>Ga0224545_1000033_pt1 | contig 31456 bp, 17 predicted proteins | sample 714P12024metaG_FD_179906 | JGI IMG/M metagenome (GOLD analysis project Ga0224545, IMG submission 179906) | Peat soil microbial communities from Stordalen Mire, Sweden - 717 P1 20-24 | ecosystem: Environmental > Terrestrial > Soil > Wetlands > Peat | place: Sweden: Norrbotten County, Stordalen... | reverse complement strand
TGGCACTGAACCCTGGGCCTCGGTAAGGAACCGCACGGTATCGTGGTTGCCAATGAACGTGACCAGCCGCTCAGGATGCGGGTAAAGCGAGTCTTGGCGAAGAACCTTGGCCAGCTCCGTCATTGGCTGGCCATGAGTAAGAACGTCGCGCAAAGTGAAATAGATGGGAAAATCGAACGGCGTGTCGAGACCGGTATCGATGTTCTCGTGCGCCAATCCTCCGGCAAAGAACGAGGTGACCTCGGGGTCGCGATGAAAAATCTCTCCCACAGTCGTCAGGTGCGGATACGCGTTGTGCAGCGCGGCATGAAAGTCACGCCAGAACAAGCGGTCTACATACGGAAACGTATCCAGACGAATGCCATCGAGATTCGCAGTCTCCACCCACCACAGTGCATTCTGGATCAGGTAGCGTGAGACCAGAGGATTTTGCTGGTTCAGATCCGGCATGGCATCGGTAAACCAGCCATTGGTAATGTCATGCAACACCTTTGTTGGGGAATGGGGATCAACTAGTTCATAAAAATCATGCGTCGCCGCACGATGATTCTGGACCGTGCCATGAAACCAGTCGGGGGCAGGCGGATCGAGCACCCATGGATGCTGCACGCCGAGATGATTGGGCACCAGATCGATCACCAGCTTCATGCCCTTTGCATGCAGCGAGTCGGAAAGATGCCGGTAGTCACTAAGAGTGCCAAAGTGCGGATCCACCGCGTAAAGATCGGTCGTCGCGTACCCATGATAGGACTCGGGCATATCGCCATTGGAAACAACCGGTGTAGCCCACAGCGTTGTAATACCGAGGTGTTGCAAGTAATCCAAATGCTGCTCAATGCCGGAGAAGTTACCGCCATGCCAGCCGCGCGGTGCCGAGCGATTGTCGCTGCTAGGATTGTGCGATTGATCGCCCTCGGCAAATCGGTCGGTCATTACCAGGTACATCGTATCGGCTGAAGAGAAGCCGCGATGTGCATCCGGATCGCTCGATCGTTCCGCCAGCGCAAACGATTTCTCCGCCTGGCCTTGACTGCTTGCAGCAGTAATCTGTAGCGTTTGCGCGGTTGCCGCGCTGGTTGCAATCCACAAAAACGCCCAATGGCCATTATCGGAAACCTGCGTCCGGAGCAGTTTCACGCTGTCGCCTTCCACCTTGAATTGCGCATGTTCAAGGCCCTTGCCGTGCACCAGCAACATGGGATCGGGAAGGCCGACAAACCAGCCCGGCGGATCAATCTTGTCAATCGTGGGAGAGCTTTGCGCAACGGAGTTGGACAACTGCGTCTGCGAACCGGCCAAAACGCTGCAGGCAAGGATCAAGGCAGCGAAAACGAGCGGGCGCCTGGGCAGCGTCATTGCTTCTCCTTTCATTTGGGCAAAAGAATACTGGCTCCGCCCTGTGGCGGGCATGCATTGCGAGTGAAGAAGCTCTACGCCACGGCAACCTGAGAGCCGCCGCGGCGTAGAGAACAAGGCCGGATCAGAAGGTGAAGCGAGCCGCCAACTGAATCTCTCGGTTGCTGTATACCTGAACACCTTCGATCTGGCCGAAGTTTCCACCCGTCAGATTGGAATTTGGGTTGGTGAATTCCGCGGTGTTGAACAGGTTGAAAGCATCCCCGTGCAGTTCCAGCGTGTACTTTTCCGTCAAGTGAAGGTTCTTCTGGGCACTGAGATCAACCACACGGTAACCTGGCCCGTAGACCTGGTTTCTGCCAAGTGTGCCCAGACGCGTATACGTAGCCGCGTTTGAAACACTACCTGTAATCGTCGGAGGATTAGCAAACGAGCTTGGGTCGAACCAATGTCCGCTAATGCTCTTTGGATATTTGATGGGCGCAATCAGGTCAGGCCGGTTTCCAGGTGCTGCCGTTCCTGTTGAGAGGTCAGTTGGTGCGCCAGACTGAACCAGCCCGATCAAGCTGGTCTGCCAGCCGCCGATCAGCCAATCCACTGGGCGCGAAGCACTGCTCCCAAAGCGCTGACCGCGACCGAACGGCATGACATAGAGGATCGATGAGCTGAAAACCTGCCGCTGATCCTGGCTCGAATTTCCATAGCCGGCCAACGGCTGGTAGTAGAGAGCCGCACTTTGCCCCTGAAATGCTCCCGGCGAGTCGTCAAGCGTATGCGACCACGCGTAGGATGCAGTTGCTGTCAACCCGTTTGCGGCGCGATGTTCCGCGTGAATCTGCAGGCCATCGTAATTCGAAATGCCGTTGTAGTTGTTGTAGTTGATGCCACCAAGAGTTGGGAAGTTCTGAGCGCCCGTCCCAAAATGGTTCAGGTTGTAAGGATAATACGTCGAGAGGTTGCTGCCCTTGGTCCCGACGTAAGCGACATTGAGAACATTGTTGGAGCCAAACTGTCTTTCCACTTGCACGTTCCACTCTTGAACCATGCTGTTCTCATTGTTCTGGTTCACGGCAATCATGCTTGTCCCAGCGGGCGGCTTTGCGGGATTGAAGCTTGGATAGCCGCGAGCCGGCAACGCTGTGGTTACAGCGGACGGTCCGGTGTAGCCGTTGCAATTGTAGCCGCCATCCACAGCATGGGGTGTTACTGACGAAAGTTGGCCGGTGAACGTGACGCAGTAACCGTTGGTGGCCAGATAATCGTTGCTGCCACCAAACGGTGGCTGTTCGCCGAGTTGGTTGTCGATACCGCCATAGTCCAGGAAGTAAAAGATCCCGTATCCGCCGCGGACTACGGTCTTTCCATCGCCAAACAGGTCATAGGCAGCGCCGATGCGCGGACCAAATGCGTGGTAGTCCTGATTAATGATGCTGCGCGAAACGCCGTTTTGTCCTGCTTCGAGAACCGTACCGTTGTTCACGTCAAATGAAGACTGCTGGTTGTGAGCTTCATAGGGGTGCGTAAGCAAATCCCAACGAACACCCAGGTTCAGCGTCAGGCGATGGTTCACTCGCCAGTCGTCCTGACCGAAGATGCCGTCTTCCTGGCCAATGTTGGCAAAGTAGCCGGCCTGTGAGCCAATCTGGTATTGATCCATGCCGCCCGCCAACAGTTCTGACACTTCGTAGCCGGTGAAGTCAACAGTCCCTTCATCGATCCAGAAGTAGCCCTTGCCCTCCTGCGGGTTGAAGAACTCCACCTGGCGGCGAAGGAAGGTACCGCCGAATTTGAAGGAATGCGTTCCGCGCGACATGCTCACGGAATCGGTGAACTCGATTGTGTTCTGTGGAACCGCATACAGGCCGTAATCACCCGTATATTCCAGATCGCCTTTCCACCCGCCAATCAGCGCGCCGCCAGTCGTCTCCATGTTGATATTGGCGTTCACGATGCCCAGATTCTTTGAAACATAGTCGCCATACATCGGAGGCGTATATCCGTAGTTGTCGCGGTTATACGCAATGTGCGCTTCATTCACAATGGTTGGCGTGAAGATGTGTGTGTAGCCAAGATCATATCCGCGAGCATGAGTGGGATTGATGCCTGTTCCTCCGCCCGCCGGCAGGTTGGCGAACTCCGAAGTCTTGGTGTTCACTGAGTTGTCATAGCTGTAGCGGAAGAACGCAAGGTCCTTGGCTGTGGCATTCCAGTCGATCCTGCCGTCGAAGGTGTTGTACTTGTTCGCTTCCGTCTGCGTGTCAAGGTAATTGTTCAGGTATCGATCGGTACGGGTCGGCATTGGAAATGCGTTGAGATACGCGAGCGCCGCTGGATTCAATCGGCCCGGCGGGATCACGTTGGGTGTCCCGTTGTAAATAAACTGAGTGGGCGGGTTGACTCCATTGGGATCGCAGGTGGATGGATCGAAGATCAAACCGGGACTGGTCTGGCTCGCCAGGCCCCCGGGATAGCAGCGCGGATACTGAGTCTGGAAGCCATTCCCGCCGGACAGCCCGGCAGTCAGAAGCTCGGTAAAGTTTCCTGAACGCATCAGCGCGGACGGCACCGTCAGGTAGTGTGCTGACACTCCAAGCTGCTCGCGCAGCGCCTGGTAGTCGCCGAACGCAAACAAACGGTTTTTGATAAGCGGCCCGCCCACTGCAAAGCCGGGCTGGTTGCGGATGAAGCCAGGCTTCGCCGATGCCGGAGCACCGTTGAACCGGTAACTTTGGTTGGCATCAAAGTTGCCATCGCGATAGAACTCAAAGACCGCACCGTGATATTGGTTGGTCCCGGATTTGATTGAACTGACCACGATGGCGCCGCCCGCACGGCCATATTCAGCCGGAGCAACGCTGGTATTCACCTTGAATTCCTGCGTTGCGTCGACCGAAGGGAAGAACAGGATCGTGTTTACCAGGCCGTCGTTGTTGTCCACTCCGTCAAGAATGTAGTTGTTGGCCTGGGGGCGAAGGCCGTTCACTGAAAGGCCGGCGCTGTCGCTCTCGTTGTTGCGAATCGTTTCAGTGTTGTTGCTGCTGCCGCCACCGGTGGCAACGTCGCCGTAGGCTCCACGTGTCACGCCGGGGGTCAGCAGCGCAAGGCTGCTGAAGTTGCGGCCATTCAGCGGAAGTTCCGCCACCTGGTTGCCCTCAATCGTCGCTCCGATGGTTGAATCGGAGGTATTCACCAGCGGGGCTGCGGCCGTGACCTGCACGGTTGTAGCTCCCCCGGCGGGCTGCAGCTGGAAGATCACATTCTGCGTGGTTGTCACGGTGATGGTCACTGCTGTGGATTGCGACTGAAATCCCTTTGCCGTAATGACGACGTTATAGTCTCCGCGAGGTACGGCAAGAATCTTGAACTCGCCTGAGCCGTTCGTCGTGGCCGTAAGCTTGACTCCATTTTCCGTACTCGTGGCAGCTACGGCCGCGCCCTGGATGACTGCGCCTGTTGCGTCTGTTGCCGTTCCTACGATACTGCCGGTGTCTGTCTGCGCAAACAGACTTGGCGCTATCAGGCAGGTGAGCAGAACCGCAAACGCTAGGAACATCATGCGCGAACAGTGCTGCCTGTTGGCTAGTAAGTTGCTTTGCTTGTACATCACAGATTCCTCCAAGGTGAGGTTCACAATTCCCTCCGGGGTTTCGACCTGCTTCAGTGCTTCCCCGCGTAACTCCATCCGACAACACACTGTGACATCAGCAATGGTCAATTCACGACGCGCCAATTTGCCGTCAATTGATACTCTCCAGATAAATCAAGTCATTGCCTATAATTAAACAAGCACTTCTCCTGAAAAAGAGGCGATTTTTTACGCCATCATCTGGCCCGTGCGGGGCCTCATCTCTTTCCGGTATACTGCGGGGCAGGGTGCGCCAGGCGTACATGGCAACAGATCCGATTAGCAGCGCAGCCAAGAGGGTACAGTTCGGAATCTTTGATGCCGATCTGCAGACCGGAGAGCTGCGTCGTTCCGGCGTCCGCGTCCGGCTTCAGAGCCAGCCCTTCAAACTGCTGGCGGCCCTGCTTGAACAACCAGGCGAAGTTGTATCTCGCGAAGCTCTTCAACAGCGGCTTTGGGATCCTGACACGACCGTTGACTTCGATCACAGCCTGGGCATCGCGGTGAACAAGCTGCGCGAAGCTCTGGGCGACCATGCCGAGAATCCGCGCTTTGTCGAAACGCTTGCCAAAAGGGGCTACCGCTTCATTGCCCCGGTCAAGACGCTTGACCCTCACCAATCCCAAACCAGTGTAGAAATCGCGACGGCCGCTGCAACTGCCAAGCCGCATAGCCCCGGAATTGCCCGCTGGCATTGGATTGCTGGATCGTTGGCGTGTATTTGCGTGGTGCTGGCCCTTGCCCTGCTTCTTCGCCAGCCCCCTCGCAAGCCATATCGCGTTGTTCAGGTCACCTATTCCGGGCAGGTTCTCACCAATAATCTGAACGATCTCGAAGTCGAGACCTTCTCCAGTTCCGTGAGCGACGGCACACGCCTCTACTTCTCGCACATGGACAAGGGAAATCCCGTGCTGGCTGTCGCATTGGCGGCCAATGGTGAAATCAGCCACTTCAACCTTCCCCCGGAGATTGGAGCTCCATTGATTGGCTCTCTCTCACCCGACGGCTCCCGTTTGATTATTCACAGTCATTTGCAGGCGGATCCGGAGCAGCCGTTGTGGATTGTCCCCACCCTGAACGGCGATGCGCGACGGGTGCCCAATGTGCTGGCTCACGACGCAACCTGGATGCCCGACGGGCGTCGCCTGCTCATCGCCAGCGGCAACGACCTCACGATTGTTGGTGCCGATGGCAGTGATCCCCACAAGTTAGTCACTACGGGCGGGCTGGCGTTCTGGCTGCGCTGGTCGCCCGACGGACAGCGCTTGCGCTTCACACTTCGCGACGCCAAACGCCAAACCACGGAGTTGTGGGAAGTTGCAGCGGATGGAAGCAACCCGCATCCTTTGCTCCCGGGTTGGAGCCAGCCAGCATCGGAGTGCTGTGGGAGCTGGACCTCGGATGGCAAAATCTTCGTCTTCCAGTCCTGGCATAACGAGATCCACCACAGCGAAATCTGGGCCATGCAGGAACATCCCTGGTTTCTCAAAGATAGAGAGCCCCGGCAAATTACCAATGGCCCGCTCGACAATGAGGCTCCCAGCACATCGCCGGGAAGCCATCGCATTTACTTTATTGGTGTCAACTCACAGATCGAATTGCTCCATGCGCTCCCCAAGTCCTCGGTCTTCACTGCCCTGGATGAGGATTTGAGCGCGGCAGACCTGGCCGAATACTCACCGGATGGGCAATGGGTGGCGTGGCTCAATGCTTCCGACGGGTCCCTTTGGCGCAGCCGGGTGGATGGCAGTGACCGCATCGAGTTGACCACTCCTCCACTGCGAATCTTCGGCATGAAATGGTCCCCGGACGATAAGCGCCTCGCCCTCATGGCAGAGGAGCCAGGTAAGCCCTGGAAGGTTTACCTGATCGACGCGGAGGGTGGAAAGCTGACACCCGCGCACCTCGAAGACCGCAACGAGGCCGATCCCGACTGGTCGGCTGACGGACAGTCGATCGTCTTTGGCCGTCTGCCTGACCGAATGGACAACGGGCGGCCCAAAGCCATCTACCTCTTGAATCTGCAAACCCATAATGTGACTGAGATTCCCGGCTCCACCGGACTCTTCAGTCCGCGGCTATCGCCCGATGGCCGCTACATCGCCGCCATCCGACTCGATCAGAAGGCGCTGCTTTTGTACGATCGGGCGGAACAACATTGGACCACCCTCACCACGCACGGCGTCGGAGACCCAATCTGGTCCCACGACGGCCGTTCTCTTTACTTCCAGGATTTTCTTGAGGTGGGTAAACCTGTCTACCGAATTGACATGCCTGCCGGACAGCCGGAACAGGTTGCCACAATCAGCAACCTCCGCCCAATTGCCGCCACCGATTACAGGCTGATTGGATTGGCGCCCGGCGACCTGCCAATGGTCAGCGCCCGCACTTCCACCGTCAACCTATACAGCGTCGACCTCAATGAGCAGTGAGCAGCTTCGAATCTCGGCAAAAAGAAAATGAACCAGGCGTTTTGCTTACCGGAAAGCTCGCCCCTTCACCTGGCCTGATCCTTCCTTCAATGTGAGCAGTTGGTTCGCTGCAACAGATTTCAATGATTCCACAAGCCCCGAAGGCCAATGGACTTCAACGTCGGCTGTAGTTGATGAGCCAAGCCCGAAATGCAGTCGCGGATCATTCGACGACAAAAAGCTCGATTGGCTCAACACCTCTTGAACCTGCACCTTGCCTCCGTAGCGCATCAGCACGCGCGCGCCGATTGCGCTGCGATTGCTCTTTGTGCCCTCCAGACGAATCTTGATCCAGCGATTGCCCGGCGGTGCGTCGTTGCGCAACAGGCTGGGCGGCTCATTCACGTTCATGATCAACACGTCCGTGTCGCCATCGTTGTCGAAGTCGCCAAATGCTGCGCCACGGCTGCAGTGCAGTGCACTAACGCCCGGCCCCGCTTCCTCGCCCATCTGCACAAAGGTGCCATCGCCCTGATTGCGAAATAGAATGCATGGACTCTTCGCTGGAAATCTGGGACTCACGCGCGCAACTTCCGGATATACCGTGCCACTGGTGAGCAGAATATCCGGGAAGCCATCGTTGTCGAAGTCAACGATCCCTGCGCCAAAACATACAAACCGAGTCTCTTTGCTCAAGCCGGCCTGGATTGTCACGTCATCAAAGTTGCCTTTGCCGTCGTTGCGATAGAGTCCTGTGGGCTGATTGTAGAAGTGTGTCTTCACCAGGTCGGTGTGTCCGTCGACGTTGTAGTCCCCTACGGCCACGCCCATGCCGCCCATCTGCCGTCCATCGCCACTGAGGGCTACTCCACGAAACAAGGCCTCCTCACGAAACGTGCCGTCGTGATTATTCATGAGCATCAGCGATGGCGACATATCGCACGCCACAAAGATGTCCGGCCAGCCGTCTTCATCAGCATCAAAGCTCGCCACTGAAAGTCCAAACGATCCGCGATATCCGTCTACGCCGGATTCCTTTGAAACGTCGGTAAACGTTCCGTCGCCATTGTTGCGGTAGAGATAATTTCTTGCCTTGGGCAACCCTTCCGGGCCGCACATGGTCGCCACGCCCTCATAGTTGCAGTTAGGCACTGCCAGCGAAGGCTTGGGAGCCGTCGCCAAATCGATGTCGAGATAATTCGATACAAAAAGATCGAGCAACCCGTCGCGGTTGTAGTCCACAAATGTGCAGCCAGTGCTATAGCGCGTTGTAGGGTATAAGAGACCCGCCTTGGCTGTGACGTCGGAAAAAGTTCCGTCGCCGTTATTGCGCATCAACCGATTCTGTCCGTAGTAAGTGAGGAAGAGATCCTCTAAGCCGTCGTTGTTGTAATCGCCCACGCACACGCCTTGCGCCCAATCAGCGCCGCCAAGACTGGATCGGGCCGTAACGTCCGTGAACGTCCCGTCTCGGTTGTTTTTATACAACCGATTGCTTGCGTTCGGCGGAGTATTCTCCAGGCGTCGGCCGCCGGGAATGAAGATATCCATCCAACCGTCATTGTCGTAATCGAAGAAGGCGCACCCCGTAGCCATCGATTCGACAATGTAAGTGAAGCTCTCCCGCTCGCCGTAAACAATCGTCTCCGTCAATCCCGCAGAATGCGCAACATCCACAAAGTGCGAAAATGGTGCAGCATTTTTCCCCGTGGCGGGCGCTGCTTGAAGTCGACCCGAAATCAGCACCGGAGCAATAGCCGCAGGAATGCTTTGCAGCACGCGCCGCCGCGTCCAAAGACCGGTGCTCTTGCAGCCTGTCAAACCTAACATCCTCCTTTGCGCTCAACCCAGCCAAGTCAATCCGGCCGCCAGTTTTCCGACCTTAGTTTCGAACATGTGCGGCTGCCAGTTTCCGGCTAAGCGCCACAGCGGCAGCATTGCTTGGATCAATCTTCAGAGCATGGTTAACAGCTTCCTGCGCCTCCTGTGTGCGGGACTCTGTGGCGAGCACAGCCGCCAAAGAAACCCAGGCTTGCGCATTCTCCGGCGCTCCCTGCACAGTCAAACGGAATTGCCGTTCCGCTCCTGCATTGTCACCCGACTGATAATCCAGGTAGCCAAGCTGGTACTGCGCAAGAACAAAATTCGGATCGGCCTTGATCGACTGCTCCAACGCCGTACGTTCCGCCACCACATCGCCCAAATCGTCCAGAACCATTGCCAGTCGATAAGCAAAACCAGCATTGCCCGGCTCCGCGGCGCAGGCCTCTCGATATAAATCTGCAGCCTTTCGATTGTCTCCAGACTTTGCAGCCTGTGCTGCCTCCGTCGACTTCAGCACCGCCAGAGACCGATTCGATTCTTCCTGCAGTCTCTGCTGATAGAGCTTCAACTGCTGCTGAGCCGCTTCGGTTTCACCCAGAGTGCGCAACGCCTTTGCCAATTCAAAGTGAATCTGCGGTGCGTCGGTGCCCAATTCTATAGCCTTTTCGAGCTGTTCCTTTGCCCCGGCGGCATCCCCCATCTGCTCAAGCACCAAGCCAAGGTTCACGCGAGAGTTATAGTCGTTTGGGTTTACAGCCACCGATTCCTCAAGGTGCTTGCGCGCAACGGGATAGTCCCCGGCCTTGCGCTCCAAAAAAGCTATCAGATTGAGTAAGTCGGCGTCATGCGGGACCAGCGCCAGCAGTCTTTTACCCAGAATCGTTGCCTCGTGATAGGCCCCGGTATTTACAAGCGTGCGCAGGTAGATGCGCTGCGCTTCGATATCGTTGGGCTTATCGAGCGCGAGATTCTTTGAAAGTGATGATGCTGCCTCGAAATGAGACTCGTTGACGTACAGAGACACCAGCCCTGCAGTGAGGGCATCGGAGTTCGGGTAGCTCTTGAGCCCAGACAGAAGAGTTTCTTCTGCGCAGTCCGTCTGGCCATTCTTGCTGAACCAATTGCCCAATAAGGCATAAGCGTCTTGGTTGGGCGTGGAATGGAGCCGAGCCTCCAACTCGCGCGGACCCGAACATCTTTCCGCTATCGCGAATGAAGATGCGCCCAAGCTGGCCGCTCCCAGGCAAAGCACAAAACCTAGTCCGGTCCACGCACTCACGAGGAGCGCGGAAATACGGTCAATTGAACTCCCCGAATCAGTGAGGCGCATGATTCCCAGGCCCCGAGCATAATTGAGCGCCTGCGGCCCATGCAAGCATCCAAGCCGAGTGCTTTGCGCAGGCTGATTTCCTCATCACGCAGATGATCGATTGGCCACCACCAGCGCGAGACGACTGCCTCCGCGATGCAGCTCACGTCGTCACCGGCAAATGGGAAGGAAGATGTACTGAAACAAGGTCCTGGTGGGCAGTGAGGGACTTGAACCCCCGACATCCTGCTTGTAAGGCAGGCGCTCTAACCAACTGAGCTAACCGCCCACAATCGGCGGGAGGGCCATGACGGCCTCTGACTATCATACCAGTGGATGTCATTGCCCTAGGGCTGCGGATCTACGCCCTACGTTTCCCTCGCGGTCAAGCAATCTCCAGACTGGTCCGGACGGGTCAAATGCAAAGTCACGCGCACAACCCATTCGCGCACGAAGTCATGGGCCCAGTCGCTGGCCGCTGGTACTAGTGTAGTGTCTCATTATTAGAATCATTTATATATTGAGGCTCATCTTATGATGAGGAGACCTCGATATGCGTGTTGCGCCTCCAGTTGTTCTGAGTGAAGCAGTCCGTCGAAAGCTGGAGCAGCAGTCGCGTGGGCGTTCCACGCAGGCGCGTGTGGTGTTGCGCAGCCGCATCGTGCTGTTGGCTGCCGAAGGCTTCGAGAACAAGCAGATTTCGGCAGCGCTGAAGGTAGCTCCGCGCATGGCGGCGCTGTGGCGGGGCCGTTTTCTTGAGCTTGGAATCGAAGGGCTGCTGCAGGATGCGCCTCGGCCGGGCCGCACTCCGACAATCTCTCGTGCGTCTCTGATTGAGAAGACCACGCAAAGCAGTCCGGCGAACGCCACGCAGTGGTCCACGCGCACAATGGCGCGGGAGATGGGCATCTCCAAGGCCTCGGTGTCGCGCATCTGGCGCGCCAGCGGTCTGAAACCGCATCGTATGGAGAGCTTCAAGGTTAGCAACGACCCTCAGTTCGCCGAGAAACTTGAGGCCATCGTCGGGCTGTACCTGAATCCTCCCGAGCATGCGCTGGTGTTGAGCGTGGACGAGAAGAGCCAGATACAGGCGCTGGACCGCACGCAACCCGGTCTGCCGATGAAGAAAGGCCGCGGCGCCACCATGACGCACGACTACAAGCGCAACGGCACAACCACGCTGTTCGCCGCTCTCGATACGGCAACCGGAGAAGTCTACGGGCTATGCCAGCAGCGGCATCGTCATCAGGAATGGCTCCGCTTCCTGCGCATGATCGACCAGACCGTTCCGGCGGGGAAGGAAATCTATCTGATCTGCGACAACTACGCGACGCACAAACATGAACGGGTGCAACGCTGGCTTGAAAAGCACAAGCGATTCCATGTTCGCTTCACACCTACGTCGGCTTCATGGCTCAACATGATTGAGCGATTCTTCCGCGATCTGACCACCAACCAGATTCGGCGGGCGTCTTCCAGGACCTGGAGCAACTCATCACCGCCATCGGCAACTACATCGACCACCACAACAACAACCCAAAGCCCTTCATCTGGACCGCAAAGGCAAACGACATCCTCGAAAAGGTCACCCGAGCTCAGACCACGCTCAATAAAAGACGATCTGCATGAGACGCTACACTAGACCGACCACAGATTTAAGAATTCAGGTGGGTGTTCAGTGGGCTGCTTCGACGTTCATGCCCGGTAGAGTTTCGTTGTCGTCCGGGTCAAGCGGGACGCCACTGTGGGGAAGGTAGATATCGTCCTGGGCGAGCAACGCATCGTAGACCGGAATGCGCCGCCAGTGACGGGCCAGTGCGAAGGCGCTCATGTTGGCGATCATCAGGGGCAGAACCAGGCCGTAGCCGCCGGTCATTTCAAAGATGATAAGCACCGAGGTCATTGGGGCACGAACGATTCCTGCAAAGACGGCGCCCATGCCGACCACTGCAAATGCGCCAATGGAGTCGGCCGAATGGTGGAAGACGGTGACATCCAAGTAGCCCACCGCGCCGCCCAGCATTCCACCCATGAAGAGCGCAGGTGCAAAGATGCCGCCTGAACCGCCGCTGGAGTAGGAGCTGACTGTGGCAGCAAGCTTGAGGACACAGAACACAGCCATGGCGGTCACCGTCATTTTGCCGGTGAGCGCCAGGGTCAGGGTTTTGTAGGGGTCACCAGCGATGCCGTTGAGGTGGAAGAGTGCCAGCGCCGCGACCGCCATGCTGCCTGTGGCTGCGCCGCCGATGGCCGGATGCACCCAGCGCGGAACGCCCGTGAGCCGTCTGAACCAGGCACGAAGGCCAAGCAATGAATCTGTGAATGCGACCGAGACAACGGCCGCCAGCAGGCCCAGGAACGCATACCACACCAGCGAGGAGTACTTGGTGAGCGTGTAGTTGCCCTGCACATGAAAGACGGGGTTGGAGCCCAGAATCGAATGTTCGACAAAAGCGGCCAGCGCGGCGGCGACAATGACGCCCGAAAGCATGGTCTGGTCGAGGTCGCCGATCAGTTCCTCAAGGGTGAAGGTTACGGCGGCAATGGGCGCGTTAAAGGCGGCGGCGATGCCCGCTGCCATCCCCACGGAAGCCAAGCGACGGGAGTTCTTGGGGCCGAGCCGGGCCATGCGGGCCAGCATGCTGCTGACGCCAGCGCACACCTGCACTGTCGGCCCTTCAAGGCCCAGTGACGCGCCAGAGCCGATTTGCAGAGCACACAAGACAAACTTGCCGACAGTCTCGCGGACAGTGACCATGCCGTGCCGCAGGGAGTAGGCAACTTTTACTTGAGGGATGCCGCTTCCCGCCGCAGCGGGCGCAAAGTAGGTAAGACCAATTCCGGCAACTAGGCCGCCGATAGTGGGGGAAACGATTGTCCACCATATCCAGCTATGGCCCGGGGCGGCGTTAGCGCGGTCAATGAATATGACCTCAAGCCCCATGATGCTCAGGTGGAAAGCCACGGCGGCCAGTCCACAGAGCCCACCGGCCAGAATCGTCACTACCAGCAGGCGCTGCCGCTCGCTTGGAATACGGAGCAACAGCCAAGCGTAGAAACGTGCATACAGTCCGCGGAGACCCGCCCAAGAACTTGGTTCGGGCTCTCCCTCACTGGAAGGGGAAGTCACAACTCGAGTATAGAAGCAGATTGAAAAGGGGTCGGAGAACGGATCACCGCAATCTGGAGACCAAAGGTCAATTGGCGATAACTGGGCTTTCCACCGTCGGGGCGGTTAAGGAACGACTTGTGGGTCAATCACTTGCGGATCGACAAACCACCTGGATTCCGAGGAACCGGCGTAGGGCACAAGCTCCTATCGTGTCTCCTGCACACCGCCCTCCAACTGGCGGAGGTAGTCGGAGGTGTCGAAGTGTCCCAGCGAGGAGGAGATGAGTCCGTCCGTTCCAATCTGCCAAAGCTCGGAACCGCAGATGCGAACTCGATGCCCAGTGCCCGCCGGCCCGGTGTTGGTACCAATCAAAGTCCACCGGTACTCAAGACTATGGGCGTGCACAATTACCTCGTCCACAAGTACCTGCAGGTCCGGGAAAGCGGCCATAAAAGACTGAGCTGATTCCGTGATTTCATTCCGGCCGATGGCCGGAGTTCCGTTGTTGATAGTGAGCGAGCCGCCGGGTGAATAAAACGCTGCAACACTGGCGGCATTTTGGCTACACCATGCGGCTGTATAGCCTAACGCGAATTCTCGGATTTTGGCGGGGTCGCCTTGCATCGGGCCTAGTGTATCAACCCAACCACAAAGCGATCAGGGAATGGACGACCGCCTACCCGACAGAACTCCGTTTCGAGAACTCGAGCTGAGGGTGGATTGGCGACAAGCCAGGAGCGGATCGTCAATTGGCGATAACTGGTGCCAGCTCAACCGGTCGATGCAACACTATCTAATCAGCTGATCCACAAATGCTTACCCTGAAGAATCGATCTGTTTGGCCGATGTGGCCAAACCTAGCCAGGGTAAGGTTCCGGCTGATCTAACCCTAGCCAGCGCTTTTAGCTTTTGTTTTCAATGAATGTGGGTCTGAGCTGAGTGTTGCGTCGACCCATTGAGACCACCGGGCATTTCACCTGTTGAGGCCAATTCCTGGCGGCAACGGAAGACTGCCAGCTTGGCGAGATTGCTCAACTGAAGCCAACAATCAGCCAGTATTCGAAACCGATGATTCACGGCCTCTCCCTCGTACCGCGATCGCGACTGCGGTCGTGCCTGCTCGCGACATGGAAATCCGCGCTTGATCTGGAGGAAGAACGGAGAATCCGGTTAAGGCGGCAAGTCAACCAACCACGGAGTGGTGGGTGCGCATGAAAGTCATTGCCTGTCTTGGGGTTGGGGTGGTACCAATCACGAGGGTCGGAAGTGCTTCCCCTTAGCGCGGCTTTCCCGCCGGGCCAAAATCCAAAACCAGGCAAGGACCACGAAAGTATGTGTGGAATCATTGGAGTCTTTTCGCGCCGGGGACCTGTGTCTCCTGTGGTTCTGGAACGTGCGACCAAAAGCCTGTATCACCGTGGGCCTGACGGGCAGCGGCAGTGGATCTCGAGCGATGGGAAAGTGGGACTGGGTCACGCGCGGCTGAGCATTATCGATCTCTCGACCGGGGACCAGCCGATTGCCAGCGAAGATGAGCGGACGCGGATTATTGTGAACGGGGAGTTCTACGGGTTTGAGGCAATTCAGAAGGAGTTGGAAAGTCGAGGGCACCGGCTCAGAACGCGGTCGGATAGCGAGATCGCGCTCCACCTGTATGAGGACTTCGGGACGCAGTGCCTGCATCACCTACGCGGTGAGTTTGCGATGGTGCTGTGGGACCAGACGCGTCGGCAACTGATGGCGGCACGCGATCGGTTCGGGATCAAGCCGTTGTTTTATGCGTGGCACGACGAAAAACTCTTTCTTGCGAGTGAGGTGAAGGCACTGTGGGCTGCGGGGGTTCCGGCGCGCTGGGACGAGCAGGGCGTGTACAACTCCGTGTCGATGGCGGGGCACATGGGGCGCACGCTCTACGACGGAGTGTTCCAGATTCCGCCGGGGCATTTTCTGCTGGCGACAGAAAAGCACGTGCAGGTGAACCGGTACTGGGACTTCGACTACCCGACAAAAGAGAACAACCAGCCCACCCGGCGGGACGAAGAGTATAAGGAGGAGTTCCGCGCGGTGCTGGAAGAGGCAGTGAAGATCAGGCTGCGGGCAGATGTGCCCGTAGGCGTGTACCTGAGTGGCGGTCTGGACTCTTGCGCGGTACTGGGTCTTGCGGCCAAACACCATCCGGGGGCGGTGAAGGCGTTCACGCTCACATTTGAGCAGGCAGCCTACGACGAGGGGCCCATCGCGAAGGAGATGGCGGCACTGGCCGGGGCGGAGTTCCACCCGATTCCGATTGGGCAGAGAGACCTGGCAGACAACTTTGCGGATGCGATTGCACAGGCGGAGACGCTGTGTATAAATGCGCACGGAGTGGCGAAGTACTTGCTGAGCCGTGCGGTGCGGGACGCGGGTTACAAAGTCGTGATTACAGGCGAGGGATCGGACGAGATTCTGGGCGGATATCCGCACTTCCGGCGCGACATGCTGCTCTATAACCGGGAAGGGCAGGACGAGGGCTCGATTGCCGAATTGCTGCAATGGCTTGACCAGGAAAATACCGTCTCGCGTGGTCTGCTTCTGCCGGACGGCGAGATAGGACCGATGGACCAGGTAAAGCGGATTCTGGGCTATGCGCCAAGCTGGATCGAGACCTTCTCAAGCAGGCAGGTCAAGATGCGGCCGCTTCTCGATGCAGGGATCCAGGCAAAGTACGGAGCCTCGGAAGGCAGCTACGGGATATTGGACGAGGTTGACGTGCGCGGGCAACTGACTGGGCGGGATGCACTGAACCAGTCCTTGTATCTGTGGTCGAAGACGGCGATGACGAGCTACATTTTGACCATGCTGGGGGACAGGATGGAGATGGCGCACTCGATTGAGGGGCGGGTGCCGTTTCTGGATCACAAGGTGGTAGAGACGATTGTGCGGCAGCCGGTGAACCAGAAGGTGCGGGGCATGACCGAGAAGTACGTGCTGCGCGAGGCGGTGCAGGACGTGATCACGGAAACCGTGTACCGTCGGAAGAAGCATCCTTTCCTGAGTCCGCCCGCGACGCTGAATCCTGAGGCCACGTTCAACACGTATGTGCAGGACATACTGCGGGGACCAGTGCTGAAGGCGCTGCCGTTCTTCGATCAGAAGATGGTAGTGGCGTTGCTCGACAAGCTTCCGGGGATGGATGCGGGATCGAAGACGGCGAACGACCAGATTCTTATGCTGCTGGTGAGCATGTGTGCGCTGCAGGAGCGGTACGGGCTGGCAGCGTAGAGGGCGGCGCGGAAACTCAATGCATGCGAGCTCTGGGCGGTTGACCGCCGATTTGGACATGGGGCGGTCAAATGTTGAAAACTGGGCTATACACTCTTTGAGGCCAATCCCATGCGGTAGGGGAAGACTTCCGACTTGGCGATGTTGCTCAACCGGTAATTTAACGTTAGGCGACCATATGACAGCGATGTAAACCGCCGTCGCGTGCTAGCTTGGGTTACGCAGAATGATGGCCGCCCACCATTGCGCCAGAGTGAGACGCGATCGATGCTGCAGAAACATCGGCTCGTTCTCTTGAAACAGGTGGCCCATCGACTCGTTCTCGTCCTTCATGGCCAAGCCAACGATGCGCTCGGCATGCGTGAGCAAGTCCTCCGGAAAATTCGCAAACTGCGCATGAAATTGGGCGATTTTTTCGGCATCAGCCTGGGTGGATAGCTGTTGAATTGCAGCTCGAATACGCTCGATTTTGGCCTCATCGTCGAGGCCGTCGTCGGCAAGAATCGACTCCGCCAGGCGTTCAATGCGCACAAGCTGCACTTGGGCTCCGAACACCCGTGCGGCCATTTCCGCGGCAGACTGCGCGTCTCCCTCATAGGAGCCGCCGGCAAAAAGCACCGATTGAAGGACCATGTATTGCGGTTGCGGATCTTCGATAAACGTACCGTTGACCGTCTTGCCGGAGTGCTCAATGCCGATGCGCGTCTGATGACTGGAGCCTGGGGCAATCACCGCGGACAATCCATTGGATTTGTATTCTTCCAGGCTGCTTTCTTCCCCTGAGCCTGCCTCTTGGAAATTGCCTATTCTAAATGCATCGACGGCTTTGTTGGATAAGTTGCGCAAGATTACCATGCCGTCTGTTCTATCGACAGGTGCATAGTCGATCTGAACGGACGGCACATCGGTGCGCGTCAACGGGTGGTAAGGAGAATCCGGTTGAGCGGAGACGATACGGAGCGTGAGCGGTTGAAGACCCACTTGTTCCATCTCTGGGAATGTGACAGAGTCGTTTAGCTTTCCTGAGTGCTTTGCCAGGGTTTGATGGCGAAGTTTTTCGAGAAGAGCGGGCGGGTTCTGGCGGTCGGAGGCGCCATAGAAAACAGTCGGCGTAATGAATATAGCGTCTCCTTTGACACAGATTTCCAATTGAAGCGCCGAGGGCTGCTCTATGCCGGCGCCCACATTGGCTAGTGGTGTGAGGCTATGGCCATAAGAAAAGGACGAGCAAGAGCTGGAATTCGGCGACGCTGCTTCAGGGATCGTTACATACGCGGGGAATGGCCCATTAAAGCCGGGAAACTCGATGGCAAACCTCGGATGATCGGCTGGTGTTTGCGCAACGCCAGGGCCCATGCACACACAAATGCAAGCAAACAGGCAAAACGGTCCGAAGATTCTCGCAGCCATTTTCGGCTCCTCTAGGCGATATTTTGGCAAATTATAGGCGCAGTTCAAGAAATACGCGGTGACATCAGCGGCTCCGAAAGTGCTCATTCTCTCAGCGCAGCTCCAACGGAATTACTGAAAAAAGCTCGATCAAACGACTGCCGTCAGTGATCTTCGGCCTATTACCGCCGAAGCGGGTTTTGAGTGGTCAAATGTTGAAAACTGGGCTTATCACAATTTGAGGCCGATTTGCCCGCAATTCCCGGGGGCAATTCACTGACAAATCATTTCTGCCGGTCAGTTGCCAAGCGAAAAGACGACATTAACGATGGTGTTCACCTCGACGGGCTCCCCATTTACCAGAAACGGCTTGTAGATCCATTTGCGAACGGTGTTCAAGGTGGCCTTTTGGAAGTCCGCAGGGCCACTGACAACGTGCAGGTCGCGATATGACCATCAATGCCAATGAGCGCCTGCAGCACCGCCGTGCCCTGAATGCCTTCGAACTTAGCGTCCGGCGGGAATTCCGGCGCAGTGTTCTTCAGAAGCATCCCCTGTGCGACGCCGGCGGATATGTTGATTCTTCGAGGAACAGGCCATGCGTCTAGCGTGCGAACAAAATCTGCGCCGCTAATGGGGTTCAAAGCTTCTATGCTCTGAAGTTGCGCTGTGAGCGCCAGTTTACCTGTGTGCACAAACTGCAAATCGCCTGCAATGAAGTTGCCTTGGAAGAAGGTGATCTTGTTGTGAACGACCTCGGTCTCCTCGGCGGGGATCGGGTAGGAGGCGGGATCACTCCCGCCGTCCTCCCACACCACAGGACGTGCCGTTCGGCATCCGGCGGTTCATGAAGCAGATGTAAGGCGTTGCCGAGTCTCCAGCAACGAAACCAACCCCATACGGTCGAACCAGGATTTCGGATAGGCGGCGTTCATGTGCGAAGCGCCGCCATTCCACCATGGGCCACGCCCGTTGGTGGCAGAGCGCCACGCCCTGTCGCGTTCTATCCCCGCCCGCATCAGATTCTTTGCCCGCGCATAGACGCGCTTCCACTGTCGCCACAAAACGGTCCGAAGCTTGTGCCTGATCCAGCCATCGAGGTCTTCCAGCACGCCTTTGACTTCGGTGAGCCGGAAGTACGCGACCCATCCCCGCAAAACGGGATTGAGCCGCTCGATTGCTCGTTGCAGGCTTTGGCCACGAGCCTTCCGCAACGTCTTGCGGACCTTCTCCACCAGACGCTTGCGACTTGCTTCCGCGATCTTCAGCTTCGGCTTCTTGTGCCACGTCATGCTGTAGCCAAGGAACTTCCGCTCCCACGGACGTGCCACCGCGCTCTTGGATGCATTGACTTTCAACTTCAGTCTCCGCTCCAGAAACGCCGTGACCGCTTGCATCACACGCTCCCCTGACCGCTTGCTGCCGACGTAGATGTTGCAGTCGTCCGCATAGCGGCAGAAGCTCAGCCCGCGCCGCTCCAGTTCTCGGTCCAGATCGTCCAGCAGGATATTCGACAGCATCGGAGACAGCACTCCCCTTACACAAAAGGTAATTTCGAATTTGACAGGGTAGTGACCGGTTGGCGAGGGAGTCACCCGGTGCTTGACTTGCGCCTTAAGAGGTAATATGTTTATGACAGATGACCCGATCAACCAAGGCGGACAAGGCTCGGCAGTTGAACGCCGCTTACGGCATGCTTCAGGGCAGTGTTGCGTTACCCGAGGCCATGCAGCGATTATCGCGGGAGTTCGGTCTGTCAGAACGTCAAGCATACCGATACCTGGAGGAAGCGGCGCATCTGGACCGGCCGGTCGAAGTCTCCGAGGCTACGGTACCGATTACGCTCAAGCTCCCTGCGGGAACAGCACGGCTGTTACGGGCGTACGCGCGGAGCAGTGGGCAGACCATCGGAGCGATTGTGACACGCGCGTTGGCGGCGTTTCTGAGTACTCAGAGAAGGCATGGCTAAGCCGCGCCCAGCGCACGGCCCTCTTCAAGTTCACGTTGATTATTTGTTTGATCGCCTGCACGACTCGAAGCTCGCCCAGGCTTACGGTATTCTTGTGCCCGTTCGGGAACGTTCCGTCGGCGGCAGTGTGAAGGAGTTTGATCATGAGGATGGCGGCGATCTACGCACGGGTCTCTTCCGAGCAACAGCGCGAGGCGAACACGATAGCAAGTCAGACGGCGTCGCTGATCGAGTTCGCCCAAGGGCACGATCTGGAGGTGCCTAAAGAGTGGATCTTCGAAGATGACGGCTATAGTGGCGCGACGCTGGAGCGACCTGGCCTTGAGCGTGTGAGGGATCTTGCCGCCGAAGGACAGATCGAGGTGGTGTTGGCGTACGCACCGGACCGGCTGAGCCGCAAGTACGCGTACCAGATTCTGCTGATCGAGGAGCTGGCCCGCAACGGGGTTGAAACGTTGTTTGTTAAGGCACCGCAGGGTTCCAGCGCGGAAGATCAACTGCTTGTTCAGTTCCAGGGCATGATCGCTGAATATGAGCGGGCACAGATCCTGGAGAGATCGCGCCGCGGTAAGCGGCACCGGGCCCACTCGGGTGAGGTCAGCGTAATGAGCGGCGCCCCGTATGGTTACCGTTATGTCCGCAAGACCGACGAGGCGCCCGCCGCGTACGTCGTGCTTGAAGCCGAGGCCCGTGTGGTCGAGCGCATCTATGAGATGTACACGGTTGAAGGCCTCAGCATCGGCGAGATTACCCGCAGGATCAACGGCGAAGGCATACCGACTCGCAAGGCCAGCGCTCGGTGGGAACGCTCGACCGTCTGGGCCGTGTTGCGCAACTCTGCCTATCGAGGGGTCGCCTGTTTCGGCAAGACGCGCGCCTCTTCACGGACGCGTGTCATCCGTCCATTTCGTCGACGGGGTGTGGTTACGCCCAGCATGACAGCAGGCCACGAGCGCCCACGCGAAGAGTGGATCGAGATCCCCGTGCCGGCTCTGGTAAGCGAAGATAGCTTCGCCCGTGCCCAGGAACTCCTTCAGGAGAACAAAATACGATCACGCCGCCGCACCATCGAGCCAAGTATCGTGCAGGGGATGGTGAGCTGTCAGAAGTGCGGCTACGCCTTCTCGCGCACATCGACGCAAACCTCGGCACGCAAGATCCACTACTACAAATGTCTTGGCTCGGATGGCTGGCGAAAGCTAGGCGGCCCTGTTTGCGACAACGGCCGTCTCGTCCGGCAGGATCTGCTCGATCAGATCGTCTGGGCCGAAGTCATTCGACTGCTGGAAGACCCCGCACTGATACAGCAGGAACTTGACCGTCGGCTGGAAGCAGCGCGTTCGTCCGATCCGACAAAGAAACGTGAGCAGAGCCTGCAAAGAGAACTAACGCATGTTGGCAAGGGCATCGAACGACTTCTCAGCGCCTACCAGGAAGCGCTCATGTCAATCGAGCAGTTGCGCGAGCGTATGCCTGCGCTCCGCCAGCGTGAACAAGGGCTCCGCGTCGAGTTGCAAGCAATCGCTGACCAGGCTAATGATCGGGAGGCCTTCCTTCGCCTCGCCGAGACCCTCACGGCCTTTCTCGACCGCCTGCACGGAGCTGCTGATACGCTGAGTATCACTGAACGTCAGCGAATCGTACGGCTCGTTGTGAAAGACGTCCTGATCGGAGACGACACCATCACCATTCGCCATAGCATTGCTGTCCCGCAGGGCCCCACGCAAGGCGGTTCCCAACCCCTAAACCAGACCGTCGGCACAAATTACCTTTTGCGTAAAGGGAGTGAGCGGGCCGCCTTGCGGTGTGCCTTCCGTGCGCATACTCGTTACCCCGCCTTCCATCAGTCCCGCCTCCAGATAGCGCCGGATCAGCTTCAACACCCGTTCATCCTCAACCTTGCGCGCCACCCGCGCCATCAGCACGTCGTGGTTCACACGGTCAAAGAACTTTTCCAAATCGAGATCGACGACCCACCGCTTGCCGGACTCAACATACCTCCGCGCCGCTTCGACGGCTTGGTGTGCATTGCGTCCGGGACGGAAGCCATAACTCGACGAGGAAAACTCCGGATCGAACAGCGGTTGCAAAACCTGATTGAGTGCCTGCTGAATCAAGCGGTCCAGCACCGTCGGAATGCCCAGCATGCGAACCCCGCCTTGCGGCTTGGGTATCTCCACTTTGCGCACCGCCTCCGGCTGATACACGCCCGTCAACAGGTCCTGTCGTATCCGTACCCAGTGCCGCTGAAGCCATGGTTTGAACTCGGAAACCGTGAGTCCATCGACTCCCGGCGCTCCTTCGTTCTTCACCACGCGATCATAGGCCTGGAACAGGTTGTTGCGTTCCACCACGGCTTCCATCAGCCGCAGCGCCTCCGGTTTCGGCAACCCAACAGACGCCGTGCGTGACTCAGCGCCAACTCCGGCCCATGGCAGGTTCCGCCCGCCACCCTCCGAAGTGGTCGTACTTGCGTACGCTTCTGCTTCTTCGTCGTACATCGAGGTCTGCTCTCCTACTCCCGTACTTCACGTTTGGCCCTTCATTCCGCTTGCGCGGAACTACTATGGCCGCTGCTGACTTCTGGCGATTCATCCCTGCGCCTCGCGACGCCGGTAGCCCAAAGGCAAACCGCCAGACCTCCCCGGGTATTACGCACTCACCTTCACGCTTATGCCTGTCGGATCTACGTCACGGCGTTCCGTGCAAGTACTGGGCTTTGCAGATATTTGCCTGCTCACCCCGCCGTGCCGCCTCTATCCGCTCGCTGTTCGTCAGGCCAGCGCTTTGCCTACAGCTTCCTCCAGATTCCGCCTCGCGACGGACACCCTTGCCGTTCAGCTAACACTTCCCCTTGCCGGGTGTGTAGGGGACTTCCACCCCCAAGTGAGTGCGCCCGGCAGGGCGCACAAACGAAAACGGCGGAGCTGGTAAGCTCCGCCGCCTCGTAACGTCCGGCTGCCTGCTTCGGCAGCTATCGGTTAGCGCTTTCCGCCACCGCCGCCATGCGACGCTCCACCACCGCCGCCGCCATGTGAAGGCGCTGCATGTGACCCACCGCCGCCGCCACTATGCGAAGGCGCTGCGTGTGACGCACCGCCGCTGCTACGCGCGGGCGCTGAATGAGCCGCGCTCGGACGCGCCCCACCGGCGTTGGATGCACCACGGCTCGCTACGGTAGCGTGGGTTGTGCTCACGCGAGCCGTTGAAGCGTGAACTCCGCCACCACCACCGCCACCGCCACCGCGGGCATAATTGCTGCGATTGGCCAAGGCACCGCCGCCACCGTGATAACTTCCACCGCCCTCACTGACAAACCTGTGACCGCCCCAGCCGTGGCCATAGCCCCAGCCGGCCCATGGGCCCATGCCCAGGAAGATTCCATTATAGAAATATCCCGGGCCGTAGAAACCGTAGGGCGAGCAGGCGTATGGCGCATAGTCGTAATAGCCATAAGCGCACACCGGCGGAACGCCGATGCTGACCATGACCTGAGCGCGAGCCGCTGGCGCGACTGCCAGGCCCGCAAGCAATGCCGTAGTACTGAGAATCGTTTTGAATCCGCGCATAGGTTGACACCCCTTAAGGTGTCTGCGGTTGCTTGTGTTGCGTGGGATGCTCTGTCGCGCCTTAAACGGTCCGCCAACAGCAGCCACCATAAGGATTCCTGAATCCGTACCTGGGTATCCCTCACAATGTCGGGGGCTGTTTTCTATCTATCCTTACAACCATCACTCTAGTCAGGCTGGCCAACCCAGTCTGATCAATATGGTGCACACCACGAATCGTCGTTTAGACGAATCCCAGGTTGTTTGCAGAGAAGCTTCCAATGGAGGGGAGCACAGTTGGAAGATCGGCGATGGGAACACCGAACCACTGTGAGAGCGTAGAGGCATATTGCGAGCTGGCGGTGGAGGGAACCCAACGGCCGTTGGAGCCGGAGTCGTCAGGGCCGCCAAGGGCCAACGTTGGATAGGTTCCATAAATCTGTCCCCCATTCACTGCCCCGCCAATCACCATGTGATGTGATCCCCAGGCGTGGTCGCTGCCTTTGTTTGAGTTTGGCTGGAAAGTGCGGCTGAAGTCAGACATGGTGAACGTAGTCACTTCGTTGGCTACATTCAACTCCACCGTCGCATTGTAGAAAGCGGAGAGCGCTGGAGACATCTCGGCAAGCAGAGCGCTTTGCAACGTAAGCTGGTCGGCATGTGTGTCGAAGTTGCCAAGGCTGGCGAAAAAGATTTGCCGCTGAACACCGAGAGCGCTGCGCACCTGGATGATTTGCGCAATCTGCTGCAGCTGCGCGGCAAGTGGGTTGTTCGCAGGAAACACTGTCTGTAGTGGAGATATCGATTGCACAGCATCAGCCAAAGTCTTGGCGTAGGCGTAGGCGTTGGTCGTGATGGTGTCGTCGGCCTGGATGAGGGAAAGACCTGAATCAAGTGTGAGCAGCGCCTGTGCTGAGGCCTCTCGCGCATTGCACTCCGAACCTTCAGAGCAACTGGCCGCGCCTACGTTGCCGGGCGAAATGGAGACTGGTGAGGTTGCATTGCCGTTGCAAAAGAGCGTGTCGCCGGCAACAGAAGTGATCATCGGAATCGATGCCCCCTGGTTGTAGAGGGAACCCAGCGAGTCAGCGATTCGCCCAGCCCAGCCGGTTTGTGTCGAGCCGCTCGGCGCTGCATTCTGCCATTCCAACTGCTGATCAGGATGGGAAAAAAGATTCGTGGGCGCAGTTTGGCCAGCCAGGTACTGGGCTCGGGTCAACGGCTGGATGAGTGTGCCGACGTTGGCGACGAAGGCAGCGTTCCGGTTATTAAACAGCGTTTGAATTTCGGGCAGGTTTGGATTGAGTGCGAAGTTCGGGGTGGGAGTAAGCGGCAACAGGGAATTCTGCGCCAGGGCCAACTCACCGCGGATCGACGAGTAATTCGCATACCCATTGGTGTCGAAGGGGATGAGGGTGTTGTTGGCGTCGTTTCCGCCAAATAGAAAAACGCAGACCAGCGCCTTGTAGCCCGGCGAGTTTTGGGCAAGCGCATTCAGCGCTCCGAAAGGGCGAAGACCCAGTGCATTGCCCGCGGCCGCAAGGCTCGCGTACTTGATGAAACTTCTCCGGTTGGCTTTCATGCGAATCTCCCTTTCGTACAGCAGCTTTCGTCTGCGGTCTGGCTCTCACTGCCAAAGCACTTAGTGCATGATCTTGTATTGCGAAGACGTGATAACGAGGTAGGTGGCGACGCGCACCTGTTGCGCGGTACTGAGTCCGCTGATGGTGTTCAGAATTTCTGCCCGCATGTCGGAGGGCATCTGTCCATGAATGAACATGGTGCCAAGCGTGTCCACCAGATTTGCTGGACTCGGGGCGGCGATCTGGCCCAGTGTGCTGGTTGCACTCAGGTCTACGTTGAAGCCGGAGATCTTATTGAAGACCAGCGTGTTGGCCAACGATAGGCGCAGGATCGCTGTAGCCGTGTTTTCCAGCCCGAACTCGGGGGCATTCAACGTAGTTTGAGGAACGACATATTCCGGTGGAAAGAAATTGAACACAGCTGGAGAGCGATACGGCCGCTCGCTCAGATTATTCGCCTGGTTGGAAAGGTTGTAGTAAGAGCCGTTGGGATCCGTGTTGGTAAAGCCAACGGCGCGCAGGAAGTTGGTGATCCACAGAATGGGCTCGCGCAGGTGGCCGCCGTCGTAGAGTGGGTCTGTGTCACCGGCGCGGGCTTCTGTGTCTTCAAGAATGGCCCGAATCACAGCCTGCATGTCTCCGCGAACCCCGCTCCCGTTGTTCGCAAACACAGCGGCGATTCGGGCTACATAGGCAGGGCTTGGGTCGCTGGAGACAAGATGCTGGATTAACTGTTTGCAGACGAATGGGCCTGCATTCTGGTGGGCAAACAGATTGGCAAGAGCACCTGCCAGGTCCTCTTCAGTCGTCTGGTTGGCTGGCAGTACGGTGCCGTTCAGCAGGATCTTCGCTGTCATATCGTGTGCCGACTCTACTGCGGCCATGGGCGCGAAGTAGTTCGGCGTGCCGTTGGGAAACTTGGTCGGGGAGCCGCCGGTGGATGTGGCGTAGGTCCATCCGGTATACGCACGTGCGAAGGCCTGGACCTGTGCTTCGGTGTAGTTAGGTATTGGATTGCCGCTGCCATCCAGTTGCAGCGTTCCATCCTGATTCAGTTGGTTGATGCCGATCGTGAACAGTTGCATCAATTCCCGGGCGTAGTTCTCATTGGCAATCTGGCCGGCAGGCGCTTTAGCGCTGCCGAGCATGTTGAGATAGGCGCCCATGCCTGGCGAGACGGAGACATCGTTCAGGATGGTGGAGAAGTTCGTAAACGCATCCTGTGCCAGCATGTTGTGGTAGTAGGTGATGGTGGTCGCATTCACACTGTCGCTGGAGATCACAAATATCTCGCTGAGTGCGAAGGCAACCCTCTGTCGCAATTGATCGTTGCCGGTAACCGCAGCTTGCCACCACTCGGATTCTTCGCAGACAGTGGGGGTATTTGCAGAAAGGCAGACCGCGGGCAGAGGTGATGGGATATTGGGCAGTGGTGTGTAGGGCGTATTGAACTGGCTGGTGATGTATGCGTCGATCCCGACACTCTGGACATTCTGAATCTGCCCAAGCGTGGGGCCAAACGTGGCCTGATCAAGCAAACGCGCCGCTGCCGTAACCGAGGCCAGCGCGACGGTCGCGCTGGCTGAATTTGACGATGCACTGCCCGGGTTTGGATTGACGACTGAAACGCTCAGTGAAGTTGTACCGCTGGGAACGCTGACCGTCGCCTGCAACTCAGTGGAAGAAACCATGGTGGTAGTAACGTTTGAGCCGCTCACCTGGATCTGCGCTCCACTTACAAAGTTCGTGCCAAACACGTCGATCGTATAGCTCGTGCCAGAGGCGAGCGTTGCCGAAGCTGAAGTGATGGTTGGAACAGGATTGAGTACGTTGAGCGACGCCGAACCGGACGCGGATGGAGAGGCCACGCTCACGGCCGTCACGGTAACGGGATTCGTGGCAGGGATGCTCGATGGCGGCGTATACACACCCGAACTGATGATCGTGCCTACAGAACTGTTGCCCCCATTGATGCCGGCCACCTGCCACGTAACTGCGGTGTTTGTCAGATTCGTAACTGTGGCACTGAAGCTGGCTGTCCCTCCAAGCCTGACCTGGCTGGATCCGCTGACGGTGACCGAAGCCTGCGCACCCCCGCCGTTCCCGCCGCCTCCTGAATTCATGACACCGTTGGTGCAGCCAGTGAGGAGAAGGAGAATGCCAAACGCAGATTGAAGGAGGGTTCGCAGGGAACGGAACCGCGGTTCGTTCAAGGTGGACCTCCGGATTGCTGGGAGCCAATTCCACAAATAGGGGGGAGGGCGGGACTTGGCGCGTTCCTGTGTTAACCAAGTGTTCGGGGGATAGTTGCGCAAATTTTGAATTTATTTATTTTTGAAGGCGTCCATTACCGAAGTAATGGACGCCCCATCGCGCAGCTTTAACGCTGCAGTAGGTCGATTGGCTTTGTGAAGTCGGTTACGCGCATCAGAGGCGCGAGCGATGGGTGCTGACGTTCCACGGCCTTGTACATCTCCCAGGCGACGCGGCGATAGCTGAAGTGGCCGGCGGGCGCGGAGCGGAGTTCAGTAATGTATTGGGCCTCAGCAAAATCCATCTTGAACAGAGATCGTATCCGGGTAGCCAACGGAAGCAGGTAGAGCGCAGATTGTTCGCTTTCGGGTGCATGGCTAGAGGCTATTTCTGCGCATGCCCTGTGGGCTGCATCAATTGCGGCTTGGTAGTCGGCCAGGATTCCGGCCTCGGCAAGGAGATCGACATCCGCTTCAAGATCGCCGCAGGTCGGGGTGTCGTAGCCGTGGAGAGTGGTGAAGGGCTGGATGATCTGGGTGCACCGGCGATGGCGATGCATATCGCGGAACCCGCCAATATCCATGAGGATGTCGAACCGCAAGGCCGCACCGGCGTGAAAGGCGCGAAGTGCTTCGTCGTGACGGCCGCGGTGCCGCAGTCCAAGCTCAATCACTTCAGCGACGCGAGCCGCGGAAAGCTCGGCGACCACGTCGCGAATCTGGCGGTAAGGGTGATGTGCGGCGGAGTAGAGCAGCGTAGAAGCCAACTCAACTTCGAGGGACTCCGTGCGCTCAACCAGGTCGACGAGGGGGGCTTCGGCGATGGGCAGCCCATTCAAAATCTCGGCCGCAGCAAGCGTTAATCCAGCATGGGATTGCAGCAGGTAATCGTTCGGCTTGGCATATTTCACGAGCGTCGGCGCTGTACGAACTTCGCGGGTCAGCAGGTCGGCTCCTTCGCCCGCCAGGTCGGATGCTGCTGCACCATCGAACGCAGCAAGCCTCGCAACGAATGCGGCGCCAGACTGTGCGTTGACGTTCCACGCCGGACCGGTGGCGGCGTCCCGGAGCTTCAAGCCGAGATCGCGGAGTTCTGCCGCGGGGTGGGATAGCAGGCGCGCGACCTGGGTTTCTAGGGTTCGTGCACTTACAATCTGGCCCAGAGATGTATTGGTAGCCAGCGGCAACAGGTATCTGGCCACGTCGAAGGCCCGCGCCTTGAGAGTGCGCTCGTACGCGTCTGGTTTCAGGGTTTCAGGGCATTGGACGCGCCGGCGCAATGCCTCAAGAACTGCGGCTGTGGTGCGCTGGTAGGTAGCGAACAGATCCTCAACGGTCTTCGCATAAAGCTTCGCCGGATCGGAATGGTCGCCAAAATCTGGGAAAAACCACCCGGATTTGAGGAAGTTCTGGTAACGTGTCGAGCGCTCCTGGCCGTCCCAGCGCTGCTCGTCCACTAACACAATGGCGGCCAACAGGCTCAGACGTTCAACTGCAAATGCGATGTGGGCCAGGTCGGCAATCGACCGGTGGCCGTATTGAAAGTAAAAAGTGTTGAGAAACTGCTCGGCGCGCTGGGCGCTGATCTCAGTGAGGGACTCGCGCATCGAGAGGGAGGACCGGGAGTATTTGGCCATGGCGTAAGCCAGGACCTCCGGGTCGGCTCCGTGAACGGCAAAGACGTCAGTTTGGTTACGCGCACCGGAAGGGAGAAAAGTTTCACTGGACATGGATGAGGGCTCGCGAACAGAATACGGCATGAGGCTGCTTTTGGGCGGTGGATCCCAAATGGCCGTTGGTTCTTCTTAAAACCAGCGGAACCAGGCATCTGGGCAAAATGGGCTGAGCTTTACAGGATCGACAAAGCGGGAGTAGGACATGCAGAAGTATTTGGTACGCACGTCGCACAGGCCGCGGCCATTGCCCTCGGGGCGCTGGATGATGACACAGCGCTGGAACGACTTGCTGTTTGCCCACTGGCCCGTCCCGGCAGCGTCCATCACTCCTCTATTGCCCGAAGGCCTCCAGGTGGATACCTTCCAGGGTTCGGCGTGGCTAGGGGTGGTGCCCTTCTGGCTAGACCGAATCAAGGTCCGGGGAATGCCTCCGGTTCCCGGAATGCGCAGCTTCCCCGACCTGAACCTGCGCACCTATGTTCGTGACGAACACACAGGCACTCCGGGTGTCTATTTCTTCTCGCTCGACGCGAGCAACCTGCTGGCCGTTGCCGTGGCGCACACCTTTTTTCATTTGCCTTATCACTGGGCAGAGATGCGACTCGATCAAAGATCGGATCGAGAATTTTCGTTCTATAGCCGTCGGCGGTTTTCCAGCCAGCAAATGATCTTCAAGGCGCGCTACCGCGGACTTGGACCAACGCGCAAACTTGCGGACGGCAATAGCGGGTCGCTGGAATACTTCCTGCTCGAACGCAGTTGCTTATTTACGCGCAACCGGGCGGGTCAGGCGGTGCGGGCCAATCTTCATCACGTCCCATGGCCATTGGAAGATGCTGAAGCCGAGATCGAGCGAAACGACTTGGCGACGGCCATTGGCATTCAGCTGCCAGATCAGGAACCGGTGCTGCATTACTCTCGGCGTCTCGCGGTCTATATATGGCCTGCGGAGCTGGTGAGGCCTGCGCTGGCGGGCCGTCCAGTCACAGTGGCAGCCACACCGTCTGTATAGCCTGCGCCATTCGGCTGATGGTTACTGGCTGATAGTTACTAAAGTAGCCCTCCTCTGAAATTAAAAATCTACTAACGCAACTTTCCCTTTGACACTGTGTTCCCGCGGTATGCACCCGGCGAAGATTTGCCGTGCTGCCTGTGAAGTAATTTAGTTCCCGGTCTCGCCTGTGCCTGCGAATCACGTGGGCAATTGCATGCGATTTCGATACGGGACAATGAGCGAAAGCATTTTTCAGAAAAACACAAATTCATTGAAGAGGTGTAGTTGATATGGATTCCAGGACGCGTGTCAAATTCTTGTCCATCGCATCTTTGTCGTTGACTGCCTTCGCATTGCTCATTTCGGGCTGCGTGAGCAGCCTTGTTGGCAACCCGGGCAATTCATCCGACGCCCTAACTGGGCCGGCCTTTGTTGTTGGAACCGATGCTCCCGTCGCCAGTGTTGTTTCATTCTCGGTGCCGGTGGAGAGCGTCACTGCTACCGATTCCAGTGGAACCACAATGTCGTTGATCAGCGGAACGCCCACAGTGGATTTTGCCCGCTTCAACGGACTGCAGACACTGCTGGACATCAACGACGTTCCGGAGGGCACTTATACCAGCATCTCCATCACCATTGGCACCCCCACCATCGGCTATCTGAATGTTCCAGCGAGTGGCGCTCCGAGAATACAAACCCAAGTGGGAACCTACCCCGCCTCTGCTTCCACCTATACCTACACAGCAGCCCTGGCTACGCCGCTCGTCATCGTTCACGGGGGGACACCTGTCGGTCTACGCGTCGACTTCGATCTGCACCAATCCGTTCAAGTCGACGGAAGCGGCAATTTCACCGGTCAGGTGACGCCCGTGTTTGATGTCAAAACAGTTGGTGTGGGCAATTCGGGTGCATACATTGATTCATTTGTCGCCGCCGTCGTAAGCGTCAACACCAGCGGCCAGTCGTTCGTTGTTCAGGGTCCGCATGGCGAACAGTTCACAATCAACGTGAACGGCCAGACTGAATGGGAGGGTAACGACTCCATTAGCAGTCTGACAACCAGCAGCATTGTGGAAGTTTCCGGTACTCTGGACAAGGCCGACCAAACCTTGGACGCCGAGGACGTTGCCATTCTGTCGCAGAACGG
>Ga0224545_1000032_pt1 | contig 32047 bp, 27 predicted proteins | sample 714P12024metaG_FD_179906 | JGI IMG/M metagenome (GOLD analysis project Ga0224545, IMG submission 179906) | Peat soil microbial communities from Stordalen Mire, Sweden - 717 P1 20-24 | ecosystem: Environmental > Terrestrial > Soil > Wetlands > Peat | place: Sweden: Norrbotten County, Stordalen... | reverse complement strand
TGAAATTTAACCCTCAATGGTAAAACGGCGGTAAAATCTCAACCAGCGAGTAAAGCCAACCTGCGATTTTCCCAACAAAATGGTGGACGTGACAGGGTTCGAACCTGCGACCCCCTGCTTGCAAAGCCGGACAATCGCCTACAACAGCTCCGTTCGTTTTCTTTAACTACTAACGTTTACAACAAATCGGGGAATCTGCTTTTCGCTCAAAGCTAACTCCAATGTGTTGAAAACGATCGATTCGTGCACAGTCGGTGCACAGTGGATCTCAGTAGAAATCTCCGAGACTGAACCCCTCGCTGAGACAAAGGTGTGCATCACACCCTGCTTCAGAGAGGGATTGCTGTTCCAATGTTATGCCCTATCCGCCAAAGAATGTCACTACCGCCGCTGGCAAGATTCCCTCCGTCCTCGTTTGGGTTCTTTTTTCAAACTCTTCGGGCGAAGAATACCTTAGCGCCGAATGTAACCGACACCGGTTGTAATACCGCTCTATAAATTCCTCCAGTCGCCCCTGCAGGTCTTCGAAATCGCGGTATGCACTCGCGTGGATTTCTTCCCGTTTGAGGGTCTTCAGAAAACTCTCGCACGTTGCATTGTCATATGGGTTCGCGGGTCTGCTCATACTCGGCAGCATTCCATAGTGTCGTAGTCTTTCCACGTATTCCCGGCAAGCGTACTGCACGCCCTGATCTGAATGGTGAACGAGTCCAGGCGGCGGTCTCCGATCGGCAGTGGCTCGCTCCAAAGCGTAGAGGGGAAGCCGTGCGAGCGAGAAATGTCGCCGGCGGATTTGTTCGTGATGAGCTCGCTGAACCCGAGAATGTCGATATAGGTTAGGATTGACTTCTCGTAGCTGACCGATCTTCGTTTCGGATTCATTTGTTGTAGATTCGAGTTTCCACTCAACCTCAGCGCCGTTTTTTCTTTGTTGGCCAAACCGCGCGTTTGTGCGTAAATTCCTGGGGGTCAAGTTCCTTGAGACGTTCTTCTTCCTCGTAGTTCCGATATCTGATTTCTCGCTTTGCCCAGAGAAGAGACAAACATCCGTTGTAAAAAGGCATCGTCCGCGATTCTTCCAAAATCGTTGCTCCCTCGGGCAGCCGGTAGTCGGAAATCCAGGCTTCCGCGGGCACTTCCTGCATGCCGGACGACGCGAGCTGCTGGCCGTCGAGCATTTGCCGGGCGAGCGTTTGGTCCATTATTTCGCGACCAGTGCCAATCCAGTGGCGGAAGCGGCCGGCAGGGTGCATCCAACGGATTGTTCCATCGACGCTCCAGACAACGGCGCATTCCTGCGGCGCCACTTCACAGTACTTTCTGGCCGTCGCGGTCAAAGACGTGCCGAAGAAATCAGCCAAAGAACCGATGAGCTGAAAAGACGGCGAGCCATCGCCGATTTGTTTGAGCAACTCGTGCGATGGTAATTGTAACTCAGAAGCGAAATTGTCCGCTTGTCGCTCCGGATTTTCGCCGGCGTTCTCCCATCGCGCTATGTCCGACGGAAGACATGAAATCTGCCTTTCGCGATGGAGAATAAAGTGACCGATTTCGTGGGCGACGGTGAAGCGCTTTCGTCCTTCCTCACGCATGCTTCGCTTTACGAGAATTCTGCCGGAGAGTCGATTCCGGCTGCAAAGAAGCGCGCCGTCGAAAGAATCTGCATCGGCCTCGACAATCGAGAGTTTGAGGTCCTGGGCCAGTGCGCTCAAATCCACACGGGCAGGTAGCCGAAGCGTCTCGCGCAAAGCGAGCGCGAGATGTCCTTCTCTAGTGATCATCACGGCTTTTCATCATCTGATTCGGCGTCGATCTCAGCTTGTTGTGACTTCAAAAGATCTCGGTCTTTTTCGGTGAGCGCCGTTTTCTTGTTCCGAAATCCTCGCGCGGGGTTCTGCGCTTGTACGGCTGGCGACGTCAGCGCAGACGCAATGCCGGAGCGGATACTCGACAACAGATCGCTGATTTTGGACGCAGCGCGTGCCTTTTCTCTCTGCGCTTCCTCCTCGGGCGTTGGCGGCCGCATCTGGCGCAGGAAATCCCGGAGTTTCGGGGGGCATTCTTTATCGAGGGTGATGTAATCATGGTTGGCGAGACGGAGCAACCTGGCATGTACATCTTTACGAAGTTCATCCGTGTCTATCCCGCACTCGCGTAATTCCGCTTCGATCATTGATTGGTCGCACTCGTCCGGCGCTGGCGATAACGCAGCCAATCTTTCCAGGAAAAGATCCTCCTTTTCCTTATTGGTCTTGTTCCCCTTCTTGTTGGTCACGACGCTTCTCCTTTCGGGGCGGGCCAAAAAATTTGGTTGGCGAGAAAGTTTCGCAGCCGCTTCTTGCGGTTCTGGATGTCGGAGGCGGTGGTGCCGACGATGTCGGCAATTTCCCTGGGCGTGAAGGCGTTGAACTCGAAAATGGCATAGACCATTTCGTAGAGTTGCGGTTCGGCATGTTCAAGCAGCGCATAGAGCCGCTCTTTAAGCAAATCGCCTTCGACGAGCTCGTGAACAGAGAAGCCGCTGTCGAAGTCGTCCAGACCCAGCTTCGCATCACTGTCCTCGCGTTTATCCCCCGAGAGGGGAGCCACTTTTACCGTGGTCTTGCGCGCGGAGGAGCGCAGCTTATCCAGGATATCGCGGCTCATCACCTTCGCAAGGAAAGCAAAGAGCGCGTCTTCATCTCCGCTGAATGACAGTTTGTCAGTCAGATAGAGAACGACAACGTCGTAAGCGAAGTCCACGGGCGACTTGCCCAAGCCGTCCACAACATAGGTCGCGGCGACCGAACGGACCACACCGAGAACATGGCAGGCACGCACAGTGAGCCTGCCGAGCAGCTTCTCGTAGTTGACGACTGGACTGCCCTCCGCCATCACTCAGACCGTCCTGTAGAAGAAGCGATTTGCACGAGTGATTTTTGCCGCGCGCGGCGAAAAAAGCTGAGCTCGCCCGCTTAATAGATAGGGGCGTCTATGACGTAAATCCCAAAACGCCCCTGCAATGGAGATAAATATATGACAAATGAAGCACATAACAAAGGTGATGCCCCGGCCGAAGGCCGGGAGCGGAGACCGGAAGTCGAGATTGTCGAAGAGGTCTTCGTGGACGGCGAATTGGTCGAAATCGTGGTGATCGAGGAATTCGCCAAACGCGGCGAGCGGCCGCCCCGGGCCAAGACGTATCTGGTGAGGATCGACAAAGAGACATATCGCATCCATAAGGCGGACCCTACGGGAGAGGAACTGCTCGCTGTGGCCGGAAAAACCTCCGCAAAGTACAAGCTCTATCAGATTTTCCGGGGGAAACAGCCCGAACCGGTGGCGCCAGATCAGCATGTCGATTTGCGCGCTCATGGCATCGAGCGCTTTACCACCGTGCCAAAAGACCCGGGTGAGGGCGGCTCTGCGGCCGCCCTGCGCCGCGACTTTCAGCTTGCGGAAGCTGATAGTGACGCCCTTGATGCGATGAATATCGAATGGACGACGGTCAAAGATCCGTCCGGAACATTGCTGCTGGTGATTCCGGGCTGGAGTCTTCCCGCAGGTTACAACGTGGCGACAGCCACGCTCGTGCTGGTCCTTCCGGCAGGCTATCCCGACACACAGATCGATATGGCTTATTTTTCTCCCGCGTTGTCGCGGACGGATGGAAAAACGGTCAACAATCTCACGTCTGTCACCTGGTCGATCGGCGCTTTTCAGCAGTGGTCACGCCATCGCACGGCGCAGAATCCCTGGCGTCCGGGCGTCGATGACATTTCCACGCATCTTTCGCTGGTCGACGACTGGCTGCGGCGGGAGTTCGAGCGCCGATGAGCACCACGCTGAGACTGGCACAGCGGCACTACGACACGCTGCGGCAACATCTTTTTCCCGGTGACGGGAATGAAGCCGTCGCTCTGCTCCTGTGCGGCCGCAGGGAGGGTCAGGATCGCCGTGTTCTTACGGTTCGCGAAGTTGCTGTTGTTCCATATGGAGAATGTAGCGTGCGAACGCCTTATCGTGTTGTCTGGTCGACGAACATCCTGGATCGACTCATGTCGAAAATCTGGAAGTCCGGCCTGAGTATCGTAAAAATTCACTCGCATCCGGGCGGCTTCGATCGGTTTTCCCCTCTGGATGACGAATCGGATTCAGCGCTGGCGATTTCCTTCGATGGGCTGTTCACGGAAGGAAGGCGCCACGGCAGCGCCGTCATGCTTCCAGACGGTTTCATTTTCGGCCGTGAATTGATCGATGGAGCGATTGGGCCGGATTTCGGATCGGTTATGGTCGCAGGCGATGATATCCGTTTGTTCGGCCGTCGAAGCCTTGAGGCCCTGGGAGAAGACGACCTACGAAACCGGCAGGCGTTCGGTGCCGGCACAGTCTCCCTCCTGCGATCTCTTCGCGTCGCCATCATCGGTTGTTCCGGCACGGGGAGCATTGTGGCGGAGCAGTTGGCCCGCCTCGGCGTCGGAGAGTTCGTGTTGGTCGACCCGGACATTGTCGAAGCAAAAAATCTCAATCGAATCCTGAACGCGACTGCAGAGGATGTGGAACGGAAAACGCCGAAAGTGATGGTGGCAAACCGAACGGTGAATTCCCTCGGGCGCGGTCAAACCGTTCTGCCGCTGCAGATGAACCTGGATTCCGTCGAAGCCGTTCATCGAGTGGCCGAGTGTGACGTTATCTTCGGCTGTGTTGACACGGCAGAGGGTCGCAACCTGGCAAATCGTATCGCTTCCTATTATGTGATTCCTTTCATCGACGTGGGTGTCAGACTGGTGGCGGATGGCCAAGGAAGCGTGGAGAGTATCGCCGGAGCGGTAAATTACTACAAGCCGGGCGGATCAACCTTGCTGGAGCGCGGCGCGATCAGCTCTGAGCAAATCCGCGCGGAAGAGACGCGGCGAACAAATCCTGAATTATACGGAGAGCTGCGCAGGCAAGGATATATTCAAGGCATAGATGAGGAGCGCCCTGCCGTTATCAGCGTTAATGCATTCTTCGGTGCTCTGGCAGTCAACGAATTTCTGGCGCGCGTCCATGTTTTTCGGAATGTCGGCAATAACGAGTTTTCGACGGTGCGCGGTGATCTCTGTGAATTCGCGCTCTACCGTGAACCGGAGGAAGAATCAAAAGGCCATCTGCTGAAAGAGGTGGGTATTGGTGATTGCGAGCCGCCGATCGGGCGGCCCTCGCTTTCTCTGCGGCAATGAGAAATTTCTGGAATCGCTGTGTTCGGTTTGTTCAAACCCCCTGGTTCTACCGGCGCAAGTTCAGAATCGTGCGTTCTGAGGAACTGCCGGACAAGTTGAAAAAGCACAAATTGTACGCGATAGGCGAGGGCGTGCCCTGGCTGGCCGCACTTCAATGCCCCTGTGGTTGTGGCGAGATAGTTCAGCTTTCGCTCCTCGAAAACGATAGGCCTCGATGGCGGCTGAGAAAAGAGAAGGATGGCACCGCCACCCTCTCGCCCTCAATTTGGAGAAGCAAAGGGTGCAAATCCCACTTTTTTCTCAGAAACGGGCTTATTGTCTGGTGCAACTCCGGACGCAATCCCGTGTAGGACTTAGCGGATCAGCTTGCGGCAGTCGGCTATGCGGCCCTTCAGTTTTTTGGCCAGAAGGTCGATTATAGACTTGCTCACCTGAAATTTTGCGAAGTGTGCATCATGAAACTGTCTCACTACTCCATCCCGCGGTATTGCTGCCAGCTGAAATGCTGGAAGAAATCAAAAAGCGAATGACTGGCAAGATCGAAGGCGTGACTCCCATCATTTGACGCCGGAGATGACCCGGCGAGCCTTGCCCAAAGGCGTGGCGGAAGCTGCATGACTCTAGTCCACCTGCTCACTAGGCAGTGCTCTTATCGTGCTCCGGACGATCGCAGATACGTTCTCGAACGTGTTGTGTTACGTCGTGGACCATTTTTGAAGCTAGAGGTCAGTCTGCTTTGTCAAAACCCTTGAGATCGCTGCGGACAGAACGGTGTCGTTGAACATCTGTGATACTTGACTCAAATGCAACTGAGCATTAGTCTTCGGTTAGTTGCGTTGGCGCTTAAGACTTCAAAGACTTTTTTACAATCGGATTTGCCTCTTGAACCGGGAGGACCATATGAACCGTGGGGAATACAGAAAGAACTTCGGGCTGCTGTTTGCGATCTTCACGTTGTTCTTCACATTAACGTCCCCAATCTGCGCTCAGGATGCCGCACCCAACAAGACTGCAAGTTCCCCTCCACAGATGCGTATGCGCTGGCAGGATTTTGTGAATGGAGTTGAGGGGGCGAAACGACTGGCGAGCCTTCAGGCGGGCGTGGCGAAAATGAAGTCTCTCGATAATAGTCCACGGGACTCTTCAGATTACCGCCGCAGTTGGCAATACTGGGCAAACATTCACGGATACTACGGAGCCAAAAGCCCTGATGGAACTGTGGCAGACCAGATTAAATATCTTTCAGACCATGGGATGGGAGCCTATGTTTTCTACTATAAAGGAATTACCGATCAGGTCACTCCGGACTCCATTGCCGAAAAGATTTGGGCAACGTGCGAGCACTCGGGTGACACGCAAGCCAATTTCTTTGGCTGGCACCGTATGTATCTGTATTACTTCGAGCGAGTCTTGCGTTGGGCGGCCGCTGACGACACCCTCCGTCTACCTTATTGGGACTACACTGATCCTACCCAAGAATCGCTGCCGGTTGAATTTCAAAGTAAAGCCTCTTCACTCTACGATTCTCGGCGCGATCCGGGGATGAACACTGGGGCTTCCAAACTCAACCCGAATTCCACGAACGTGGACTCGCTTTTGCGACAATCTGATTATTTTACTTACGAGGGCGGAATTGAGAGGGGAATTCACGGGTATGTCCACTGTACCGTTGGACCGGCTTGTCCTGTAGCTCACATGGGTGATGTGCCAGTCGCCGGCAACGACCCAGTTTTCTATTCGCACCACGCCAACATTGACCGGCTCTGGGCCTGCTGGCAAAACATACATCCACTGCCCGCGGGAAGTTGGCAGGATCAACCGTTCAGTTTCGTTGACGAGACAGGAGCTTTGCAGACCCAACCCGTCAAGAATTTCCTGGATTCCACTTCGCTCGGATACGTCTACGACAATGTTGGCAATTGTGCCCGAGTCGCTGGTCCCCGGATTTCGGCTCAGTCGGCTCTAAGCCAGACCATGGCGCAGAGTGGGCAATTGAAGAAGACCATCCTCGGGACTACCAATGCCATACCGATTGATCACGCTCTGACAACAGTGGACATCAACATACCGGCACCGAATTTAGAACTCCTGTTCGCTCAGCCGGAAGGGGTGGTTGCAACGCATTTAGTCCTACGCCATGTTACAGCCGAGACTCCCCCAGGCGTTCTGTTTAATGTGTACGTCGCTAAGAAGAGCGATCCCCAAGCACGCAAGTTCGTAGGTACAATCTCGTGGTTTGGGACGTTTCGTCACCATGGAAGCAATGGTGCTGAAGGTAGGACACTTCAATTCGACGTCTCGGATCAGTTGCGGGAACTCGGAAACATCGCAAATGCTTCGGGATTGACGGTAACCATTGAGGCGACACAAGGGCGGGTTCCGACCGATCCGAAGCAAGCGGACGCAATGCAAACCGCCGCGGCCAAAGCTTTTAGACCCCAAGCCAAAATGCAGATCGGCTCAATCGAATTGGAGAGGACAAGCGTCTTTGCGGCGCCCGAGAAACGGTAGAGTCCCGCTCCGGTGTACGGTTCGGACAACCGGTCCGGTTCTCGCAATTGTTCAAACGCTCGGGGAACGGGTTTGATTACCTGTTTCAAAGAAGGCCCATTTCAGCGTGCGGAAGCCATCGCGTTTCGGGGCGGGAATCATGATGACCTTCTTCGACCTGGAGTTATATAAGACTCTTGGGCCGCGAGCCAAAGCGGTCAAGCTCGTAAATTTACTTCGTAACACTACTTGCAAAATGCGTTTCGCCCCAAGACTAAGAAGTAGACTTCAGCCGCGTCGCCCCGTTTTCCCTGTCCCACGCGCTTTCTTGTACAGCGCACGCGGGGCATGAGGTGGCTTGCTTGGAGCTCTTTCTCCCGAAGGCACAACTTGCAGATTCCTCGTTGCAATTAGGCCCAGCCTCCACTTCCTGTTCCCGAATCACAAGCGAACCCTGTCTCGGATCGTAACGGGTCGTTCCGACCGTCCGGTGATCTGCCGCGTCGCTCTTGCGAGGCGCTTCACAGCTTCGAAAGCGCCCTCGAGGAGTGCGACTTGGTCAATGAACTGCCGGCGCTCAACCTTATCTATGGCGGGGTCGGTCCCTGGCAACACGAGGCGTGCGCTGGTCGAGAAGGTTTTCGCCCATGAGTCCGTTTCTCCCCACACCGCAGCATTCTTAACGAAATGCCCTTTACCGTTCCGCTTGTAACCAAAGAACTTCTGCAACCAGTAGGCGTGGATTAGTCCGTACGAACCCAGCTCATCGTCACTCAGTATATGAAACGCACTGGCCAAGGACGTGACAAAAAGCTGACAGCCCACTAAAAGTTCCACGATTCGAATCGGCCGCTTCTTCCGCTGTCCTCGCAAGAATTCCCACACCAAGTCCTGTTCATCGTCCTCAACAATGTAGTCATCAAGAAATGCAAGCCACTTATCCACTTGTTCATCGCTGTAAAACGCGCGCAGGTGCGCGAGGAAACCGGCGAATCGAAGCGAGGCGCTCGGCTCTGGTTCGGGGGGATTCGTAGGGAACAATCCGGAAATTCCCACGCGCGTAGCAAGCATTGGTACCGCGATGTAATCGTAAGCCTCGACGAAGCGCCGCGCCGGGCCGGACCACAGAAGATCAGTAAGAATGGCACGCGCGGGTTCTCTTACGGAGTCCTCTGGCAGATAGCCAGTCTGCACAGCCAATTCGTAGAGTTGAGGGATAGTCAGCGCGTCATCAAGTGCATCACGTGTTTCGATCTCTTTGTCGTCCGTGATGCCTTCTCCGAGAAAATGTGGTCGCAAGGTCTTCGACAATCGCCCACTCTTTCGTTTATTCGAAGCAGAGAGTGCAATCTCGTTAAGCGCAATCGGATGGAAGCCTTTCCACGAGAGCGGAATGGGTTGAACTGGAGCAAGTTGCTCACGAGCCTTAACGACCCCTTCTGACCAAGGCCCTCGCCTAATCGCTCCGAGCCGCGCCTCCAGTTCTTCTTTGGACAGGTCAGTCATTGGAGCGCCCCCAGGATCTCGTCGCGAATCGCCGACCGGGGCCATTCCTTTGGCTTCACGAGATTCTTGTGGTCGAAAGTTAGCAAGAACGAGGGCTTCGCGTCGCCTGAAAAATCGATAAGATCAGCGTACTTGTTTCCAACAACCTTATCGTCTGTACCAAGAACAACCCGAACGCCCTTCCACTGAAGTAGTGGATGCACGCTCTCATTCCACGATCTAAGCATTCGCAGCTGCGGATTGCCAGGCTTCAGCGCTTCTGCGATTGGGCCACCAATGAACTTGGCTCCGAAGCTGGCCAAAGGGCTACCGTTCAACGGCGTGCCGAAGAGGGTAACGCTATGCAACGCATGCAACATCTGCGAGGGCTGCATGGCGGCTGCACAAAGCAACTGCCGGATACCGAGCGTGCCTAGAGAGTGACCGAGAAGAGCGAAGCGCGTGTACTTGCCTGTGAACGGAACCTTCCCTGTTGCCGCTTTCTCCCACTGCGTGGCGATAATGCGCGCGATGTCAAGATAGCTGGCGATCTGTCGAGTGGAGTAACCGAGGAAAAGAAAATCCCAATTCGCCAGAAAGGGCTCGCTCGCTGCATGCTCCCGCAGCATCTCCGGCAGACGCCCCCACGTCGTCAAGTGGTCGCCGAGGAAGCCGTGAACAAAAATCGCAAGCGACCGGCCGGCGCCACCATTGGGCTGACGAAGAAGCAGCCAAAGGTCTTCTTGTCGGTCGACTAGCTCCAGTTGAGCCAAAAGGAATCTCCCGCGATTACGAACAGAGTGGCCCGGAGACGGGGTCGAGAGCCAACCATCGTTCAACTTGCGAGATAGTATCCCCGGTATACACAGTTAGTCAATTAACACGGCTGCACGACAGAGACCAAACGGCAGGAAGAGGTTGAAGCCGCCGTAAGCGGTTCTGAGGCCGCCGCAGAGGTGATTCTAGATTTTGCCCCCCGACGATTGTTGTGGAGCCCTAATCAGTAGACGAGTGCTCTAGTCGGGTTCGAGGGCCCAATTTGCAATCATTGTCCCGTGGCTGACGATCGACAGGAGACAGGCGATTCCGTGGGAACTGAACGCAATCGCATAAACGATGATTAGGAAAATGCTGCAGCTGGCCCAGACCACCAAGCCTTGGCCAGTATCGTGAAGATTCCTTTCTTGTGTGCGCGGCGCGTCAGCGTGCTGGGAAACGTTCATCATGATTCCTTTGCTATTCGAGTATCGACACTAACTTTGCTCGCAGCGCTGGGATCCGAGGTCCTCATTACCCCACGCCAATTCCCGGATAAGGAAACTCTGTCGGCTTGATGTCGGGATTTGCCCCACCGTACTTACGCATCGCCGCGTCGCAAATCGCGTAGCCCCAGTTGATGATGGCATCTTGGTCGTCTCTATCCAATCCTTCTAGCCTGGTGGGTGTTTGTGCAATCTTCGTCGTTTTCGCGAGTGGACAGGTGAGAGAGGGGCTGAGGTCAAAAGCCAAGATGTCCTCCCAGATGCTCCAATACGCTCCACCGCGTACCTTCGCCTTATAGGAATCGATTAGTTGGCGCTTTCTCAAGTTCCGAACTTGGTTGTCGAGCAAATCCAAAACTCGCAACGTATGTCGAACCCAGTCTCGGTGCGGGTGCTCCTCTGGAGCGTACATTCCACCTGCATCACTGACCCAAATCGTCTTGTAGCTTTTCCAGGAGGTTTCCAGTCCCAAGTTGTCATACACGCCTCCATCGGTGAGAACCATGTCGCTGGTGAAAGGTTCCCGTTGAAGGTCATGGCCGGTGTTCGGCTTGAACTGTTTGGGGTCTAGTCGCAATTCCAGAGGCGACAGCACTGGAGGAAAGGCCGAAGAGGCTGCAACTGCAACTGCGAGTTCGATTGAAGGACTTTCAATTTCCCCAACGCGCCAGTCCCACATATATGCTCGTGTAAATCTGCAGAGCGCTTTTGATTGCATGTTTGTTGCGTTAATGACAAATGTCGGCTGCGCGGGCAGATCCTGCAGAGTGGCAGTTCCGAAAAGATAGTTACGGTATTCGTGAACGATGCGGTCCGCAACACTGCTCAGGACTAGTCCGCCTACCACGGACGGCACGTCGATCGTCTTGGCTGCAAGTTTCTGGATCGGTTCAACGACCTCAGTTCTCAAGTTGGTCGATACTGTGCAACCGTTGGGGAACAACTTGCTCCATTTGAAGCCCAACACTCCCGCCGTAATCGAACCGCCCGACACACTTGATATCTTGGCGACCTTAGCGAGTTGCCCCATCTCATTAAGGCGAATCAATGCGCCGGCATGGAACAACATGGCACGATAGCCGCCGCCCGACAGGCACAAACCTATGCCCTCTTGTGGAACTCTCGATGGATCGTCGGTTGCGATGAATTCAACCGGTACCGCCGTCGTAACCCGCAAAGGGTTCTCGTTGACCTGTGAACCCCCTTGGCTGTTCAGAGAAGCTCCCACGATATAGTTGACTGCTCCGTTAAGAAGGTGTAATTGAATCAGGAGTAAATACCTCTATGGGTTCTACTGTCAACAGTGAATATTGTTGCGCGTTGTTCAAAAGTTTTTTTGAAAGGACTGACGATGATCTCCCGATATAGCCGTCGGCTGGTGCTACTTGCACTTGCGCTCGGATGCGTCCTGCCTTGCCTCGCACAAAATGCAGAAGTTAGACGAAAAGTCTACCTGCGGAGCAGTCCCGACGTGAAAGATAAGAGCCTGATTCTGCTGAAACCTGGGGATGAGCTTGAACTCGTCGATCAAGCACCGACCGATGGGTTCCTTCACGTACGTACGGAGGATGGGGAAGAGGGGTGGGTCAAAGAGCAAAACGTCACTGTGGCAGTAGATGCAAGTAAGATCATCGCCACGCTGGCTGCTCCCTCCGGTAATGTCTCAGATTTGATTTCCGGCGGTTGGGAAAAACCCGAACCAAACAAATCGACATTCCACGGGTAGATGGCGATTGTCCCTGGAACGGTGATAACAGCGATCCGGATACTTTCGTTCGCAAGGACCGTTCGGATACTGCCGAGAGCGACGGTATTGAATACCACGACGTAAAATGGGAAGCGATAGCTGGCCTCCAGTATCCAGTTGCGAAACCATTGCGAAAGAACTGGACAGCCGATCAACTAGCAGAGATCAAACCGTACGAGGGGATTGCAGTCCGCACCGTTGGATACATTGTCGCTTATAAGCCCCAGAATCGCGGCAGCGGAGAAGGAACCAATTGTCATTTTACTGCAGCGTCCGAAACGGACACTCACATGGCCCTCGTACAAGGTGAGGGCGACGCCGAAAAGACTTCCGTGGTTATCGAGTTCACTCCTCGATTCCTCAATGGCCACCCCAATTGGAACAAGCAAAAGTTGTCAGACTGGATCAACTCTGACAAGCCGGTCCGCATTAGCGGGTGGTTAATGCTTGATCCCGACCATAGGAACCACCTCAATCGTTTTCGGTCTACGCTCTGGGAAATTCACCCGATCACCAAGATCGAGGTGTGGGAGAACAATGAATGGGTAGACCTAGACAAATGATGCGATGTTTGAGCTTCTGCTCAGCGAGCAGTGGGGCACAGGTGAACACGAAGTCTTCTTAGTCTTTCCTCGTTCGTTGCAGACGCCAGCAAAGCCTTTCGCTGCGACTCATCTCATATTGTGCCGCAATCTTAGGTTGCCCCCGAACCAAGTCAACGAAGACCAACTGTTTGCACGCCGACTTGAGCCTAGTGCCGGGCGGCTTCGTTCAAACGCATAAGCCAGTCGATGTTTCAGCCGAGAACCGGTGGTCCGGCCAACTTGATAAATATCTGGATATTACAAGAAGAGGTGATGTATGTTCTCGCAAACATCAGACGGTCAACTTAGACCTCCATTGGCGCAATATTGTTCGGAGGACGCAATAGTGAAGGACAAGTGATTGTTGCAATCGCAGGGTTGGTTTGAGAGCAATGCGATCACGGCGCGTGAGAACCCTGGCGTTTCGCTACGGAACTCAAGAAATGAAAACAATAAAAGAAATTCTCAACGAAGAGTTTGCGCAGCTGAAGACTTCACGCGCCCTAAGACTGGGCGAAAATGACAAGCGCCCGGTACCGGAAAAGAGCTTGGTGGGTCTCGCATTTTCAGGTGGAGGAATCCGAAGTGCGACGTTTAATCTCGGAATTCTCCAAGCGCTGGCTAAATCACAAACGCTGCGAACGTTTGATTATCTGTCGACCGTATCGGGCGGGGGCTATATCGGAAGCTGGCTGATGGGCTGGATGCATCATCAGGGAATCGGAGTGAAAAAGGTGGAAGAACATCTCTCCGCGCATAACGCCCTCCCTTCGAAAATCGGGGAGCGACCCGAGGTTCGCTTCCTGCGAAGTTACAGCAATTACTTGACACCGCGAACGGGGCTTCTGGGAGCTGATTTCTGGACGTTTGCGGCAAGCTATATGCGCAACACCCTTCTGAACCAATTGATACTGGTGCTGTTTTTGCTCGCAGCGCTGTTGCTGCCGCGTTCGATCGTAATTCTGTTTCACATTCTCGAGATCGCTGAAAACTCTTTGGAGCAGCACTACTCGGGGCCTGGGAGCGACTACCTGTACGCCCAATATCTATCATCGATTCTCGGAATATTGTTTAGCGGGATCGCGGTTTTTTTTATGGGTCATAATCTGGTCTTTCCCGCCGCTGCCGAAACGAAAAGCTATCCGCGGTTCAGCGGACAGCGATCCATTCAATATCTAATCATCATGCCGCTGATCCTTGCCTCGGCGCTGCTGACCTATGGCCTCGCGCATTTTTTGCCCGACTATCACATTCTTCAACACCCATGGACCCGCGTCCCGTTGCTTGGTGTATCGCTGTATGGGGGCCTCTGGGCAGCCACTTTGATAGTGCGCAACGTATTCCCAAGCAAGAAACAATCCGTAAGTTCGGAAGGTCCCAACAGCTGGCTGCTCTTTCTCACGGCGGCCCTTGCGGGAGGGGTAGCAGGTTTCTTGTTTTTCCCTTACTCGTTGATTGTCGACGTGAGTTCAAAAAGTGACCACGCGATGATTCCCGCAACGAACTGGCACGTCCTCACCTTCGGAACTCCCGCATTTATCGTGATCATGCTGGTGGCCGGTGCGCTTCACATCGGATTAATGGGAAGGCAAATGAGCGATGCTCACCGGGAGTGGTGGGCTCGCCTTGGAGGTTGGTTGATCATCTATGCGATCGGCTGGCTGTTCCTTTTTCTGGTTGCCGTGTATTCGCCTTACGCGATCCAGAAAATATTCGAGCACTACAGCGGCCACCTCCGAGCTCTGAAAATCAGCGGGATTTCGGCGTGGATCGTTTCGACGGGATACGGCGTTTTGTTTGGGAAAAGCGCGGCGACAGAAGGCGTGTCTGCGACCGATCCACTGCGGAAAAAGGTGGTTAATTACCTCGCGCGTCTTACGCCTTATATCTTCATTCTCGGTCTGTTAATCGCCCTGTCGCTTCTTGCCTCAAAAATAGCGCACGAACTGGTCGGACTGGAAGGTTCCATACTCGGCCTTCCGAAAGCTGCGGCGTTCTATCCGTGGGAAGTGCCCGCGCTCGCCATTGTCTGTCTCGTGCTCGCGTTGCTTATATCGTGGCGTGTGGATGTCAACGAATTTTCAATTCACTATCTCTATCGCAACCGGTTGGTGCGCTGCTATCTGGGGGCGTCGGTTGAAAATCGTAAACCACAACCGTTTACGGGCTTCTCCGACGCGGACGATGTCCCACTAGCGAGCTTGCAGATCCCGATCGCAGGAACGGACGGAGTCGATGACCGGCCTCTGCCAATTCTCAACACCACACTGAACGTTGTGAGGGGCAACGAACTGGGGTTGCAAACGCGCAAGGCGCGCTCGTTCCCGTTCACTCCGCTTTGCGTCGGATTTACGCGACCCGATCCAGGATCGAGCGACTTGGAATCCTACTTTGCGCCTTCGGAAACGCTGGGTGCCGACCGGCCTGACTCAAAAAACGGCGTCAGGTTGGGAACGGCAACCGCGATCTCGGGGGCTGCTGTCAGTCCAAACATGGGGTTTTATTCCGCGCCGGACCTGTCTTTTCTAATGACCGTTTTCGACGTGCGGCTGGGATGGTGGCTCGCGAATCCTGCTGGCACAATCAAAAAATGGCGCATTGGAAGTCCGACCATCGGATTTTATTGGTTGCTGCGCGAACTCTTCGGCGCAACCACCGATGACAGCGAGTATCTCTACTTATCGGACGGCGGACATTTCGAAAACTTGGGGATTTACGAACTAGTCCGCAGGAGATGCAAGATCATCGTGGCTTGCGACGCTTCGGGCGATGCCCTGTATGGATGCAGCGACCTGCACAACGCCATGGAGCGGTGCCGGGTCGACTTCGGAGCGGAGATTGAAATTACAGCCGACGAGATCGGTAAGATCACGCCCGCCGGGGCGCCGCCGCGGGCAATGGCTCATTTCGCGACTGGCTTGATTCATTACACACCAGGCAATCCGGCCGATGACGGAATTCTGATTTACGTCAAGCCTGCACTGCAGGCCTCCGATTCTGCAGATCTGTTGGGCTATTCGCGAACGAACCCGGCATTTCCGCACGACAGCACGGTCGACCAGTGGTTCGACGAATCGCACTTCGAGAATTATCGCGCTTTAGGAGAGGCCGCCGGCCGGGCCGCCCTGGGTTCGATTAGAAACGCTATCGGGGCGCTGCTCACTATTCCAATGGGACCGGTCGGGCCTTCGCCCGCGTCACCTGTTCCCAACAAAGAATTCGTCGGTTGATGGATATCTAGAAAGGGGCTGAGGATATGAAGAAAGTTATGATCGTTGTTGGAGCGATCGTAATCATCCTGGTGATCGTTCTGGGCGTGTGGTGGCACGACAATCGTGATGAGTTCACGGTTGAACTACCGAACTATACGACGGTTGGCAAGGCGGTTTGGCTCGACCAGAATTGGAGCGCAAATCAGCGAAACTGGTTCCACCACGCCGATCAGGGTACGCAAACTTTCGGCATCCCTTATGAATGGTTCGTCGCGCTGGAACAACCAACGATCTCTTTCAGTGATCCCGGACTCCTCAGCGATACAACCTATCTCGACCGCTACGGTTTCATTCCCGACACGAGTTCCGGCAAATCGGAATTGCCGGTTGGCTTTGCCCACGGCGGCCAGGTGCTCGATGTCTCGGGCGCACCCTTACGCAATCCCCAGACGAACGCGCAAATGACTTCGCTGGGCCTAACCTGCGCTGCGTGTCACACCGGCCGTTTCACATATCAAGGAACAGCGGTGTACATCGACGGCGGGTCGGCTCTTACGAATGTCCAGAATTTCCAGAAGGCTGTGGGGCTTTCCATCGTTTACACGCGATGGGTGCCAGGCCGCTTCGCTCGTTTTGCTGAACGCGTCCTCGGCCCTGAAGCCAGCGAGGAAGCCAAATCAAATCTACGAAAGCAGTTTGATCCGGTATACGAGCAGATCAAAGAGGTAGGTAACCTGGAAAAATCGGTCAAAACTCACTCCGTTTCTGAAGGTTTCGCGCGTCTCGATGCCCTCAGTCGCATCGGAAACACGGTCTTCGCGCTCGATCTTGGCCACCACGAAAATTTTGTAGCATATTCCGCTCCCGTACATTTCCCGCGCGTCTGGTATGCCTCCTGGTTTGAATGGGTTCAATATAACGGCTCTATCCAACAGCCCATGACCCGCAACGCCGGCGAGGCACTTGGCGTGCGCGCCACCATAAATTTTCCAGTCGCGAAGGATCAACCCCCCATCTCGAGTGCGCAGGTCAACACCATTTTCGAACTCGAGCAATCCCTCGCCGGAGATAAGCCTCCCACGGCGGAGAAAGGTTTCACCGGTCTCGCTTCGCCAATATGGCCGGAGAATATCTTGCCTCCGATCGACACCGCTCTCGCCGCCAAAGGCGCGGCCCTCTATCAGGCGCATTGCAAGGGCTGCCACTTGCCCGCTACTTCTGATCCCGAGTTCTGGACTGCTCCGCAGTGGTCAACGGCGAATGCAGCGGGAGAGCGTTACCTCAACTTAAATATGATCGATATCGCGCACGTTGGCACCGATCCGGCGCAAGCCGAAGACATGAAAAACCGTACGGTTGCGATTCCCACCACTCTCGAAATAAAAAACAGTTCGGGGCAAGTTGTGACCAGCGATGATTTCGCCGACGCTCTCCGCCAATTGGTAAGCGCGGTCGTGACCCGCTGGTACGACAGCCAGCTCCCGCCCACGCCACCTGCGTTGCGCGACAGAATGAATGGTTTCCGTTCCGACGGGGTTCGCGCTCTGCTTCAGTACAAGGCCCGGCCACTGAGTGGCATCTGGGCCACACCGCCGTACCTGCACAACGGCTCCGTTCCAAATCTCTACGCCCTGCTCTCGCCCGTCGCAGAGCGCCCGAAAACTTTCTATCTTGGCAATCGTGAATACGATCCAGTCAACGTTGGTTATCGCACCGAAGAATTTCCTGGCGGCTTCAAACTTGACACTTCGATCCGAGGCAACAGCAACTCGGGACACGAATTCAACAACGGTTCGGGACAGGGAATTATCGGTCCGTTGCTCACTCCCGATGAGCGCCGCGAGTTAATTGAGTACCTCAAGTCCCTAAGAGCTACTGTTGATGGCGAGGAGGATCAGACCCCAGGGCATCACTAAGTTTTGAGTCGAGGTTCGAGGAGAGCCCTCATGAATACTTTCGCGGTTTGTGTTTCGCGTTACCTGAAACTTGCATTGCTCGGCATCGCGGCGATTTGTTGCGGTTGCGGCAGTTCGTCCCGACAGGGGCACACGGACACCGCGGCGGCCAGTGCGATTCCCACGCAGACGGCGGCGAACGCGCCGCTTTCGGCTAACGATGTCTCCTGGCTTTTCCCCGTGCCCACACGCCCTCAAGACTTTGCGAACCTGATCGCCGTCCGCGATATCACCACACCAAATCCTCAGGACCCTGCGAAACGCGATCCGGTATGGAACGACGCGACGTTCCAACAATTTATTAAGATCGTAAACGGACCCCAGACACAAGTTGCCGGCACCCAGTCGCAAATCACCTTACCGGCGGAAGCGCGTGTAGTCGACGCATGGTTCGTCGCAGGAATCCGCATTGATGCCGGTGCACCCGGCCTCTCCAGCGACATCCGCGCGCAATTCGGTCAGCTGCCGGAAATCCGCCTGATCATCCAGCCCATCATTAAAAATCCCGATGGCAGCCCGAAAGTATTGGACATCGCCGGTCATCTGATTTTCGATTTCGTAATCCTGCCGCCGGAACTCCCCGCGCCAACCGATTGTTTCCCGCGCTTCGCGCCCGACGTGGACGCTTTTAACTCCGTGGTCGCAGACGTCGCCGCACTGCGAACCAAACTGAATAACGGCCAGCTCGGCGCGCACGCCGTAAATACCGCTGGCCTGCCGCTCGGCGTTCATCCAGGCTTGGCGGATGCTGCTACAGCGAACGCGGTGCGCAACGAAATGTTGGCGCTTCTCGAAAGGCACCTCTCCGCCCAGCACCTGGGATCGATGGCTATCGCCGGGTTACCGGCGTCAGCGCCGGCGCCATGGATATTTCTCTCGATTGTGGGAGACCGCGCCGGGCACTTTTTTCCAGCCCATGGACCGACCCTGGACGGCAGCGATCAGCAATTCGCGCAGATGCTAAATCCAGCAGGGACCAGCCCTCGCGTCGTTCCGGAACCGCATACCAACAATCTCAATCCCATCACCTGCAAGAACGCCGCGGTATCGGCCACCAGCTTACCGATTGCCGTACGTCGCGGTGTCGCGACGTTCACGGTCTTCGCCACTCCACCGCCTCCACCCGACCAATCCAAACAAATTCTCGATACGATCGCCGATCCTACTAAAAGCTTCTTTTTCAATACCGATTGCATCAGCTGTCACACCGAAACGCGCAGAACGATGGATGTTCTGAAAGTCACGGACATTCTGGGCATCAATCCGGCCGCGCTGCCGAACGGCCAATGGGACGTGCGCAATTTCGGATGGGGTGACGCCGGGAAACCTGGCATGCAATCTACAGTAACCCGCCGCACCGCCAATGAGACCGCCGCGTCGGTTTCGTTTATCAATGCAGAACTGGTCGCTAAGCAGGCAGTACCCGATCATTAGAATTGTTCTTGCGACTCACAAAATGGGAGGTTGAAATGTCCGCGAAGGAAATTCACCTTGACGATAGCGCCCGCCGCGCATTGTGCGACACACTTGAACATTTCCAGAAAGTGCATAAACCCGATAGTGGGGAGTATCGGTATAGCGAGCCGATAGCTTCGGATTACAACAATTTTATTTTCTTAAACCGGAAATGTCTCACAATGGCTGCAGTATTTCCCAAAAACGATGCGGTAGACAAACTCGCAGCGGCGGCAGCTGCGTTCAGGGAGTGGGAGGAAGTCTTTTCACCGGAGCGATTGAAGGCTATCGGAGAGGCGGTTCAAGACATTCGAGAACTTACGCTACTCCATCCCGCGGTATTGCTGCCAGCTGAAATGCTGGAAGAAATCAAAAAGCGAATGACTGGCAAGTTCGAAGGCGTGACTCCCATCATTTGACGCCGGAGATGACCCGGCGAGCCTTGCCCAAAGGCATGGCGGGAGCTGTGTGACTCTAGTCCTCCTGCTCACTAGGCACGGTGTCCCCTTCGTCCATTCCGAAGGGCGACGACCAGAAGTAGCACACATGTGCGGAAACTTCGGTTAGCCGAAAATTATGGGACGTGAACCCCAAGTTGAGACAAATGTGTGCATCACAATCTGGTTCTGAAGCGCGCAAAGGCCTGGAAATTGAATTAGAGTGCCGGATCGTGCCTGCGAGATGCGGATAAACGGTGGTCTGAGACGTACGTCGCGCTTCCGTGAAACGCCACCGCGCACTTTTCCGGCCCCTTTTGCGATTTCGCAAAGTGTGCATCATGAAACTGTCTCGCTTTAGGAGTTCACTCCAGGATCTCAGTAGAAATCTCCGAGACTGAACCCCTCGCTGAGACAAAAGTCCTGCTTCAGAGAGGTATCCGCTAAAGAACGTCATTACCGCCGCTGGCAAGGTTCCCTCCGCCCTCGTTTGGGTTCTTTTTTCAAACTCTTCGGCGTCTCTCACTCCCGCTGGTACAAACAATCCCGCTCAGGTCAGACCGCGCCGCGTTTCACTTGACCGTCGCGACCCTGTGCGTCAGAGCGCGTTCGGCCTCCTGAATTCCTGACTCGATGTCTTGCTCCAAATCCAAATGCGGTATGGCGGACGCTGACGCCGCCTCATACAGTCTCAATGCGTCTTGAGGGCGATTCAATCGCTTGAGCGAGATTCGACCAGCACCAATCTGTGCAATGAGGGCCTGCCGCTCGGAAGGATGGGCAGCGGCAAGTTTCTCGTACTCGCTTAGCGCGCGGTTAGAGTCATTCCGTTCCTCAGCCGCGCGGCAGAGCTCAAGCCAGACAGCGGCAGGCATCTTGTCGCCGCCCAGATTGAGGAACTCTTCATAATCCTGCCAAGCCGCTTCATACATCCCCGCTCGCAGATTTAGCGTGCACAACTTGCGTGTCGCTTCTCGGCAAGCGGGGATATCGTTGTTCCGCCAATGAACGATCCGCAGCAAGCTCCAGGCACCGAGCGAATTCGGCTGCTCTGCCAAATACTTGTTCAGGATCACTCCGGCCTGAGCAAACTTGCCGTTTTCGACCAAGTCGCTGGCCTGATTGATTTCGGAAGCAGCGGTCCAACTAATCTTCTCCTCAATACTCTTGGTCGCCTTGTGTTCTAAGCCGGAATATCGTAGAGCCAGCGCGGCAAAAGCTCCAAAGATGAATCCCCCGACGTGCGCCCAATGCGCAATGCGGTCATCCTGCCCGGACAGTTTTCCGTAGTAAATTTCCATTCCCAACCACAGAGGCAAAAGCCAGTAGGCTTGCACCCAGAGCCCCCAAAAACCGGATAGCCATGAGCCAAAGAACCACACCAACCTGATCTTCAATTTTGGGAAGCGAACCAAGAACGCTCCCATTAGACCGGCGACAGCTCCTGAAGCCCCGTAGGACACAGCGACACTTCCAGGATTTGCCCAAGCGTCAAACTGCGTGGCCGCGATTCCCGCCGTGAGATAGAAGGCCAAGTAAAGCGGACGGCCCCATGCGTCCTCCAAGACAAATCCCGCCAGCCACAAAAACCACATATTCCCAATCAAATGTAACCAGCCGCCGTGCAGGAAAGTGGAACTCAGATACGCGATGGGCCTGGGATGAGCAGGGATGAAGGCGAACCGCTCCGCGATGGAGGAAGCCGTTAGCTTAGCGTACTCGGCAGCGATGGAGTCCATATCAGTTTGTAATTGCTCTCGATCATCCACGTTCCGCAGCTTGGCGTCCCAATCGTCGATTGCCTTGTAATCGGAAGTTTGCATCTCAGCCCAATCCGCTGGGTCATCGGCTTGAAAATCGGCGACGAACTGTTGGGCCTCAGGGGAAATGGTCAGGTCTGGATGTCGGGCTGCGAGGATTAGAATGTGCATCTTGACGGACGTTAGCGGAGCTTCTTGGTTCTCCATTGTTTGGTGAGTGCCAAGAAAGATTAGGAAATTCAACAGGATAAGACCAAGCGTGATGACCGGCCAACGCCGGGCTGTCATATTTTCGTGCTTGATGGGGAAAAGCATCTGTCCTCTGAGTTACTTACATCCACGCCGTTCCCACTTGTCCTTCGCCTTTCCATCGGCGTTTGTTTGTCATTGCATGTTCGAGGGGGCATCCGCGCCACCACAGGCCAGCGGCTCAACATGATCAATCACATACCCAGGGCAAGCGCGGAACTTCTCCCTGTGGACGGACACGGCTGTTCTCGCTTGAATGCGTCTTTCGCGGCCACGCTGCGGTGGCTATGACTTGTTGCCGATGACCGGACGTGATGTCCCCGACAAGAGTGCGAGTGAGCACGATGGGGATAGGCCTCGTGGGTGGAATAGCTCCGACTGCGCGAATGGCCGTGCATCCCAGAATGGTAGTGCGACGGTCTTTGTCCTCGCGCCGGAGCAGCCACAGAAGCGAAAAGCAACAGCATCGCGAGTAAGGCCTTTCCCATTCTGTTGTCCTTGTCCGAATGACTTTAGTCGCAGCTTTTATCGCCGCGCGGACGGCCCGTACATCCATTATCGTCGGAACGAAAAGGGGCCCTCATCAACGGCCGTTTTCTTTTTATCTTGGGACCGCGCAGTTCGAATAGAATGCCGTTCTTGTTCAGAAAGGCGAGCGCATCCTTGGACTGATTGCTTCCCTTCCGAAAATTTTGGACACAGATCACTGGCGGAACTCACGTGGCCCGTCGTCTCCCAGTAGTGCGGACTTGCAAGCAATCCCGGCCAACGTCTCGGCTTCAAACGACATCTGCCCATCCTGGAACCACTTCCGGCCGATGATGGCGTTCAGCATCGCGTAGCACACGCGGCAGTACTTCTCCGGAACACTAAGCGATTCAATCGTGATGCCGCGCTGAATACACTTACGCATTGGACATCCTTGCTTCACCTGCGTTCCAGAAGGCAATCGCCGTCGTCTCTTTCAAGACGCCGAGAATTAGGTCTTTGTCCAAAACCTCGCCGTAGCTGCGAAAGCCCAAACGAAATATCTCGGCAGTAATGGCTTTATTGATTTCGTCTCTCGTTTCGGGAGTGGCGCCTTTCGAAATATCGTATCGCATGTTTTCGTCGTCCCAAGTGACACCCAGCTCCGTGGTCTTTGTCTCTAAAGCGGTATATGCATCGGAGAATCGCAGATATTCATCCTTAAGAAATCTCCGCGTTTCCCAATCGAAGGGATCTCTAGACAAAACAAAATAACGAACGGCCCCATAGATCTCATGCCAGTTAGTTTCTTTTTCGAGGTCTGCGATAGTCTCCGCGGGAGTAGCGATGCAGGAGAGCATACTACTGGATTTTTCCCATTCTCCCCCGGGATGGTAGGGCTTGCAATTTTTGCGGTACTCTTCTTCTATCCGCGACCTAAGAATCACACCGCCGAAGACGGTGTTTACGGTTTCATAAAGACCTTCGGCTGACCGCTCTGTTAGACGCACGAATACCGATGTGCTCCGCACAGCATATTCGTAAACCTCGTAGACGTTCGGCGGCCCCCCATGACAACTATCACGTTTCAACTGTTTTTGTGGGGGCAAGAGATCCCAATAGTCCCAACCAGACTCATCATTAAGACGTTTAGTAGTCATATCTAAACGTATGTCGTCATCTAGGTCGCTCGCCGGGGGGACAACGGCAACGGTTGACGCCTTTTTATTTCCGAATGCGGACCAAAAAAAGAAAACGCTCGCCGCGCCTAAAAGAATAAACGCAACGACCCCGCTCTGAATGAGCCCGACATCCGCAGCAACCGCGAACAATGTACCGGCGATTATTTTGGTTGTTCTACTTTGTATGAACACTCAGGTTTTCCTCTTTACCTTCGATAAATGCCAGATGTTCGATGACTCGAGCCACCAATATGTTTCGAGTTTGTATCCGTAGGGATGGTCCCTTACAAACCTTTCCGCAAATTCTTCGGCTGCGGTTTGACTTGAGAACACTCTCTTCCGGGGCCCGTTAGCCGATGCCGTCTTTCTCTTAAAACTATTTTCCCGACTTCTGTTGGGCCTCGTATCTGTCATTCGCAACTTTTTCCGCTGCGTCGAGCGTCTTCTGGTCCGATGCGAGCGTAACAAGGAGAGCCTTGTATCGATCCTTTAAAGGGCCGTCCTGGACTACTGGGTAGCCCGAAGCGCCCTTGACCCAAACAGCCTTGTCAGCCAGATCGAGGAGTTGGAATGTGTCGGCGCACACTTTGTATCCCGCGGCCAAATCAGCAGCGTTTGCCGGCATCAACAGATTGTCGTTGGCGGCTCGAATCTCCGCTTCAGTTTGGTGCATTTCATCACACACCCGGTTTTGAAATTCCCGCAAACGATCTCGCCCTTCTTGAGTTGATGGTGATGCATCCGGCGAAGAGTTAATCAATGCCGCCGCACGCGCTCTGTGGTCCTCCGTCACTTTCTGCATCTTCCCTAAATTGTGACCGTGGTAAGCACCTATCAGACCTTTAAAGACGAAGAAGGCGAGCAAAACCCACATCCAGCGGATCGGGCGTTTCTTTGGTCCCGTGGTTGAGGTGTCGTTCATTTTGCTCCTTTGTCGTTCGCAATGAAGTTGCAGACGTCCTTCATGGCGTTGGACGCTTGTCGCAGCAGGCCAATTCTCCTAGCGAGTCTCATCGGGCCGACGGCTTCTCTTCAAAATGCAGTAGGCCGATTGTCTGCGAAGCGCCGGTCACTGAGAATGGTACTTGTGACTTACTTAGCAACCTGTCGAGCCCTTAAGTGCGCGTCGCCAGGGGCAAAAGGTCCTCAGAAGACTTTCTCGATGTGCAGGACAACCTTCCGAGCCGTGGCTCGCCTCCCCGAAGTAGGTACTCTATTGCATACTGGCAAGTACGACATTAGTACCATCGACCGAACCTAGAGAGGCCGATATGCTTGGAACCGGAATTAGTAATTCGGAATCATTCAAACAAGAACAGGAGGCAGTCAAGCCATGAGGTTCACACTCACAGTAGGTTTCCTCGTTGCGGTGTCTGCGGTTACGGCGTTTGGGCAGGGACGTGTCACAGTCAAGGTTATCGAACGCCATGACAGCAATGTGGAATACAGCTATGCCTTCGCCAATGGATACAGCGGCATAGCTCAGAATCTCCATCTTGCGGGTGCGTCGTTCACGCTCCAGTTGCCCAATGGCGATACCGCTGTCGTCAACTGCACGAGCAAGTTTCAAGAACGATTCGCAGGTCCGGGGAATGTGCGATCCTGCCGCGTGCCGCTGGTAGACGAATTTGAGGCAGACTTTAACGGTGACAAGGCGAAGTTAATCTGGCCCACAAGTCTTGACGGCAAGAAAACAGCGTCAGAGACGTACCGAATAATCGCGGTGGCAAAGGGTCTCCGCTAGTAGGTCGAAAATTCAAACCGGAGACAACTACATGAGAAGGTCAATCGCAACGCTCGTACTCGCGGTCGCTTTTGCACTGTCACCATCCGTCGCCAGCGCACAGGAATTCAATTGCCCTGAACACGGCTACGCATCCTGCTACCAGACCGGCGAATACCGGAATGCTGCGGACGGCCACGGGATGCATAAGTGGTCTTGTTCCTGCGGCGACAAGTGGTGGGTTCGAGACGAATAAAGACCGATGCAATCTGCGGGCACGGCAGCCTAAGTAGGGTTAGCATTTCGGTCTCCTCTCTGGCAGCCCTGGCAACGGCTGCATTGCTCAGGGAGCTTGAGTTAGAGTGGGATTGGTTTCCGCGGGGGAGCGACCGAGCAAGCGACGGCCAACGTTTCAAATTCCTTGAAGTTGGACGCTGTCGGACGCGAAGAGCGGGTGGCGCTTGGATTTTGATGGCGAGCAAGATCGCATCACCCGGAATGAGAGGTCTTTGCGAGGTGACAACCAGAAAATGAAGCGAGGATATTACCGCGTGCCCAGGAAGTCTCCGGCCAATCGAGTTGACGGCCCTTTGGCAGATGCTGTTCGAGCCAAGTTTGCCGAGGGGTGGCCAAAGGCTCGGATAGCTAAACGAAGGAGTATCTATGGCGGATGTCACGAAACTTCAAACCATTCTTGAAGGAAAAAAGGAGCTCAAAGGCGTTGGCGGATGGTTGCTGCTGCGAATCCTCGGGTATCTTCTTGTCGGGCCAGTTCAACTGTTGAACGACTTTAGTTATATTGGGCTCGCGCTAACCGCCTTCATGTTCGTCGCAGGCGTTTACTTGGCAAAGAACAAACCGGTTGGTGTGAGGCTCGCGAAGATCGGCGAGAGCGCGTCAATAATCCTAAGCTTCCTTTTGCTACTGATGCCGTCTACGCGAGTCCTGGCTATACGGGGCATCGTTGGCGGTATCATTTGGCTCGCATATTTCAATACTTCGAGACGCGTCAAGAATACATACTTTCCCCCGGAGCCCGGAAGCCCGGAGCAAATGGCCCAATTGCTACTCGAACACGGTAGCGCAGTCAAGGCGGCGGAAATAATGCAGCAAAGCATAAGGGATGCGGAAACCGCAAGATAACTGAGGTTATGGATGGACGGGCGGCCAGGTCGTTCGCTCGACGCGAGCGAACACCTGCGATCGCCGAGGGTAACCGAGGGAAGTAAAATGAAAACAATCACGCTGACTTTGTTTGTGTTGATGCTCTCGAATGTGGCTAAGGCTCAAAACCCCGATCCCTCGAAGGGGGTGCTCGATACCGCGGCATCTGTGAAGACGGTTAGTGTTTCGGCCATCGTGGAATGGTCTAAGACCAGTGGAGCACTGAACAATCAGGCCGAGCTCGATAGGATTTTTTGCCGCAGTTGACAACTCACCTCTCTACTCCCAGTACAAAGCGACGAGTAGGTTCGCGCATAGTTTCTTCATAAACGTCTCTCCTCTTTCGGCGCGAGGGCCGGCGACTGAAGGAGCGCTGAGGCTTCGTTCCTGGCCGCGAATTACTTTGGGTACTCTCGCAAGACTGTCTCGATCCGACTCATAGTTGTTGACGACCACAACAGAGGCATTTGCCCAGTGCCGAACGACAGTTGATGAGCTAAAGCCATTCTCTTTGTATTGCTCTTCCAACCCTCGTCGCGCAGAAGCATTTCCAGTTTCAATAAATTGACAGGACGCAGAATCACTTGAGCCTGAGGAGCGCCAGTAGATGGTTCGCGAAGAAGAATTGCCTGCTCGGTCGCTTCTGACGCAAGGGTCGGATAGAGAATGGTTGCGCTGCGTTCTCCTGTGCTTTGTCCAAGCGCGTAGAGCGCCAACTGATACAGCATCTCGCGAGGCAACGGCTTTTCCCAAAGGTCGCGGTATTTTGCGTCTAGAATTGCTTCGACCTGTTGACTACGCCGAATCACGAAATCAGGCTTTTGGACCGGTGCGCGTCGTTTCCGTGGGTTTCGGTCTGAGTCGTAGTAGAAAAGCTCGTTCAGGCGATGTTCATCTTGCACTTCCACGCCTTCTAAGTGGTCGTGTAAGAAGCGCGAGAGTAACGCCTGAAAAAAGCGATTCATGTCGAAAAGAAATCCCGGGAGACGTACGCGCTCTGTTTCCCCCTCAAGCGAAACACCCTCATTCCCCAGCAAAAGCTCGATGAGTACGAGAGTCGATCTATAAGCTCTCGTGCGCCGATCCAGAATTAGTTTAGCGTCACTGAGCAGTATCTGATTGAGCTTTCTAAGAGAGACAGTTTCGGTCAGGCTCTTAACGAGGCGACTCAGATGCGCCCTCAAATCAACGTTTGTGGTCAGTCGTGCAGCGTGTACCAGACCAGCCAATGTGACTTGGTTTAAGAGAGTGTCCTCTGTTCGGGGGTAATGAACGCACGGCAGCACGGCTGAAGAGCGATGCGGATCTCCCGCGAGACGATCAAATGCGATCCTACCGCGTGGAACGGCCAACTGCGCCTGGAGCCGTTCGTAGTCGCGGTGGATACCTCGTGCCAGCAATTCGGCGACCTCTGCGGCTAATTGTTGAATGAGTAAGTCCTGAAACGTCCATTTCTCTGAGTCATAGTCCAATCGCTGATACACACTAAGGTGACGAAGGCCGTAAGCATACCGCAGCAGATTGAGAAACGGCGCGCCAGAGAGTTTCGGTTGAATTGTAATAGTCAGTTCGCCAAGGCTCAACCGCCCTACGAAAGAGGTAGCCCTAATTTCAAGACCGCGTGCCAGCTCAAGTATTTCGACACACTTCGCATCGGCCAAATGTTCAGCCAGTTCACGGTTTGCATCGTTCTCTAAATTGCGCCCAGCGAGTATGCTGCCATGCTCAGGGCGCAGAGCTTCCCATTCGCACAGAGAAACGTTTACGTTGCTCATCTGTTACGCGCTCTCCTGCTCCGATTCTTCTGATTCGTCCAGTTCAAAACCAGGAGGGATAGCATCCGGCGAGGTCAGGATTTCGGGTGATGGAGAAAGCAACGCCTGTACCAAATCCTCTCGGCGAGATGGGACGAAGAGTTCTTTGCAGATACACTGCTTTGGCTCATCAACCAAACCCTTGCCGAGGATCTGGGTCAGGATGCTGTAGTCTTCATAACAATACTCTTCGAGTAGTGGAATGATGTCTTCGGCCAGGATGCGGACGAAACGAGAGAAATCGGTCACCGGCTTGTTAGCTTCCAACAGATAGGCGTGGCCAATTTGCAGGTTTCGGCCATCATTACCCAGGTGCCCCCGAATTCGATCATTGAGCGCGCTTAGCCAAGGACCAAGAGGGATGCTGCCTTCCACGGAAGCACTTCCGAAGACGCTTGTGTCCGGCATCAATTCGAGGAATCCAAAGCGCCGCCGCAATGCTGTATCGAGAAGTGCGATAGAGCGATCTGCTGTATTCATAGTCCCTATGACAGTCACATTTGTCGGTACAGAAAAACTCTCCTGGGAAACAGGCAGCGTGATGTTGAGGCCGCGTTTATCCATTTCTAGTAAAGTCAGTAACTCACCAAAAATGCGCGGGATGTCTCCGCGATTAATTTCGTCAACAATCAGGACAAATTTTCGGTCCGATCTCTGGCGGGCGTCAGCACAGAGCTTTTTGGATATGCCATCCCGTAATTCGTAGATGAGGTTGCCTGCCTGGTTCGAATGCGGACGAAATCCCTCGAAAAAGTCCTCGTAGCCATAAGCGGGATGGAAAGTACAGGATCGCACGAGCCCCGGATGAGCCGTGGTCCCTTCGACTTCTGCTTTCTCTTCTGCAGACAATTCATTAAACAAACGACCAAATGTGTGAACGGCTGAAAGGTCGAACCCTGTCTTTCGTGCCCAAAATGTCTTGCCCGTGCCAGGAGGACCGAAAAGGATCGCTTGACCCTTTCGTTCCAGAATCGCTTGAATCTGGCCCGGGACCCCTTCGAGTCGATGGAGTCGAGACGCCGCCATCGGAACCGATTTTGGAGTGGGCGATGGGTTTCCATTGAGCAACCGCCTCTCGATGTCGACGAGGTTGGTCCCATACTTCCTGAGTTGGAAAACAGTCGTGAGCTTTCCTTCATCTGGCTGTGGCAGCTTCCACTCGGCAGTTGATATCCATTCAACGGACCGGCGGTGCGGAGCGCCCTTGGGCGCGTTATCTTCATAACGATATTGACTATCGCCGAGAACCCGGCCTAAGCCAAGGACAGTTTGGCCATCTGCCGCGACTACGACGTCACCTTCCACGATTCGCTGCACGAAATTACGGATTTCTCCGGCCTTTCGTGAAAGCGTTCCAGCATCGTTTGGGTACTCCATTTCGAGCTTTTTTCGGATTAGTTCTTTGAGATCGTCTGCACTGCCGAGCACGGAAAGATCGCCGAGTTTGGACCATCCGATGGCGGCATACCCACCGTCCCGCATTGTTGGCCAGATGCTCTCCCCGTCGCCTATACGGGTGCCAATGCGCCAATAATGTGCGGGCCTGCCGTTGCGCTCATTGAGTGCGTTGGTGAGATGGTTCATCGGCCAGCCAAAGTGATGCGCGAGGCTCACAAAGCGGCCAGCCGCCAAATAAAGCCCGTCTCCCTCGGGCGGCAATTGGAGGAGCTTGATCAGGTTGAACCGCTGCCACTCCTGGTTGTGGAAGTCGTCGAGCTTATCTGGGAAGAGAAGGCTCAGATATTTGTGCGCCCAAGCCAAACCGATAATATCCGCCGCTGCTTGAGCAAGCTGCTCTTGGAGTTGCTTATAGTCAGAATCCTTGGCATTGCCAGGAAGTTTTTCAATCAACGCTACGCACGCGAGCAAGTGGTCCCTATGCTCGCGTGCAACGACAACAGCTTCAGCTTGGGTAACATTTTTTTCATTTTGTGGACTGCCCTTCACCCACTGGCCGGTATCCTTACGCCTGAATAGACCAAATTTGTGAGCACTCCCACCAGCAATGCTACCGAACATCGGCCCAGGAAACTCCGCATCGTTCTTGAACTCCAACCAATAAACGAGACTTTCCTTGTTGCCATGAGCGTGCATGGTTTCAAGCAAAGCTTCGCCATCTAACAATTGCAACTTCTCAGGTCCGAAATGGTCGCGAAATGTGGCATAGCCTTCTTGCAGGCGCTCCTTGGGAAGAAGTTCGCCTCGACGTGCGACCGCATCTAGAGCACTGCGGAGCCCCTGTTCAATTCGCGGGTCCAGATTGTTCATCAATGCTCATCCTCCCATGTTGCCGCTCCGAACCCGCTCTTACTTCAAAGCTAAAGCCACACGAATTCCCTATTAGGTTGACACGGTGGTAACGGCGGAGAGACTTGCTTCCGTCCGCCGTGCGTGGCTCGTCCGCACTTGAGATTTGTATCACACTCTCACCGTCGCTGCTCTGCTGCAGAGAGAACGCTGGAGGCGAGGATTATGCTTGATTATTTCCTCGTCCATGCCCCCTCTTGACGCGCTCCTGGGTCAGCGCCGCTGCGGGGGTATGGGGCATGCGAGTGGATTCTCGGCGAACAGTATAGCGGGCAAAAGGACCTTGTCCGCAACTGTTGTAATATATCCCCATTACACTCACGAGCGGCTTTTGCCGTTTCTTAGTAGATCGTCGGCAACCCGGAAACAATCCTGAAAGTCACAAATTAAGCGGTCAAGTCCTAGTTAACGCGGTGCATTCGATAGGTCGAAGCAACACCATCTGATGTAAATCTGCTGTGTAAAGGTGGTGTTGGCATGAGACTAGGGATGCGGTTTGGACTTTCTGCGATCGAGAAGCGTGACGTTTGGAGTCGCTGGAAGGCGGGACAGTCGCTGCATGAGATTGGGCGCGTTTTTGACAAGCCGCACAGCTGCATTCGCGCTGTGTTGTTGCCTCGCGGCGGCATTCCTCCCGCTGCTCGTCGCCGCTCGCGATTGGCGCTCACCTTCGCGGAGCGAGAGGACATCTCCCGAGGGATCGCTTCTGGTTCCTCGATTCGTGAGATAGCGCGAGGTCTGGATCGCGCGGCCTCCTCCGTGTGCCGGGAGGTCGCTCGCCACGGTGGCCGTCCTGCCTATCGTGCCCATGATGCAGATCACCAAGCTTGGGTTGCGGCCTTGCGCCCGAAGAGATGTCTGCTTGCCCAGAACCGCAAGTTGCGTGACCTCGTTGCGAGTAAACTGATCCTAGATTGGTCACCCGAACAGATTTCCGGGTGGCTGAAGAACCAGTATCCCAACAACGAGAGCCTGCGCGTGTCCCACGAAACGATTTACCGGAGCCTGTTCATTCAAGCCCGGGGCGTATTGAAAAAAGAGCTGATGGGCCACCTGCGGTCGAAGCGGCGCATGCGCCGCTCGCGTCATTCCAGCGAGCATGGACAGTCACGCGGGCAGATCGTTGATGCCATCTCGATCCGCCAAAGGCCTGCGGAAGTCGAAGATCGAGCAATTCCTGGTCACTGGGAAGGCGATCTGCTGGCCGGTGGAAAGAACAGCTATATTGCGACTCTGGTAGAACGCCACTCGCGCTTTGCCATGCTGATTAAGGTGCCGAGCAAAGAAACCGAAGCTGTGGTTGCTGCTTTAAGTCAACATGTGCGCAAACTTCCTGCTTCACTAAAACGTTCGCTGACGTGGGACCGCGGACTGGAGATGGCCAAGCACAAGGATTTTACGGTAGCCACGAAAGTGCAAGTCTACTTCTGCGATCCACAAAGTCCCTGGCAACGCGGCACCAACGAAAACACCAATCTGCTCCTGCGGCAATACTTCCCGCGAGGCACCGACCTGTCTGGTTATTCGCAAGCGCAGCTCGACCATGTCTCGCT
>Ga0224545_1000030_pt1 | contig 34755 bp, 32 predicted proteins | sample 714P12024metaG_FD_179906 | JGI IMG/M metagenome (GOLD analysis project Ga0224545, IMG submission 179906) | Peat soil microbial communities from Stordalen Mire, Sweden - 717 P1 20-24 | ecosystem: Environmental > Terrestrial > Soil > Wetlands > Peat | place: Sweden: Norrbotten County, Stordalen... | reverse complement strand
TACCCTAAGATTAGCAGGTTTGAGGGTGGCGGCACAAAATCCCGTGGCGAGATGTGCGGGCGCTATAACACAGCGCCCACACCATCTCTGTTCGACGGATTACCAGAGGAATTTGGCCCCCAGCTGGATATGGCGGGAGCCGCCGCTTCCTAGAACCGGATTCGAAGCGGCGATGTCGGGAGTGAACTGGGCTAATCCTGCGTTACTGCTACAGTCCGTGGCGCTATTGCAGAAGCCGTCGGCCAGTTCCCCATCAATACCCGCGAAATTGGGGTGGTTCAGGATGTTGAAAAACTCGGCGCGAAGCTGAAGCGTGACGCGATCGCCGAGCTTGGTGTTCTTGCTGATGGAGAAATCCCAGTTGGTGAAATCCGGGCCGCGAAAAATGTTGCGTCCCATGTTGCCAAAGGTTCCATCGGCAGGAGGTGTCAGTACGGTTTTGCCCGAGATGTAGCAGCCTCCGAAGAAGGTGAGCTGGGCTTGCTCCGCGGGGTTCGGGCCAGCGGCGGCGATACACCGCGGATCAGTGGCAATCACGAACGGAATCGCATTCGTGGTGGACCAATGAATGTTGTTTGGGCTGCCGGTGATATTCCAACGATCGTTGAATTCGCCGGTAAAGCTGAAGTCGTCATCGAAATCGTTGAGGCTGTAGGGCATGCCGCTTTCGAGAATTACGATTGAGTTCAGTTGCCAACCTTTCAGGAGTTGCGCGAAACCTTCGCGACCCGGAATTGCGTAGGTAAGAGCGAACGTGAAACGATGGCGCGTATCGAAGTCGCTGTTGCCGCGTTCGGCTCGAACGTCAAGACTGTTTTGGGCGCTGAAATGGCGGTTGCTCGTTGCTTCATCGATTGCGTGCGCAAAGGTGTAGCCCGCTACGATGTTGAGGCCCTTCCAGCTATGAGTTTTGTAGGTTGCTTGCAAGCCGTCATAGCTCGAGCTCTCGGCATTTCCGAATTCGGTGGTTTCGCCTAGAAATGGATACTTGTTAAAGAAGGGCCGATTTTCCTGCTCGCATCCCGCCGCGTTGTCAAAAACTGCGTCACAGGCAGCGGCCGCCGTTGGATTTGGCTGGTTGATGTCGAGCAGGCTGAAAAGTTTTACACCGCGCTGTCCGACATAACCCACTTGGAGCGAAGACCAATTCCCAATCGCTCGCTGCACATTGAAATTCCAGAAAATCGTGTAGGGCGTGTCGAGATGATTTCTGACGGACGTAATGCTGCACGGTTCCAGCGCCGAACAACTAGTTCCTTGTCCCAGGAACGGGAAGACTTGCGCAGGCGGAGGTTCCCAGTTCAACTGGCTACCAGAAGGAAATACCACCGCGGCGAAGATCGATCCGCCACCGGGTGTAACGCCCGTGGCTCCGGTGGGAATCGCGTTGAGACCGATGCCACCGCCGGCTGTCTGGCCGATGAAGTCGGAAATGGGGGCAGTTTCGTAAATGATTCCGGCGCCAGAACGAAAAACGGTCTTCCCGGTTCCCCAGGGGTCCCACGCAACGCCAAGGCGGGGAGCAAAGTTGTCGTGTTGTACGTGATAGGGCTGCGAGATCTGCTGGCCCACCTGAGCAAAACCGATGTTGGGCTCGAAGTTGGCGAGCAGATCGTTCTTCGCATGAATCACGCCTGAAAGGTCGTAACGAAGCCCGGCCGTGATCGTCAAGCGGGAGTTAAAGCGGAACTCATCGGCTAGGTATGCGCCAAAGGCGTTCTGGGTAATTATGCGGCGAGTGTCTCCGACGAGCACTTCTCCATTTTCGGGTCCGCAGGGATCTTCCTGGCAACCGAGGTCGGTGGTTCCGTTCCCGAGGTCAACCGATCCGGCCTGCAGGAAATCCTGAAGGGTGGGAAAGAAAATTTCGCCTTTCGCATGGCGGTTGCGAGTGTTGTCAACGGCTCCATGACGGAGCTCGACGCCAAAATGCAGATTGTGACGGCCCTTCAAATATCCGACGGAATCGGTGAGCTGATACGTTTCCGTGGGCGTTGTGAACAGAGGATATCCGTTGCCGCCGCCAAGTTGAAAGAAAGGGCCGACGTCAATCTCCGGCAGACCAAAATTCAGCGGGTTGGTGACTCCTGTATTTATGCCATAGGTCAACGGATTGACGTTGTGGTCGGCGGAAACAATCTGTTGCGAAATGCGGTTGTATCCAAAACGCGCTTCGTTCACCCAACTGCTGTTTGGGGTGTAAGCCCAATTGCCTCCCACGATCTGAGGGCGCGACAACGCCTGCGACAAGAATTGCGGCAAAAGATAATCGCCGTCTTCCTCCGTTTGCGTGCTGTCGGCAAAGAAATAGCGCGCGGTAAATGTGTTCTTTGCCGAAAAGTGGTAATCAACCTTGACGAGCACATTGTCCGCGCGGTTTCGATTCGCGAGATCCTGGAAGAGCAGACCGGGGCCGGCCGCACCAGTATTGGAAGGGTAGAGTTTCGAAAGTGCCAGGCTTAATTGATTGATGGCGCAGCCGGGAAGCGCGGTGCAGTTGGATATGACGTCCGGAATGCTGTTGGTGAGATCTCCGCCGAGAGGGACAGTGTTTGGACTGTCAGCGAGAATTGGATTACCGACAATGTCTCGGACGCCTTCATAAGCTGCGAAGAAAAATAATTTGTCTTTCACGATGGGTCCGCCGGCGGAGCCGCCAAACTGATGGAGAATCAACGGTGCGAGAGGATTGCCGACGGTATCGAAAAAGTTTCGCGCGTCGGCCGCGTTGTTGCGAGCGAAGTAGTAGGCCGAACCGTGGAACTGGTCGGTTCCGGACTTCAAACCGATATTGACCACCGCTCCCGGCTTCCAGCCGTATTCCGCAGTCGGGTGCTCTTGCGTGCTGAATTCCTGAATGGCGTCGATGGGCAGGAGGCTCGCGGGGGTGCCGCTGACGCCTTCTTCGTTGAGCACGGAGGTTCCGTAATAGAGGTCGTTGTCATCGGTACCATCGACAATGTAATTGTTGTCTTCCGGGCGCGCGCCGTTGGAGATGATGGAATGGAAACCTCCGCCGGGTGTGCGATCCACACCGGGGAGAAGCATGACGAGGTTTTGCCAGTCACGGCCTTGCAGCGGCAACTCGTTAATTTCTTTGTTGCTGAAAGAGCCGCCAAGCGTCGGATTTGTTGTGTCGATCAGAGACGCGGCCTCCTCGTTCACAACGATAGTCTCAGTCACGGCGCCAGGCTGTAGTTGCAGATCTATTCGGAGGTCCTGCGCGACTTCAAGACGCACGACGCTGCTGACAACTATTTTGAAACCCGCCGATTCCGCCGAAACAGTGTACAGACCGGGTTCGAGGGCAGGCGCAACGTACTCGCCGGTCTGATTTGTCTCCAGCTCGCGCGACACTTCCTTGGCGGTGTTCGTCACGGTAACTTTCGCTCCGACGACCACGCCGCCGGACGAGTCACGGATGGTGCCTAGAATCCGGCCTTCGTTGCTTTGCGCTCGTGAACTTGCGGCGATTAGGAACAACGTTGCGAGAATTGCGCTCAGAAAGCGAAAACGATTCATGGCCTGCTCCTTTTGCGAATGACTCGATTCTTTGCGGGATGAGCGTGTCGTGTTTGTAATCGATTTCAGACTGGGAGCAGGAATGACAAATGCGAAATCGGTGAAAAAATTATAGGCCTGAAGCGAGCTTACCTAGGTCAATAAGGCAGCTGAGCGCAGGAGGGGTGGAAGACGCCGGCTGGCCGTGAATCCCCGTGTTGATTGGACTACATCCCATAGAAAGTAACGCTATGCGCGACAAAGTAGAACACCTGCGAGTGGAAGTCAATGCAGTCTTTCTGTATCAGTGCGCTGGACATTTCGGCGCGGAGACTTTTCAGCACCGTGCGAAAGAAGACTTCTGTTCGGGATTAAAACAGATCCCGCTACCCTATCGAAAGGGTGTGGGGTTGGATATACTGCGCAGCCTATGACTTCAAAAAAGTGGCTTGGCATTTTGTTTGCGCTCGTTGCTGTAAGTTATTCGGTTCCGTGCTTGGGCCAAACGGTTAAGGGCAATGGATACGCGGCGTATAGCACCACGGCTAAGGATCCGAAGGCTGCGCAGGCGCCGAGTTTTGCGGCGGTGTTGCTGGGGGGCCACGGCGATGTGGACGAGGCGACGGAGTTTCTTTGCAAGCATTCCGGAGGAGGGGAGTTGCTGGTGTTGAGCGCCTCCGGGGCGGACGAATACAATTCTGATTTTCATGCGGCGTGCCCGGGGAATTCCGTCACTACTCTGGTGATCACTTCGGCGGAAGGCGGAAACGATCCTTTCGTCGCGGATAAAATTCGTAAGGCGCATGCGATTTTTATTTCCGGAGGCGATCAATCGAACTACGTGAAGTTTTGGAGCGGCAACGCGGTGCAGAAGGAAATCAACGCGGACGTTGCGCGAGGAGTGCCAGTAGGAGGAATCAGCGCGGGGCTTGCGGTGCAAGGTCAATTCGTATTTACCGCGATGCAAGATACGGTGAAGAGTCCCGAAGCTTTGGCGAATCCGTACGATTCACATGTCACTCTGGCGCGCGATTTCCTGACGATTCCCGCGCTGCAAGGCGTAATCACGGACAGCCATTTTTCCCAGCGCGAGCGCATGGGACGCTCGATTGCGTTTCTTGCGCGCATCGTGCAGGACGGCTGGGCGAAAGAAGTTCACGGCATCGGGATAGATGAGACGACAGCGGTGCTGGTGGATGCGGACGGGCACGCGCGCGTGGTCGGGGAAAATTCGGCCTACTTTATGACGCTCGATCATCGGCCGGAAATTTGCGTGGATGGGAAACCGCTGACGGTCCGCCACGTGAAGGTTTGGAAATTGAGCGCCGGCGCGGAGTTCGATCTGAAATCATGGACCGGATCCGAAGGGACGGCCATGGAAGCCGACGTTGTGGACGGCAAACTGACGCTCACCGTTCGTGTGCGTATTGAGAGCACCAGTGCGAACAGGGCGCAATGAGGGCCGCTGCTTAACGCTGCTTGGGGCCGGAGTCTGTTCCGTTCGCTGGTCTGGGGTGCGGCGGCTTGCCGCCGCTTTCGCGGGGGCATCCGGGGCGAGCAAACGAAGGCTCGGCGAAAAATCCGCCGAAAGGAAAATTCGTCGAAGGCGTTTTTTATGTCGCGGCTAAAGCCGCGACCCACAAGGCTACTCCGGGTCCGGCGGTACCCTTCGCGAAAAGACTCTGAATTAATTCCTTCGGAATTCACGAAAGCCCACTGTGGGGCTAAACAGAAAATCAAAAGAGCCGGCGGGACGCCGGCGCTACGAAAGGCACATGGGGGTTCAAACGCGCAGGGATTTGGGGCCGCTTACAAAAGGGTTGCCGCGTTCGTAAAAACGGAGGAGGCGGTGGGCTTCTTGTGTGATTCCGATGCGGACGCTCACGCCAATTTTCCCCGCCGGTTTCGTCGCGGTGCCCAGCCAAAGCGGGCCCTTTGCGCACAGATCTAATCCATCCAGGCTTCTGGTGATTCGCATTGCGGCGGCGAGGCGGCCGGGACCGCGCGAAAGCTCGGTTAGGCTTTTCGTGTGGCGATGGCGCTGCATCCACTCGATACCCTCTAGCGGCTCCAGGCCGCGGAGGAGGACTCCTTCGCCGATACCTTCGCGCTGGCCGGAAATATTGAGCATGTAGTGATTGCCGTAGATGAAGTACACGTAGGCGTGGCCACGGTCTAGAAAAAGAGATTTGTTACGCGGCGTGAGACCGCGAAAAGCGTGCGAGGCCGCGTCGCCGACGATATAAGCTTCCGTTTCGACGATGCGTCCGCTCAATCGCACATGCGGCAGATCGTGAACCAGCGTCTTGCCGATAAGAAAGCGCGCGAGTTTGATGGTCTCGATGGGAAGCTCGCTGCGATGGAGGCGGCGGATGCGGACTTTTCGGCGAGCGGGCATCATGCGATTCGTTCTATCATACGAGGCGGTCGCGCGCGGGACACATTATTTTGTTAATACCGCAGGCGAGTTGTGGTTCTCTATAGCCGTTTAACCGCGTTGGAGTTCGAGGCAATTATGAACGACAAAATATCGGAGAAAGAGCAGGCGTGGCCGGCGCTGCCGTTCGCGGAATGGAAAGACACTTGCGCGACGCTGCATATGTGGACGCAAATCGTGGGAAAAGTGCGGCTGGCGCAAAGCCCGCTGATCAACCACTGGTGGGAAGTTCCGCTTTACGTTTACGCAAGAGGATTGACTACTTCGGCGATTCCCTGCCCCGCGGGAACTTTTGAGATTACGTTCGACTTCATCGACCACCGGCTCGATATTAAGACGAGCCGCGGGGAGTCCCGGACGATCTCGCTTTACCATCGCACGGTGGCCGGATTTTACCGGGAATTTATGGAGATGCTGCACTCACTGAAGCTGGAAGTGAAAATCTGGCCGATGCCGGTGGAGATACCGAATCCGATACGTTTTGACCAGGACGTGACGCACGCACGCTACGATCCGGTCTATGCCCACCGTTTCTGGCGGATCCTGGTGACGATTGACGCCATCTTTAAGGAATTTCGCGCGCGTTTTATCGGCAAAGCCAGTCCCGTTCATTTTTTCTGGGGGAGTTTCGATATGGCGGCTTCGCGTTTCTCGGGCCGACGAGCACCGGAGCGTCCCGGAGCGGACAAGATTACGAAGGAAGCGTACTCGCACGAAGTGTGCAGCGTTGGGTGGTGGCCGGGCGGAGGCGATGCGCCGAGTCCTATGTTCTACGCGTATTCCGCGCCGGAGCCGCCGGGATTCCGAGAAGCCGTCATACGTCCCGCGAAGGGGTACTACGATTCAAAGCTCGGCGAATTTCTGCTGTCTTACGACGAAGTCCGGGCGGCGAACGATCCTAGGACGGCGCTGCTCGATTTCTGCCAGAGCACATACGAAGCCGCGGCGATAAACGCCAAATGGGACCGCGAGGCGCTTGAGCGGTCCGCTGCCCAGAAATAGTACTAGATACTCTTTCCCTACATGTTCCACCCCAGAGATAGAAGTGAGGGACATGGCTCTTCTATTCTTACAGCATAGCTATGGACCAACCAACCAATCCGGGCGGGGGTGTGCCGGGTGGAAGTGGGCCAGCGGGGGGCGATTCACGCCATTCCACTGACCACCACGATACAGTTCTGTTGAGCGACGTGCCGGAGGCTGGCTTCGCGGAGACTGTCGCGATGCCTGCACCGCGGACCCCTGCTGTAAACATTGGCTCCCTCGCGCTCGCTGCAATCGGCCAGCGCTACGAGATTCTGGGCGAAGCGGGACATGGCAGCATGGGCAACGTTTACAAGGCGCGGGATCGAGAAACCGGCGAGACGGTGGCGCTGAAATTATTGAAACCGGAAATCGCCTCGGACCACGCGATGATGGAGCGGTTTAAGAACGAACTCCTTTTTGCCCGCAAGATCACGCACAAAAATGTTTGCCGCATGCATGAGTTCAATCGCGTGGGCGGGATTGCGTACACCTCAATGGAATTTGTCGAGGGCGAGAGCCTGCGATCCGTGCTGAGCCGGTTCGGCGGTTTGCCGCAGCGAAAAGCCGTGGATCTGGCGTTGCAAATCTGCTCCGGATTGAAAGAAGCACATGCACAGGGCATCGTTCACCGGGATCTGAAGCCGGAGAACATCATGGTGGACGCGCAGGGAAACGTGAAGATCATGGACTTCGGCATTGCGCGTTCGATGGAAGCGATGACGCGGATGACCGGATCGCTGGCGGGAACGCCGCAATACATGGCGCCCGAGCAAGTGGCGGGAAAGCCGGTGGACTACCGCACGGATATTTATTCGCTGGGGCTAATTTTGTACGAAATGTTTACGGGCACGCCGGCGTTTCAAGCTGACAATCCGGTGGCGGTTGCACTGAAGCATATGCAGGAAGAGGCGGTACCTCCCCATCAGATTGATCCGGCGATACCCGCTTACATCGAGCGCACGATTTTGAAATGCCTGTTGAAAGAGCCTGCGAACCGATTCCAGTCGATCGCGCAACTGGAGCAGGCGCTTAACGGGTCGGAGGCGCAGAATTTGGCCGCTGCGGCGGCGGTGCCAGTTCGAACGGCGAACGTGCAAAGGGTTGTGAGCGCGCCTGCGCCCGCGCGGATCGCGACGCCTACGATCGCGCCGGTGGCAGCGCAGAGCAAAGGTCCTTCAGCGATTGTTTGGGTGCTGCTGATAGCGGTGATTGCCCTCGGCGCGTTTGGCGTATTGCGCGGGATTGCGAACGCGCGAGCTGCGGACTTGATTCCGCCAGCGCGACTTCCAGCTCCGGTGCCGCCAGAGATTGCGTATGTGAGTTCTCCGCCAAAACCGGTCTCTATCATTACTGCTGCCGCCGAACCCGTCGGGCCCGAGCCTTCGCGCGTACCCGACGAAAGCGCACCGGCGCCGGTTGCGCCTTCCAAGCCAGAATTTGCGAACAACGCCACGCCTGCAAACCCGCAGCCCGAAGCCGAAACAGCAAAGGGCTTTTCGCGCAAGGGAGGCGGACTGCGACCAAGGCCGTCGGCGGAAGAGGCTGCGAATACCCTTCGCAAGGACGATGCTCCGAAAACCAACGCGAAGAGGCAAGCAGCGAGGAAGGATGTCGCACCTGAGACTCCCGCGCCGGCCGCGACCGGAGCTTCGTATTTATATGTGAAAAGTTTCCTGCGTGAAGACCGCGCGAAAGAGGCCGAGACCCAAATCGAGGGCCTGGGAATGCCGGCAGGTGTGATTCAGAAACGCGTGGGTAGTGCGGATCTTTATATAGTTTATAGCGGCCCCTATCCGGACGCGCAGGTTGCGAGCGCGATGCAAAAGCTGGAGCAAAAGGGTTTTTCAAACGTGCGGTCGGTTCCCGTCCCGGGGAGCGGCGGCAGTGCAAAACAATAGCAGTTCTAGATACTTTCAGGGGTCATAGGCGATGGAAATCGAATTCGGAGCGCGCAGCGACGTGGGGCGTGCGCGCGGGAACAACGAAGACAGTTTCGCGGTGGCTGCCGAACTGAAGCTGTTTGTGCTGTCGGATGGAATGGGCGGGCTGGCGGCGGGAGAAGCGGCGAGCCGACTAACCACCGAGACGGTGGTAAATAATTGCCGCGCGGCGGCTTCGAATCCTTCGCTGCCGTTAATCGGTGAATATCTGGCAGGGCTTTCGAAGGCCTCCAACCGACTGGCCAGCGCGATTCGCACGGCAAACCGCGATGTTTACGCGGCCGCGCAGAAGGACAAGAAGAAGCGCGGAATGGGCGCAACAGTGGTGGCCGTATGGATTGTGGATTCGCAGCGAGCAAGCGTGGCCCACGTGGGAGACAGCCGCATCTATAGGCTGCGCGGCGAGGACTTCGCGCAGATAACCGAAGATCATTCGTTTGTTGCTGACCAGGTTCGTCGCGGCATGATGACGCAACAGGAAGCGGCACAAAGCAACATGCAAAGTGTGCTTTTGCGGGCTTTGGGCGTGGAACCGGAGGTTCAAGTTGACATCACGGAGAAGGATTTGATGGAAGGCGACACTTTCCTGCTCTGTTCCGACGGGCTCACACGCGAGCTTTCGGATGCGCAGATTTCCGCTACTTTGGCCGAGGCGGAAAATTCGCAAGAGGCGGCGGATCGGCTTATCGATCTCGCGAATCAGGCGGGAGGCGGAGACAACATTACCGCGGTGGTCGTACGATACGCGCCAAAGCCGGTACGAGCGTTCGCGCGAATAGGGAAATGGTTCAAAGGATCCGAAGAGCGGTGACGGCGCAGCGATCCGTTACAGTCTGCGCACAAATTGAATCGAGGGGGCATGAACATGTCGAAGTTAGTGCTGAAATTTGAGAGTTCGGTATTAAAAGAGGTTTCGGTGGGCAGCAAGGAAGTTAGCATCGGGCGGTCGCCGGAGTGCGGAATCGTGATCGATAACCCCGCGGTCTCGAACTATCACGCGCGCGTGTTCAGCGAAGAAGGCCGCATGATGCTGGAGGATTTCGGAAGCTTAAACGGAACTTTCGTCAACGGGCAGCGGGTTAAAATGGTTACGCTGAAACCGGGAGACTCCGTGGCGATTGGCAAGCATACGATCGTGGTGACAGATTCGAGCGAGATCAGAGGAACCGCGCCGGGCGGTTCAAATGGAACATCGTGGCCCACGGTGCCGAAAATCGATGAAACCGTGATGCTCGACACAAAGGAGCGCCGCGAATTCCTGCGTCAGGTGGCGGCAGGGGGAGAAAGTACGCAGGTGGCGCCGGGCCGGCTGAAACTGCCCACACTTTTGGTGCGCAAGGGTAAGACCGACCGGAAAGAGTACACGCTGAGCGATAAGCTGACGGTCATCGGTAAATCCGCGCTGGCGACAATCAAGCTGAAAGGGTGGTTCGCGCCGAAAGTAGCCGCGCAGATTACGCGACGCGAGGATAATTCGTTTTATATCGGAATGGCTGAGCGAGTACCCAGCGTTAACGGGACGGCTATTTCGCAACCATGCAAACTCTCTTCCGGCGACGTAGTCGAGGTAGCGGGGATCGTGCTGGAATTCGTATATCGCGATTGATTCCGGCGAGGATAGGAAAACACTGGCAGAATCGCGGTCGTGTGCCGGTGTTCTGCTGAATTTTCGGCGGCGGCACAGAGTTCAACGCTTCGGTTACTCGTCGTGGCGCCAAATTTAGCGACGCCATTCGGCGAGATTGAGCGGTAAAAGACTACGGGCCTCGCACTTCTGCTTTCAGCGTCTCCCACCATTTTGGTTCATTGAACTTCGGTCAGGTACCCGCTGGTACCGTGGTCCTATAGGCATGCGCGAAGACCCTAGGTACATTTGGGTTGTTCACGTTTCTGACTAATGAACGACTGGGGAGAACGCCCATGGCCACAGCAACCTACATCGGGGCTAGCCCGGTATCGTCACCGGAAAAGACCTCGGGCCACAAAGACGCGCGGCGCCGGGCGCGGTTGAAGGTTTCGCTACCGCTGGAAGTGCGGCCCTTCGATGCGCGTTTCGCCGAGATAGTGGACGTAGGCGAGGTGCTGGATTTCACGCGCGATGGCCTCTACTTTGCGACCTGTATGCCCCATTATTTCATGGGGATGCGGCTACTCGTGACCTTTCCGTTTGGGGAAAGAATCTCAGCACACAAGAAATTCCTAGGCTCAATTGTGAGAATGGAAAACCGGCCGGATGGAACGGTCGGAATAGCTGTGCGGTTCCTGCTGTAAGGCTGGCCTTTGATGGGTTGGCCTTTAGGCATGGCGGCAGGGATAGCGCTTGTTCGACCGTGTCCCACCTACGACAATAATAAACAGGATTTGGGCTTGGGTAGCCAATTAGCGGAACCGCAGGATTGCGTGCGGGGAGACTAGGACAACACGATGCATAATTCATCTGACAAGAAGAAGGGTCACGGCACTCCCACGACTGCGGTGCAAGAAGCCGAACGACGCGCAGCAGAGCGCCACATGTTCACCGCCGGCGCTGAAGTGGTGGAGCTCAAGTCCGGAGCGCGATTTTCTACCCGTACTACCGACCTCGGACCAGGCGGCTGTTTCGTCGATACGACAGTTCCCTTCCCCATCGGTTCGATCGTGCGCGTGACTCTGAACAAGGGCAAAACCACATTTGAGACCGCGGGCACGGTGGTCTATTCGCAGCACGGGCTTGGCATGGGTATCGCGTTCAGCGAACTCAGCGACGAAAAACGGTTGGAACTCGCCGACTGGATCGCAGGTGTTACGGGCGAGCGCCCGGTAGCTCACGAAATTGCGCGGGTGCCCAAAGATTCGAATACCAAGCAAGGCCGCGAATTTGTCGCGCTTGTCAGACTCGTTCGGCTGATGATCGGAAAAGGAATCCTCACGGAAGCGGAAGGAACTTCTGTCCTCCACGATCCCGTGTTATAGAAATAGAATCGGCGTAGGTTAGCAGAGCTTTCACTTTTAGTTGACGAAACCGGGCTCTTGGGCTTGATTTGCAAAATCCGGTCCGGCACTGAACCCCTTGGGATGTTCTTCCTACAGAAGGCAGAAATTGCCTAGTCGCCTGTCAAAATTGCATGCTATGCTGCCGTTAAGTTGTTTAGTTTCTTTTGCTCTGTGAATTTTCTAGATGGCATCTAGAGTGCAGCCTATTACTGGGGGTACCCTATGGCAGAACGAAGAAAAGCACGCAGGTATGAGCTTTATCTTCCAGTACAGGTTTGCCTGTCGGTTCAGCGCCCGGTAGAATTTCACACGGGACAACTCCGCGACGTTTCCCGCTCAGGAGTTTTTTTCCAGTCGAACGTTCCGATAGATACTGGAACAGGTATGGAGCTTACGTTCTCGCTGCCTGCCGAGAAAGAGCGCGGAACGACGGTCCTGGTCCGCGCCAGCGCTAAGGCGCTTCGCGTTTCGACATTGCCTGGCGAGGACGCGCCGCTCTACGGGGTGGCAGCGACCATCGATCGCATTGACTTCATCCGGCCTGTTATTTCCAGCGCCGCATAATCTTCTTCTTGTCACGTCGAGTCCTGGACACCGGCGCAGCTTTTCTCAGCTGCGCCGTTTTTTTGTGCCTGCTAATAGGTCCGACATCCAAGCCAGTTTATTTCTCCGCCGGATATGGTTACGCCGATACAATAAGAAAGCATCGGCCACGCACATTCCATGTCCCAGCAAAGCCCGGCAAAGCGAATCTTTGAGCTAGAGCGCGACACGCTGCGCGCGCTGTGCATCCGCGCGAGTGAGAACGCGCGGCACGAAACTACAATGCGCGACCTTTCTAACCATGTCTGGCAGGATGCGGAGCATCGCGTCGTTTTCGAAGCGATCCAGAGGCTGAGCAGCAGCGATCCGCAGCTTTTACGGGAACAGCTTCCGGCACAAACAACACGCATGGGTTTCCCCGACGTAAACTGGGAAAATTACTTCATTCCCGCAGGAAAAGCGGACGGCGATTTCGACGCGCTGGTGCGCGATTTGCTGGCTGAGCCCAAGACCACGAAGTGAACCCGCGATAGGGCCAATCTACCTGGCGGCTAAACCGAATACGTGTGAATGAAATTCGAGCGAAGCGGGAAAGTGTTCCGCCACGTAACTCCAGTCGTGACCGCCGGGATACAGATGGAACTCGTTGGAGATGTGGCGAGCGTCCAACAGATCGTGAAATGCCTGGGCACCGGCGTTGAAGCCGTATTCGTCCTCCGTACCGCAATCAAAATAAATTTTCAATCCGTTCAGATGCGGGCCGTTTTTTACAAGAGTGAAAGGGCTGTTTTGATTCCAGTAGGCCGCGTCGGGAGGAGACCCGAACGCGGTGCCGAGAACCCGCGAAAGCATGGCCCCCTGATAACTCGTCATCCCGCCGGTGGGTAGATTAGCCACCAGGGCAGCGCTATGCGCGCTCACGGAGCCGAACAATTGCGGATAGCGAAATGCAAAACGCAAAGAACCGTAACCGCCCATGGAAACACCACTGATACCGCGGTACTGGCGCTCGGTGCGAATCCGATAGTGACTCTCGATATACGGAATGAACTCGCGGATAAAGAAGTCCTCGTATCGAACTTTTCCGTCCCGGGAGTTGATATAGAAACTTCTGCCGCCGTCGGGTGTGACAATCAGGAATTCGCCAATTTTGTTCTGGGCCCAAAGATCGTTCACAAGGTCCATTCCGCCTTGATCAATCAACAGCTGCGAGTTGGAGCCGAGCCCGTGAAGGAAATACAGTATGGGATAGCGCTGCTTTTCAGAATCATAACCGGGGGGAAGAATCACGCAGTAAGGTACGGCGTGATCGAGAATCTTGCTGGGCATGGAACGACATTCGGCGCGGCCAAGAGTGGCGGCTTGAGTCGCTGAAGACATCGTAGAGCACCCTAACAATAAGATGAATGCTGCTAATGCGAGCTGCGAGACCTGGAAGCCTATCTCAGAATGTTTTACTCGCCAGGCGATGCTACTCATACCGCAGGGCCTCGACTGGATTCAGTTTTGCAGCGCGCGACGCGGGGTAAATGCCGGCGGCAAGGCTTACCAGGACAGAAAACCCGATAGCGCCCGCGACCATCCACCAAGGGATAGAAGATAGATCGATCGGAGGCAATTCCTGCCTGCGCAAATAAGCATTCGTGCCGAAGGTGAGCGCGGAGCCGATGAGCCAGCCGAGAGCAACGCCTAAAATGCCGCCGAGGAGACCCATGACGCCGGCTTCCGCGAAAAACAGACGGCGAATGTCGCGGTCGGCTGCGCCCAAGGCTTTCAGGATGCCAATTTCGCGGCGGCGTTCGAGAATAGCCATCACAAGAGTGTTGATAATACCGAGCGAAGCGACAGCAAGAGCCAAGCTGCCGAAAATTCCCAGAAGCAAATCGAATACGGCAAAGACCTGACGGAGGCTCTTGGTCGCATCAAGCAGAGAAAAAGTGGTGAATCCCTGACTCTGGATCGCGTCTTCCACGGATTTCACTTGGGACGGGCCTTTCACGCGTACCGTAAGGCTGTCGTAATTCCCTTTCGAGGAAGTTCCGCGCAGAATTTCGCGCAAATCATTTGCTTGGGCAATGCGCAGAGTCTCGGCAACTTGCAAGGGAATGAGCAAGCGGCCCCGGCCGAAACCACCAAAGCCGGTGGCCGGCTCGGTCTCGACAACACCGACGATACGAAAAATTTTCTCGCGCGGTACGATGGAAAACCCCGGCGAGAGATCGCTCTCCCCCGGGTGTGGAGCTGTTCCGCCCGCGGCTGCTTTGCTCTTGCCGGCGCTTGGTTCTGCCGGGAGCGGCTGGCGTTCGGCATAGCGCAGTGCAAGGTCTTTACCGAGAAGCGAGTCCGGCTGAGTGGAGAGATCCCTGGCGAACTCGATTTGAAGTATTGCTTCGTCGACATTCGGGCCGGAGAAGAATGCGCCTTTCATACCATCGAATGCGCCATCGGATTTAGCGGATGCAGGAATGCCCGCGACGGTGGTCGAGAACGGCTTGCCTTCGAATTGGATTTCCGTCGGGAAGCGAATCTCGGGATAGACTTCGACAACATTGGCGAGCCCGGCGATTTTACGGCGCGCTTCCTCGTCTAGAGGCTTCGCCGGCGACGCGTTCGCCGGGTCGGGGCGTGCCGGCCGGCCGAAGCCTCGGTTCATCCGCGAGCTGACAAAGACAGCGTCAAACAAACCGGAGCGGGAAAGACGCTTGCTGGCTAGCTCCTGCAAGCCAACGCCGAGCGACAGCATGGCCACGAGCGAGGCCACTCCCACGGCGATGCCGAGAGTGGTGAGAGAGTTTCGCAACAGCGCTTCGCGCAGGTTGCGCCCGGCGAGTTCCGTGAGGTCGCGTGCCTTCATGACTTGATCCCATCGCTGGTGAGTTTTCCGTCCGCCATGGTCACGATGCGATGTGCAAACCGCGCGGCGCGGTCATGGTCATGCGTGACCATCACAATAGTCATACCAAGCGACGCATTAATTTCCTGCAACAAGTGGAGAATGGCGTCGCCGGTGACGCTGTCCAGATTCCCCGTCGGTTCATCGGCCAGCAGAATCGTGGGCCGGTTCACGAGGGCGCGGGCGAGCGCTGCGCGTTGCTGTTCGCCGCCGGACAATTCGCTGGGGCGATGCGTCAAGCGAGCGGTCAGGCGGACACGTTCCACTGCTTCCCGCACTCGCCCTGCGCGGTCGTTGCGTTCCACCTCCGCCAGCCGTAACGGCAGCTCAACATTTTCTTCGAGCGTCATGCGTGGCAAGAGATTGAAAGACTGAAAAACCATTCCGACGGTATGGCTGCGATGCTGCGCGAAATCTTCAGAATTCATTTCGGCGAGGTTACGCCCACGAGCAAAAATGGCACCGGAAGTGGGACGGTCAAGACCCGCCATCAAATTCAGCAGCGTGGACTTGCCGGAGCCGGAACTGCCCAGAAGCGCTACGAATTCCTTGGAGCGAATTGCAATGCTGACGTCGTCCACGGCGCGGACGAGCGCATCTCCCATTTGGTAGCTACGAGAGACCCCGTCCGTGCGGATCGCGATTTCATCAATTGTCCCGATCATTTCACCCACACTATTACTACGTTCGGCAGAGCTTGTTAGTTACTTAAATTAATGGAGACGAAGGCTAGAGATTTAGATCGCCGTATCGTTCGGCCACAACCGATTCGGCTCGACGAAGCAGCTTGGCCGGCGTTGCGCCATGTGGATTGCTCCATCGTCCTGGAATGGCTAGACGGCAATTAGGGCAGCGGCCGTCTCGCAGGTTATTTTGCTGTACGTCGTGCCACGAGCGGCGGACGAGAAGCGTTCCGCACGACGGGCATAGCGTGTGCGCATCGGTGTGGATGTTTCCTTCATAGACGTAATGCAGCCCGGCTTCGAGCGCGATGGCGCGCGCGGCGTGCAATGTTTCGGGCGACGTGCGAGGCTTGTCGCGCAACTTGAAGTCGGGATGGAACGCAGTGAAATGCAGGGGCACGTCCGGGCCTAGGTTCTCAAAGATCCAGTCGGCCAGCTTGCGAAATTCATCAGCGCCGTCATTCAGAGTGGGGATGATCAGATTTGTAATTTCGAACCAGACATTCGTCTCATTCTTCAGCCACTTCAACATATCGAGAACCGGCTGCAAATGAGTGAGAGTAATGCGGCCGTAGAAATTTTCCGTGAACGCTTTCAAGTCCACGTTGGCGGCGTCCACGTGATCGTAAATATCGTGGAACGCGTCGTAGGTGATGTAGCCATTCGTGACCATCACAGTGTTCAGTCCGCGCTCTTTGGCGGCGCGGCAGATATCTATGACGTATTCACCCCAGATGGTCGGCTCGTTGTAAGTAAATGCAATCGAGGGGCAGTTATTTTTCATTGCGAGCAGAGCTACATCTTCCGGCGGGACGTGAGACGAATGCACCTGATCCGAGCGCGATTTCGAGATATCCCAATTCTGGCAGAAGAAGCAGCCCATGTTGCAGCCGGCGGTCCCCATCGAAAAGACGCGCGTTCCGGGAAGGAAATGGTTGAGCGGTTTTTTCTCGATAGGATCGATCTGCATCGCGGCGGGCGAGGCGTAGCCAAGGCTGTAGAGCTTGCCGCCTTCGTTCACACGGATGAAGCAGAAGCCAGCCTGTCCATCGCCGATATGACAATGGCGCGGACAAAGATAGCAATGCGCTTTGCCGCCGGGTTCAGGGTTCCACCAGCGCGCTTCGTGTAGCGCGGCAGTCTTTTGGAGAATCTTGAGATCTTGCATGAAATTGCGAGACGCAAACTGCTCGCTAGCAATCATTATACGCCAGCGGCATGGAGACGGGTGTTTGCGTGCAGGTGCAAGGGGTTTAACATACGATTGATGCAACGCGCGATTGCGAGCGGGTCGGCGGCGAACAGGGATAATGGAACATGTCTCCATGGCGGCGACGCGTGGTGCTTGCGTACATGAAAAGTTCAGCTTCCAGGTCTCTCAGCATCGTCGCGGTATCCGTGTCGCTCTTAATCCCGTTCGGAGCTTTGGGTGAATCAGCGGTCCAGGAAGCCCCGCAGGTGTTGGAATACAAAGAGGTCGTTCCACTCTCATCCGGCCAAGTTCGGGACGGAAATGTATGCGTCAATTTCGGCCCGGTGATGACAGCCGGCGATTTTTTCGACGGACTGCAGCGGCACGAAACGCCGTCGGGCGATGAATTTCGCAAGAATTCACAGGTGGTGAAGAATTTTCCCGAACAAATTACCGTTCAGGTTCAGCTGTCCATCTCCGTGTGCGACGCCGATATTTACACGCCGGCTCCCGCGCCGGGATTCTTGAACGGCATCCGGTTCAGAGCCCAATGGAAGCGCGGACTGGCCATGCGACCGGTGGAACAATTTGCGATTCAGCGAGTAGCGATAACGTCGGAAGAAGGCGACAGCAGGATGCTGTTCCTACTGAAGATTCGCGACAAAAACGTGCCGCTGACGGACCACCTGATTATTTCCGTTATTTCACCGCAGGGGAAACTGCTTTCGCGAATGTCCGGCAGATTGTAGAGCTGCATTTCAGGAATTTTGAGCGCCGCGGCGTATGGCTACCCATTCGAGGAACCGTTCGATGCGGGCACGCTCCCGCCACATCAGCCCGAAGAATTTTCGGGCGTCGAGCCCCGAGGCTTCTTTGCCGAAGAACGTTTCCATGCGCCACTGAATGTAGGGCGAAGCCCACGGGCGCAGACGATAGCCACGGGCGATAATCCAGTAATAGCGCACGGCGTTCAGCATGTCACGCAGACGGGACGCAGAACGCGTCGACCTCTCGCTGCGATGGAGCCATTCCTAAAAGTTCGCTTCCGCCGAGATGGTAGAATCGAGACGTTCGCAGAAAGGCTTTTGAGATGACCGCGGAAGACCACTACTACGCCGGGATAGATTTTTTTGGCGAGGGCAAACTGGACTCGGCGATTGAGGAATACAACCGCGCGCTGGAGCTCGATCCTAAGTTGATCGACGCGCTTCATGGCCTGGCGCAAGCGTATCACGCCAGCGAAGATTTTCACCGCACGATTGAAGCGGCGCGGCGAATCCTGGTTCTGGAGCCTGACGACATTCTTGCGTGGACCACGATTTCACGGGCCTACCAACGCTTGGGAATGATTCCGGAAGCCGAAGAGGCGGGAAACAAGGCGCGCATTCTAGGATGGAAGCAGCAGCTTCGGGAACAGAAACCGAAAGCGAAGTAGGAGCGATGTTGCAACGAGAAAATAAAAAAGGGCCGAGCGACGAACTCGGCCCCTTTTTGTTTCTAGAACGGCTCTTACAGCGCGCAGCAGACGGACTTGACCTCGGTGTAGTTCTTGAGGACTTCGTGGCCCATCTCGCGGCCCCAGCCGGACTGCTTGTATCCACCGAATGGGAGCGCTGCGTCGAAGACGTTGTAGCAATTGATCCACACGGTTCCGGCGCGGAGCTTGGACGCGAGCGCATGCGCCTTCTTGATATCGCGCGTCCAGATCCCTGCAGCGAGACCGTACTCCGTATTGTTGGCCTTTGCGGCAATTTCGTTGATGTCGGTAAACGGAGTCGCCGTGACCACCGGCCCAAAAATCTCTTCGCGCACAACCTTCATGTTTTCGGTGGTGTCGACGAGGACAGTAGGCTGTACGAAGTAACCTCTGTTGCCTTCGCGCCCACCGCCCGTCACCGCTTTTGCGCCTTCTTTCTTGCCGGATTCCAAATAGCCGCAGACCTTGTTGAATTGCTCTTCGGAAACGAGCGGGCCCATATCGCTGTCGGGGTCAAATCCCTGGCGAACACGGATCTTGCTTGCGGTTTGCGCCACGCCGTCAACGACCTTGTCGAAAATTTTCTTATCAACGAAGAGACGCGATCCCGCGCAGCAGCACTGGCCCTGGTTGAAAAAGATCGCGCTGGCCGCGCCGGGGATAGCGGCATCGATGTCGGCGTCTTCCAGTACAATGTTGGGAGACTTGCCGCCCAGTTCGAGCGAGACTTTCTTCAGATTACCTGTGGCAGCGTGCACGATCAGCTTGCCGACTTCGGTGGAACCGGTGAAAGCGATCTTATCGACGTCCGGATGCGCGGCCAAAGCGGCGCCGGCGGTCTCGCCGTATCCTGGAACGATATTCACGACACCTTCCGGGAATCCCGCTTCCAGTATCAATTCGCCCAGGCGAAGGGCTGTGAGAGGAGTCTGTTCCGCCGGCTTCAGAATTACCGTGCATCCGGTAGTCAGCGCCGGGGCCAGCTTCCACGCAGCCATCAGCAACGGGAAATTCCAGGGGATGATCTGGCCGACGACGCCCACTGGTTCGCGCGAAGTGTAAGCATGGAATGCTCCCTGCTTCGCGAGGCCCATCGGAATGGTGTTGCCTTCGACTTTTGTGGCCCATCCGGCGTAGTAGCGGAAGTGATCGATTGCAAGCGGAAGGTCGGCGACGCGCGCGATCTTGAGGGGCTTGCCGTTGTCGAGCGATTCGAGTTGCGCAAATTCCTCGGCGTGCTTTTCGAGCAGGTCGGCGAGTTTCCAGAGGAGTTTGCCGCGCTCGGAAGGAGAAATTCTGGACCACTTGCCGGTGTCAAAAGCTGCGCGTGCAGCTTTGACGGCTCGATCGATGTCTTCTTTGTCGCCTGCGGCGACGTTGGCGAGGACCTCGCCGGTCGCGGGATTGTAGGTAGGGAAAGTCTTGCCAGAGGCCGCTTCAACCCATTTTCCGTTGATCAGGAGCTTGCCTGTTTTGGATACGAAACCGGTGACGTTGCTATCCGGCTGTACGACTGCAGCAGTTGCCATGTGATTTTCCTCCGCTAATTTAAGTTAGAAATTTTGCAGTCCAGTATCTGAGCCATATTTCTGAATCCGGGTCTCGCGCGGGGGCCGCCGCTACCATCATTGAACGCACCACGCGAAATGTCGTTTTAACTCCAAGTGGGCTAAAAGGGCGAGTCTAAAGTTACTCCGGCGGAGAGCAAAATTCAAGTCACAGGGATATCCGGGCGGGCAGTCAATCGCGCGCACTAAGAGGGCACGCGCCGAACCCACAGGCGCTCGGTGGCTGGTTTACCCAGGTGGATGCGGGCGGAATGATGGCCGACGGATATGGCCATGGTCTCGTCATACTCGCGCTTGTGGACGCGCAACCGCGTGCCCGGACGAAGCTTGAGGCTTTCCATGAATTCAAGAAACTTGGGATCTTTTTCGAACACGCGGAGAACTTCGTAGGAGCGGGCGACCTCGGCATCAGACAGCCGCACCGCGCCGAATTTGCGCCGCAGCTTGGACATGCCGCCGAATAGTGGAACGCCATGCGGACAGCGGACGTCGCGGCCAAAACGCTTGAGCAGCAGCGCCGCGACCTGCGGGGAAATTCCGTGTTCCAGGCGCTCGGCTTCCTCGTGCGCGCGCGACCAATCAATGCCGATGACGTCGGTAAGAAGTTTTTCGGCCAGGCGATGACGAAGAACCAAGTGCTGGGCGATTCCCTGCCCCTTCACGGAAAGGACGATGCGGCCGTCGCGCCTGACGTGCAGGAAGCCGGTCCGGGCCATGCGCTTGAGGGCGGCAGTGACGGCCGGCGGCGTGACGCCAAGGTCTTCGGCCAGGCGCGCGCTGATCGGCGTTTGCTCCTCCTGCACGAGCTCCCAGATGGCCTTCAGATAATCTTCCTGGGAAACGCTGGTCTTTTCGCGGCGCAAGATGCTCCTCGCAAAATGCCGGTGCTACGAAGACGCGCCCTCTGAGCGCGCTTTGGGATCGGGAGGCTGTTCCGTTTGCGACAGGTGCAAACGCGCTGCTAAATCCTTAACCCGAGCTTCGATATCATCGCAGGTGCGGCAGTGGATTTCCACCGCTTCGCCGAATGGATCTTGCACCTGCCAGTCCTCAAAGCGCTGGCCCGCGAAGAGAGAGGTGCCGGGAATGCCAGACATGTTCACGATCAGGTCCGGCTTCTTCAGCTTGTGCGTACGCAGCCCTTTTGAAAACTGTCCCTCGAACGAGATGCCACGTTCGCGCAGAACTCTCTGGGTCGTGTTGTCAATAAAACCGAGCGGGGATACTCCGGCGCTTTCTGCTGCGATAATGTCCGCGGCGTCGTGGCGAGCAATCGCTTCCGCCATCTGGCTGCGGACGCAATTGCCAACGCACACGAACAAAACTTTCACGGGTTGCGGCATAGGCTAAGAAGGATTCTCCGCCATCTTCAGGAAATATTCATGGACGGATGAGTCGCCGGTAAGCTCGGGATGAAATGTGGAGGCCAGAATTTTGCCTTGGCGCACGAGGACCGGATGGCCCGCGTCTTCCGCGAGTACTTCCACACCTTCACCAACGGATTCGATAATCGGCGCGCGAATGAAAACCATTTCGACGGGTGCCGAGCCAATTTTTGTGTGTCCGAGGTGAACGTCGCTGGCAAGCTGGCGTCCATAGCCGTTTCGCAGGACGGAGACATCGAGGAGCGCGAGCGATTCCTGCGCGGGGCCGTGGACTTCGCGTGCGAGCAGAATAGTCCCGGCGCAAGTCCCGAAAAATGCGCCGCCATTCGAAGCGAACTGTTTCAGCGCATCGAACAGGCCCTCTTCAGTCATTACTTTCAAATGCGTGGTGCTTTCACCGCCCGGCAGAATTACGCCGGCAACGTCCTTGAGGTCTTCCGGACGACGAACGTAGGTATAGGCAACACCCATACGCTCGAGCATTTTTGCGTGAGCTTCGTAATCACCTTGAATCGCGAGTATGCCGATGTTCATGTGTTTTTCGTTCAAGCGAGAATCAGCCCTTTATGCTGGGACGCTTTTTCCGGAGCGCTTACCAGCCGCGGGTTTGCATCAAATCCTTTTCTTCGAGCTGGCGGATATCGAGGCCTTTCATGGCATCGCCAAGCTCTTCGGAGGCTTCCAGAACAATTTTCGGATCCTTGTAGTGCGTGGTGGCCTTGACGATGGCCCGGGCGCGTTGCGCCGGATCGCTCGATTTGAAAATTCCGGAGCCGACGAAGACCGCTTCGGCGCCGAGTTGCATCACCAGCGAAGCATCAGCCGGCGTGGCGATACCTCCGGCTGAAAAATTCGGCACGGGCAACTTTCCGTTCTTCGCCACCCATACGACAAGCTCAAAGGGTGCGCCGAGTTCCTTGGATTCGTGCACCAACTCTTCTTCGCCGAGCAAAGTTAGCCGCTTGATCTGGCTGACGATCGTTCGTATGTGCCGGACGGCTTCCACAATGTTTCCCGAGCCGGCCTCGCCTTTCGTTCGAATCATGGCGGCGCCTTCGGTGATGCGGCGCAGCGCTTCTCCCAGGTTTCGCGCACCGCAAACAAAGGGAGCTTTGAAGCCGTGCTTCCAGACGTGGTGCTCGTCGTCAGCAGGGGTGAGCACTTCGCTCTCGTCGATGTAATCGAGTTCGAGCGCTTCCAGCACTTGGGCTTCGGCAAAATGCCCGATGCGAACTTTGGCCATCACCGGGATCGAAACTGTATTCATGATCTCGCGAATGATGCGCGGTGCAGCCATGCGCGCGACGCCGCCGTCTTTGCGGATGTCGGAGGGCACTCGTTCGAGGGCCATCACTGCGCAAGCTCCGGCTTGCTCGGCAATTTTTGCTTGCTCGGCGTTGGTGACGTCCATGATCACGCCGCCTTTGAGCATTTCGGCCAAGCCTACTTTGACGCGCCACAAATTGTTATTCATCAGGTCCATGGTGTTTCTCCTATTCTGAGGTCAGATTACGAAGTCTTTTTGTCACTAAAGACATTTGCATTGTCTTTGACGCGCGATTCTCTGGGCTCAATCACGACGAAACGTCCGCGCCCTCGCGCAAGAAGGTCGCCCGATTGATTCCGAATCTCTCCGGCATAGTGCAAATTCCGGCCGGCCTTCTCGACTTCATATGCTTCGATTAATAAAGGCGCATCCACCGGTACGGGCTTCAAATATTCCACAACCAGCTCCGCAGTCACGGCACGCACTGCGCGAAAGCGGCTGACCTTGCCCATGGCTTCGTCAAGAACCGTGGCGATAATTCCGCCATGAATGAACCCCGGGCCGCCCTGATACTCCGCGGCCAGCTTGAACGCTCCGCGAATGCGCTTGGTGTTGCCGTCCTGCTCGAACGTCAGCTTCATCCCGCGGGCGTTTGCGCCGCCGCAGCCGAAACAGATGTTCGTCGGATTGGGTGAAAGCAGCATAGGGCTAGATTAAGGCTACCCGCGACGGCAATTCGCTTCGGGCGCCGCGCTGGCGTTTTTGGAATTCGACCTTCAAGAGTTCACTAAACGTCTGCACCCCGCGAGCAATTTTCTTCTCGTCTAAGCCTGCGAAACCTAGCCGCAAAGTGTTGGGCTGCGGATTCTGCAAATAGAAATAGCGCCCGGGGACGAAAAGCACGCCGCGTTCGCGAAGATGAATGAGCAGTTCACCGGCATCGAACCCGGGCGGCAAAGTGACCCAAACGGACATTCCACCTTCGGGACGCGTCCAAGTGGCTTCCTTGGGCATGTGTTTTTCAAGCGCGGCCTCCATGGCTTCCAGGCGGTCGCGATAAACTTTTTTCATTTTTGCCATGTGTCGCGCGAGATATCCGCGGCGAACAAATTCGGCGAGCGTGGCTTGGGCTAGCTGGTCGGTGTGCAAGTCGGTGGATTGCTTCACCAGCCGCAAGCGCTCGATGGCATTCTCCGGACCGATACACCAGCCGACGCGCAGCCCGGGAAACGCTATTTTAGAAAAACTGTCGATTTGAATCACGTTTCCAGACTTGTCCAGCGCCTTCAGCGACGGCAGCGCAGTGCCGCGCAACCGGAGGCGGGCGTAAATTGAATCTTCAATGATGGGGACTTGATAGTGCGAAGCAATCTCGAGGAGCCGGCGGCGTTCGGCCAGAGGCAGCATGGTGCCGGTTGGATTGTGAAAATCAGGCGTGACGAAGATGAACTTCACGCGGTTCTGCAATAGCACGGATTCGAGAGCATCCAGATCCAGGCCAACATGGCCAATCCGCCGGGAATCCGTCTCTACGCCGACAGCCAGCATGCGCACACGGGCTCCGGCAAATATTGCTACCGCACCCGGATATGCGGGGTTTTCAAGCGCGACCGAATCGCCCGGACGCAGAAAAGCTTTGCACACCAAATCGATGGCCTGTTGGCAGCCGTCGGTGATTAGAAGCTGCTCGCTGCGAACGTGCAGGCCGTCCGCGCGAAGGAATTCAATCAGGACGCGCTTGAGCGGCTCGTAGCCGTCGGAAGAACCAAGCTGCAAGACGTGCCTGCCTTCGCTGCGCAGCACGGCATTGCAGCAGCGCCGGAATTCTTCCACGGGGAAAAATTCTTCGGAGGGCCGAGCGGTTATAAATGCAATCGAATCGGGAGGAACTTCAGGCATCAGGCGCGTGAGGTTTTCGTCGGCGCGCTCGTCGGCGAAAATGGATTCCCAGCGCATCCCGCCGCCATTGCCGTTCGTACGCGGGGGCGGAGTGAACTTTTTTGCCGGAGCGCCACAGATGTATGTGCCGCGGCCGACGTGTCCCTGAATCATGCCTTCCGATTCTAGTTCGGCGTATGCGTTCGCGACGGTTGTACGGTGAACACCCAGTTGCGTGGCGAGCTCGCGGCTCGCCGGGATGCGGTCACCCGTGCGAAGTTCGCCGGAATGGACCAGGGCGCGAAGCTGATCGCGCAGTTGAACGTAGAGCGGGATGTGGCTTTCGGGCTGTAAGTGTAGTGGAAGCATTGGCTCGTCCCTGTAGGCCAATATAAAGAACTTATTATAGCTGTAAAGAGCCAATTTGTCTTGCTTCGAGAAGGACAAATGTTGTCCTATCGGTTCTTCGATTCATCGGAATCTCGCACGGTCTGCGCGTGCATTTGTGCTAAAAACGCTAAAATCTTGAAGGGGTTCTGAGTGAGAATACGCCGCGGCGACGTTATCGCAGGAGTGGACGCCCTGGAGCTCCGCAGGTATTTGAAAACTCGCGATAACAGAGTGAACTACATCACGGCGATGGAATCATTCCCGATAACCAAACAAAGCGCCGACAAATTCATTGCGGAGTTAGAACGCCTCGAACTGATTCGCAAGTGTGAATCTCAAATTGAAAAGAACATCACCTGTTACGAAACAACGATAGCGGGAAATGCGCTGGGCATAGCCAAGGCCGGAAAGCCGGTGTCGCGTCAATCGGCAGAACGTACTCTTCGCGAATTCTTGAATCGGGTCCGATCTGTAAACCAACGGCGTGAACTGGCATACGTTGTGGAATCGGTGGTCGTCTTCGGAAGTTATCTATCGGACAAAAACCAACTCAATGATTTAGATATCGCTGTGGAGTTGAAGGCAAGAGAAGCCGACGAAGTTGCGCAAGAGAAGCTTCGAAAGGAAAGTCTAGCCAGGGCGTTCGAAAGTGGAAGGCGGTTTGGCAACATCGTGGAAGAGGTGTATTGGCCGGACCGAGAGGTGCTTTTGATTCTCAAAAACAGGTCGCGCACGATCAGCCTTTGTGAATGGCAGTCTTTGTTCAAAATGCCGGATTTACAATATTGCGTATTCATCGGCGACCGGAAGCGCATCGCTGGGCTGATCGAACACGGGAAGCCGGTCGACTTGATTACAGAATTTGGTAAGAAGCCCGAACATTGAACGTTTTATGAGGAGCGCAGGAGAAAACGCTGGATTTTGCCGGTGGCGGTTTTCGGCAGCTCGGAAACGAAGCGGAATTCGTGCGGACATTTGAAGCCGACGAGGCGGGTGTGCAGCCAGCCGTTTATCTCGCTGTCGAGGCCGCCCGCGGGACTCGTTAATCCTGGGCGCAACACAATAAATGCAACGGGCCGCATCAACCCCAGCGCGTCCGCCAGTCCAACCACGGCGCATTCCGCAACTGCTGGATGCGACAGCAGTGCATTCTCCACTTCCCCGGGCGAGACCCACATGCCTGACACTTTCATCATGTCGTCGGCGCGACCGGCGTAATGATAGGAACCTTCGGCGTCACGCGTAAACTTGTCGCCGGTAAAGACCCAGCCGTCCTGCTTCACGCGCGCAGTAAGTTCGGGAATTTGCCAATACTCGGCGAAAGCGCTGTCGCCCTTCACCCACAGGTTTCCAATCTCGCCGTCAGGGACCGGTGCGCGCGCTTCGTCAATTATTCGCGCTTCATAGCCGGGAACCTCGCGACCGCAAGCTCCGGGGCGCGCCTGGCCGGGCCGCGCAGAGAGAAAAACGTGAAGCATTTCCGTCGAACCGATCCCGTCCAAAATTTCAATTCCGAACCGCTCGCGGAAGCGCTCGAAAATCTCCGCGGGCAGCGATTCGCCGGCAGAGACTGCGATGCGAATCGAGGAGAAATCCACATGGAGGCCCTGTTCCGCATCACGAAGAAGAGCAGCGTAAAAGGTGGGCACGGCGAAAAAGACGGTCGGGCGGTATTGGGCCACAAGTTGCGCGATACGATCGGGACGCGGGCGGTCGGGATAAAGCACGGTGCTCGCGCCGAAAAAGAAGGGGAAATACATTCCATTGCCAAGGCCATAGGCGAAATAGAGCTTCGAAACGGAGAACATGCGGTCATCCGCGCGCAGGGCCAGGACGCCTTGCGCGAAGTTACGCGAAGTGACCAGCATGTCGCGGTGGCGATGCACAGCAGCTTTCGGCGGTCCACCGCTGCCGGAGGTATAGAGAAAAAACGCGGCGTTGGTGGCAGCCGTCGGAGAGGTTTCTGCAGTTTCGCCATTGACGGGAAGCCAACGGTTGGAATGAACAATCCTGCACGCGGGATTTTGCAAGCGCGAGACGGTGTGGCCGAAAACCACGACTAATTCCAGCGCGCCAGCCACGATTCCGGAAGCGAATTCAGGAAGGATTGATGCATGCACCATCGCAAAACGCGCGCCAGAATTCGAAAGGTAATGGCGATAGTCCGCGGCCCGGGCCATCGAATTCACCGGCACAGCGATAGCGCCAATTTTCACGGCACCAAAGAAACAGGCAATAAACTCGATCGAATCAGGCAGCGCGATGAGGACGCGGTCACCTGGCTTGCAGCCTGAATCCAGCAAGGCACGCGCCACACGATTTACTTCATTCTCTAGTTGGGCGTAGGTCGCTTCGCGCTCGACTCCCAGAATCGCCGGTTTGTCCGGATACTCTCGCGCCGGGCGCGAGATGAATTCGTCCGCAATATTAAATATTTCCGAGGGAGATGGAGAGGAGCGCGTCACGCCGCCGATTCTACATCAACAAGCAATTCTCGCCCTGCACTTGAATTGCTGGCTTCTTGCCGGCGAGCATAATTCGGGGCGTCCAGATTTTCATCGCCACAAATCAGAAGGCTAGGGGTCTTTTATTGCGTAGCGGATTTTTCGCCTAACCGGCGCATGCGCTCCTGCAGCTTCTTGCGCAGGGTGGACGGGGCGTTCGGATTGAACGCGACGAGATACCATAGTGGCTGCGTGCGGTCCCGGCTGAGCCGCGTGAGCGTGGCCGCGTCGCTGTTCGGATGCCGGGCGATGTTTTCGCGGATGGCGGAGTAAGGATGATGCGATAGATGCGCCAACGTCTTCGCTGAAACTTTGGGATGCTCGCTGATCAGTCGCAGCAAATAGTAATCTTCTTTCGGCGCCTGCCTGGTCAAACTGTCCAGCGTATCCGGCCTTACTTCGGCGCTGAGCACCACGCCTATTTTTTCATCCCAGCCGGCATTAATGCGATTCAGCTCCTGCGTGCGCGCGTGGATCAATTGTTCTATGACGCGCCGCTCCTGCTCCATGCGCGGCGCCGGCAGGGCGCTGCGTTCCACGGAATCGAGCACGCGCAGAAGATGCTGGCGCTCGCCAAATACAATTTGGGAGGTCCGGACGGTTTTTCCTTTCGCCGCATTTCGCACCAAATCTGAACGTCTCATCGTTAGCTCACCCCGCAGATCTCATAGGCCGCCCATTACTTCCCAGGTATGCGGCTCTGGAGGAACCTAAACTCGCACTTTCGCGCGGCGATGTCTTCATTCGCGCTACTGCCATGGCAATGGACAACGCGCCAAATTATCCGACCTCGGTGACGCAGAGTAAAGGAAACTAGGGAAAGTTGTTCCGTAGGGCGCAACAGAGGGTTCTAGAACCAGCTATATTGACGGCCCTTTGGCATATGAATTCTGACCGTTGCGCACCGTTTGAGCAACGGCCACGAGGCGATAGCGGACGCGTGGCCGACTCGAAACGTTGGTGGGTGCTGATTTTGGACGCATATGAAACTGAGATGCTCTTTGCGGTACAGGTACTCTTTCAAAGGGCTAAGTCCTGGTATTACAGAACTATTACAAATCAATTTCCCCACCACTGGTAGTCTAACGCTAGCGTAGAGCGAAACGAAAAACGCGAAGATATATCGAAACTCAATAATAGAAGAAAAGGGCCAAAACTATGGGAGTCGAACTCACCGATCTGGAAAGAAACGCGGCAGCCAAGGATGAAGTCAACTGGATTACGGCTTCGTTTATGGCGCTGTTTCACGTGGGAGCCATTGTGGCGCTGTTTTTCTTCACGTGGAAGGCGTTCTTTGTCGCGGTAGTTCTGTGGTGGATGGCGACAAGCTTAGGAATCGGGATGTGCTATCACCGGCTTCTCACGCACCGCGGATACCAAATTCCCAAGTGGCTCGAATACACGCTCACGATCTTCGCCACGCTGGCGCTCGAAGGCGGACCGATTTTCTGGGTCGCCACGCATCGAATTCATCATAAATATTCCGACCACGAAGGCGACCCGCACTCACCAATTGACGGCAAATGGTGGGCGCATATGGGCTGGATCCTGATGGGCAAATCCATGCACCACGACACATCCACGCTGGCCCGATACGTCCCGGACCTGGCCAAGGACAAGTTCCACGTCTGGATCACGAAATATCACTACGTGCCGATGATCGTTCTCGGGCTGATCCTGCTTGCAGTAGGCGGATGGAAGTTCGTCCTGTGGGGAATTTTCTTCCGGACGGTCGTGGGCCTGCATTTCACTTGGCTGGTAAACTCGGCCACTCATTCGTGGGGCACGCGACGGTTTGAGACTCGCGATCTTTCCACCAATAGCTGGTGGGTCGCGTTGTTGAGCTGGGGCGAAGGCTGGCACAACAATCATCACGCGCATCCGGTTTCAGCTCGCCACGGGCTGGCCTGGTATGAGATTGACACAAACTGGTACGGCATCTGGCTGCTGAAGAAACTCGGCTTGGCGAAGCAGGTTCACACCACAAAGCTCGCGGCCGTGAAGCACGCCAAAGAAATGGCCGAATTCGCAGCTCCAGAACCTCAGTCCGAACTGGTTTCCGCACAACTCTAGACATCCTCGTTTGAAATTCTCGCGTAGCCGCTGAACGGTGCTGCGCGGTATCGCTGCACCTGCCGTCCGCTTTGTGCGTTAACGACAGAGCCCTGCAATTCGCATCTGACTGCGCAAGAACCCGCCTCCGGGGTACAATTCAGTTGAGATTCCGAGAAACCAATGCGTATCGCGAGCCGGCGGAAGACGATTGCTTTTTTCCTTGTGCTGGGCATATCCCTGGTGGCCCTGGCGATTGCGCTGGACGTCGGCTGGATCATCCTCAACTGGCGCCAAAGCGTCATGCTGTTCCTGGGCGTGATTGTTTTCGCTACGATCATTCTGGGCATGATCTTGAACACCACCTTTCTTGTGCGCGAGATACGCCTGAACGAACAGCATGGGAGTTTCATCAACGCGGTCACGCATGAACTGAAGACGCCCATCACTTCCATTCGTCTGTACCTCGAAACGCTGCAACGCCGCGAAATAGAGGAAGCGCAGCGGCAACATTTTTACCAACTCATGCTCGACGACACTGACCGCCTGATGGGTACTGTCGAGCAGGTGCTGAAAGCGGGCCAAGTGGGATATAAACGCGGCGAACAATACCGCGCCAAAGTTGATCTGGGGAATTTAGCTGCCGAGTGCATGGAACTCGCGCGCACGCGGCACCATCTGAGCACCGGCGCCTTGCACTTCGCATCCGCGAACGGCCAGCCAGGAAATGATGCCCAGGCAAAGGATGCGCTGCTCACGAGGCCGGTCACCGAATTTCCCGTGCACGGTGACCCTGAAGAGCTTCGGACCGCCATATCGAACGTGCTCGACAACGCAATCAAATATTCCGTAGGTAACGTTGACGTCTCGGTTGTCATCGAGACGCCGGACGAAAAACGCGTGGTGCTTCGCGTGCGCGATCAAGGCGTGGGGATTCCCGCCGACCAGCTCAAGCGCGTGTTCAAACGTTTTCACCGTGTGCGCCGCCGAAGCACGTCGAAAGTAAAAGGCACCGGCCTGGGCCTTTTCATCGTGCGCTCGATTGCTCGGGCGCACGGAGGCAAAGTTTTTGCCGAAAGCGAAGGCGAAAACCGGGGTACCACCGTTACGCTGGAGTTGCCGCGGAGCGTAGATGAGTAGCCGCGTGCTGGTGGTGGAGGACGAAACACATCTCGCTGACGGACTGAAGTTCAATCTTGAGGCCGAAGGTTACTTCGTGCAGGTTGTGGGCGACGGCGAATCCGCGATCGATCGGCTTCTAAAAACCAAAGAAAAATTCGATGCCGTCGTGCTCGACGTGATGCTTCCGGGGATTGACGGCTTCGGCGTGGCCTCGGCTCTGCGCAAAGCCAAAAATTATGTGCCGGTCCTAATGCTGACCGCCCGTGGGCGCCCGGAAGATGTTCTGGAAGGCTTTGCTGCTGGGGCAGACGATTATCTGCCCAAACCATTTCAGCTACCCATATTTTTGGCGCGTCTTCAGGGGCTTCTCCGCCGCACCGGATGGATGAGCAGTGGAAAGAAGGATTCGAAGGAGAAGCCACCGGGCCAGAAATCAGCCGCGTCGGGCAAGAATGCCGCACAAACATCCGAGGAGGAGCTCTTCACGTTTGACGGCAAGACTCTGGACTTTGATACTCTGGAACTCCGCACAGCGACTAATACCGTCCAGCTTACGCTGATGGAAGCGAAGCTTCTGCGCCATTTGATACGCCAAAATGGACGCACGGTTTCGCGCAAATCGATTCTGGAAGATGTGTGGGATTTGCGAGAGGACACCGATACCCGAGCAATCGACAATTTCGTCGTCCGCCTGAGGCGCTACATCGAGGACAAACCCGCGAAGCCGCGTCATCTTCTAACCGTTCGGGGGGTGGGCTACCGTTTCGTTTCTTAGCCTCTACGCATAGCTTAATTGTTTACGTGTTCACACGAGGAAAATACATGCCGGCTTTTGAAGAGCATCGGGAAGAATTAGAACATTACGAAACGATGATGGGCCCGCACCGCGGCCGTTTGGCCGTTACGCTGGACCTTTTGACCAACGCGCTCGTGCTCGTCGGCCAGCACGGCGTCTATTGCCATAGCAATCGCGATGCGGGAGTGCCGGTAATGGACATTCGAATCATCACCGCCGAGATTGGCAAAGCGAAAGAGCTGATTCAAAGCGTCATGGAAGGCATTCGAGCAGAACGAAAACCGTAGTGCCTGCTAACGAGCAGAGATCGATTGCCGAGCTTCACAAAAAATCAAAAGAGCCGGCGGGACGCCGGCGCTACGAAAATCAAAATCTCGTCGGCGGTTTACTTGGATTTTGCAGAGTGTCTCAGTGGAGCGATGGATCGCCCGCGCGCCGAATCCTGAATAAGCCTTTCAAGCCGCCTCAGCTTGGTCTCTTCTTTTTTCGCGCTGACGACCCACCAAGTAGCAGTCCGCTGATAAGACGGCGCCTGCGATCGAAAAAAGTCCCACGCCGCTGTATTCGCACGAAAAAGTTTCTCGAAACGACCGCCGAGCTTGGCGACATTTCGTTGTTCGTACGCATACGTACCTTCCGCCGTTCGCACCGCAAACGCTTTTAGCCCGTTGGCGTGCATCAAGCCCAATTTCCGAAGCTCGGGGACACGCCTCACATTGATCAGGCTCCATTTGCTCTTGGATTTTCTGGGGGTAACGCGAATGGTGTAGCTTACTTCGTCGATGCTCTTCCGAATCCCGTCGATCCATCCGAAACAAAGCAGCGCATCCACAGCTTCCGGCCAGGTAATGCTCGCTTTGCCCGAACGTTTCTTGTGAAAACCGACCCAAAGCTCATTCTCCTGAGCGTGGTGCTTCTCAAGCCATGCACGCAGTTTCGATGGAGACTCGAAAAAGACCGGTTTCATCGTTGCTCGTGCCGGTCGGTCACAGGCCGCCTGACCGGCGATGCAGCAAACTTCCCGCAGCAATTAAATCGGATTGCCGTTGGCGTCAATGAAGCGGATTTCGCCTAAGTTCAATTCCCGGATGCCCGCCTCGATCTTGGCGCGGTCACCCACCACGATCCAGATGAGCTTGTCCGGACGGACGACTTGCTTCGCCGCGGCATCCAAGTCGCTCGTTTTCAGCGCCCGGATCTTGCCGGACATGGTGTCGTAATAGTCGTCGGGCCATCTGGAATCCAGTATGGTCGCGATTGAACCGCCGACGGCGTCCAGGGTTTCGCGCGACCCCGGCAGGCTGAGCGTTTCGTTAGCCTGCGTGCGCGCCAATTCATCCGAGGTTACCGGACGATCCGCTAGAATCGCACGCAACTCCTTATTCATTTCCACCAGCGACTCCTTGGTCTTGTCCGTCTGCACGGGCGCAAAAGCGAGGAATGGGCGCTGGAAGCGCGCACCCAAAACGAAGCTACTCGCCCCGTAACTCCAATGCTTATCCTCGCGAAGGTTCATGTTGAGGCGCGAGCTGAATGTGCCGCCCAGAACATCGTTCATAGCCTGAATGGCGAGTTCATCCGGCGTGTTGGGAGGCACCGTGATGTTGGCGGCGATGACCACGGACTGTTCGGCGTTCGGCTTATCCAAAATATAGACCACCGGCTTGGACGGGAGTTGTACTGCAGCCACATCCTTTCGCGGGGCCTGACCGGATTTCCATCCGGCAAACAGTTTTTCCAATTTCGGAGTGATTTCGGCGAGTGTGGTGTCACCAACCACGACGAGAGTGGCGTTGTTCGGCTGAAACCACTCTTTATGAAATGTAACCAAATCGTCACGCGTGATTTTTTGCACGCTAGCCGCCGTTCCAGACCCGGTGAAGGGACTGCCGTAGGCGTTGGTTGGACCGTAGACCAAGCCGGGGAAAACACGCAGCGCCATTCCGATGGGTTCGTCCTGCTCCTGCTGGATGGTGTCCAACTGCAACTTCTGCTCGCGCTTGAAATCGGCGTCAGGAAACGACGGATTCAAAATCACGTCGCCGAACAGCTCGAGCGAGGGATCCAACTTTTCCTTCAACGCTGAAAGCTGAACGTAGGAGAAGTCCAGATCGGAATAGGCCAGCAATCGCGCGCCTAGCAAAGCCGTTTGGTCATTAATCTGGAGCGCGTTGCGCGTGCGCGTGCCATCAATGAGAAGCGCGGACATAAGCTTCGCCGTGCCCGGCGCCGCGGAGTGATCGGCGGCATAGCCGGCGTCAGTGGTCATCCAAAAACTTACTAGCGGCAGGCCGGGCCTTGCGGCAAGGATCACCTTGAGGCCATTCGATAGCGTTGCGCGCTCCAGCTTAGGAAGTTTTAATTCCGGCGGTGTTCCGAGCGCAGGCGGCTTGGAGCGGTCCACTGCCGCGGACGCGGCCTTGTAGTCCGGGAACGGCTGGACCTCGGCGATGTAAACACCGTCGGAAAGCCAGCGGTTCGCCGCGGCCTTGAGATCTTCAGCACTCGCGTCGTTTACGCGCTTCAGCGTGACCTTGTAATTGCCGGCATCGCCGGTATAAACCTCGTACTGTGCCAACCTGTCCGATTTTCCACCGAAGCCGCCGATGCGTTCGCTGCCGCGCAGGAAATTCGCGAGATACTGCGTCTGCACGCGCTGCAGTTCTTCCGCAGTCGGCCCGTCTTTGAGGAATCGAGCCATCTCCTCATCGATCGCTTTTTCTATCTCATCGAGGGTATGCCCGGGCCGCGCCGTAACCTGCACTACGAACTGCCCGCCGATCTCACGTGTGTCCAGATAAACGGTAACGTCACTGGCAATCTGATCGTCGTAAACCAGCCGCTTGTATAGGCGAGAAGTCTTTCCGTCGCCCAAACAGGAGCTGACCAGGTCGAGGTAGTCGGCGTCTGGACTGCCGAATTGCGGCACGTTCCAAACCATGTAGATGCGCGGCAGGGGAACCCGTTCCTGCGTGAGTTCCCGGTGAGTCCCCCTCATTTTCGCGATCCAAATCTTCTGGTGTGCTACAGGCGGCCCCGGCGGAATTTCGCCGAAATATTTTTGGACCTTCTCTTTCGCCGTTTTCGCGTCAATATCGCCGGCCAGCACGATGACCACGTTGGACGGC
>Ga0224545_1000029_pt1 | contig 36387 bp, 31 predicted proteins | sample 714P12024metaG_FD_179906 | JGI IMG/M metagenome (GOLD analysis project Ga0224545, IMG submission 179906) | Peat soil microbial communities from Stordalen Mire, Sweden - 717 P1 20-24 | ecosystem: Environmental > Terrestrial > Soil > Wetlands > Peat | place: Sweden: Norrbotten County, Stordalen... | reverse complement strand
TCTCGGCCTCCTTCGGTCCGAGCACTGTTGGGGTGAACACCGAACAGTCTACTCGGGCCGTCGCGAGGCCGACGTCGTTATGACATCAATCAGGAGTTACCCTCGATGCCATGCGCCGGGGCTTGTATAATCGCGTCACGGAGGAGGTTGACGGCATCAGTCGTCTACAGGCTTTCTTCATTGCCGCCGGAGTCAATTTCTGTTTTCTCGTGCTTCGGCTCATGACGCACATGCGATGATGACTATCGTCGCGGGTTTTATTCGTGCCGCAGCGCTTCCATCGGGTCCACGCGCATCGCCCGCCGCGCGGGTATGAGGCACGCCACCAGCGCCACCGCGCAGAGCAAAATCGCCACGCCCGAAAACGTAACCGCATCCGTGCTCGTCACGCCGAGCAGCATGCTCCGCAAATAGCGCGTCAGCGCAAACGCGGCCGCCAGCCCCAGACCAACCCCGACGAACGTCAGCCGCAGCCCGTGCCCCAGCACTAGCCGCAAAACGTCTTGTTTGCTCGCGCCCAACGCCATGCGCACGCCGATTTCATGTGTGCGCTGCCGCGTGGTGTAAGCCGTGACGCCATAAATTCCCACCGCCGCCAGCACCAGCGCCAGCAGCCCGAACGCGCCCACAAATGTTCCGGCAATGCGCTGCGGAAAACTGGAAATTTGCTCGCTCGATTCCAGCGTGGTCACATTAAACACCACCAGGTCCGCATTCATTTCGTGGATCGTTTGCTCCACCGTCTTGCCCATCGCCAGCGGATCGCTCGTCGTTCGCGCAATCACATTCATCGCCGAGCCGCCCGGCTGATTCAGCAGGTTAACCTGGTAATGCGGCAAATACAGGAACGGCATCGGCTTTTCATTCAGGCTGACCACTTTGCTGTCCCGCGCCACTCCCACCACCGTGAACCATTCGTGCGTCAAATCCGAGTTCACCTGCTTCCCTATTCCTTCCTGACCCGGCCAGTAGCGATTCACAAACGCTTCGCTCACAATCGCCACGCGCTGCGAACTCATGTTGTCCTGCATGGTGAAGTCGCGTCCCTTCACCAGCGGAATTTCCACCGTCTTGAAATAGTTCGGTGTGATCATGGCCGCCTGCGTCTCCATGGATTCGTCGGCCTGCGGCACGTAGCCCTCCGGCTTCACGCTCGACGACCCCCCGAATCCCAGCGGCACGCGGCTCGTAAGCGCCACCGACTGTATCCCCGGCATCGCTTCCAATCTCGCCTCCAACTGGCGGTCGAACGCCGCGCCTCTTTCGTCCGAATATCCCGAGGTAAACACATCGTAGGAAGCGACCAGCACGTTGTGCGAATTGAATCCCGGATTAATCTGCTGCGCGCTCAAAAAGCTGCGTATGAACAATCCCGCGCAGATCAACAGCAGCAGCGACAGCGAAATTTGCGCCACCACCAGCCCGCTCGCCAACCGCGCTTTCTTCTTTCCTCCCGAAGCGGTGCCGGTATCCTCTTTCAGCACCGCCACCGGAGCTTCGCTCGAAGCTCGCAGCGCCGGCAAAATCCCGAAAATCACCCCGGTGAGCAGCGAAATCACGAACGCCGCAAGCAGCACCGCACGGTCCAGCGGAACGCCCAGCGAGATCGGAAAATCCGTCGTGGGAATGAATCTCATAAACGTTCCCGCGGTCCACGAAGTGATCAGCATCGCCACTCCGCCTCCGGCCAGCGCCAGCATCAGGCTTTCCACCAGCAATTGCCGCACCAGCCTCCAGCGGCTCGCACCCAGCGACATGCGAATGGCCATCTCCCGCCGCCGCCCCACCGACCGCACCAGCATCAGATTCGCCACGTTCGCGCACGCCAGCAGCAGCACCAGTCCCGCGATGGCCATCAGCATCGGCAGCAGCGTCGCCAGAAAAAAGTTCAATCCAAACGGGCTGCGCCATAGCGGATACACCGACACGCTGTCGTGCCCTCTGTGTTCCTCCGGAAAACTCTTCACCTCCGGCTGCAAAAGCACCGTCATTTCCTCTTGCGCCTTCTCCGGCAGCACTCCCGGCTTCAGCCGCCCAAACGCGAACAGCCAAAAATAGTGATGGTCGTGGAGCAGGTCGCTCCGCGGCACTATTTGGTCCACCATCATCATCGGAACCCAAATCTCCATTCGCACGCCCGTCTGGCTTCCCTGAAACACCGCCGGCGTTACGCCCACAATGGTGAAAGGGTGCTGATTGATTTCAACTTGCTGGCCCAGGATGTCCGGGCTCGCGCCGAAATGCGTCTGCCACAGCCGGTAGCTGATCACCGCCACTGGCGCGCCTCCCGGCTTCTCGTCCTCTTCGGGCAGAAACCCGCGCCCCAAAATCGGCCGGACACCCAGCACATCGAAATAATTCGCGGACGCCACCATGCCCCACACGCGTTCCGGTTTGCCTTTGCCCGTCAGGCTCATCGAACCGATGTTGCACGCCGTGATGCCCGTAAAACTCTGTTGCCCGTTGCGCATCGCTTGGATATCGGGATATGTAAACGCGAAGGGGTTCTCGCCCGGCTTGCTCAGCGTCAGCGCCACCACTTCGTTCGGGCTGGAAAGCCCGGGAACCGGATTCAGCAATGCGGAGTTGATCCAGCTAAAAATCGTGGTGTTCGCGCCGATGCCCAGCGCAAGCGTCAGAATCGCAATCGCCGCAAACCCGGGCGCCTTCGCTATCATCCGCAGGCTGTACCGCACGTCTTGCCAGATCGAGATCATCCGCGCCTCCAAGTACATGCAACTACACGCAACTACCTATCTGACCTATTCATAGCATGTCCCCGCCCATATAAAGGTCCCCGCTAACCGAATGCTGCCGCACCGCTTAGCGCGACCGCCCCATTCCCAATGGCGCGCACCCGTCCGATTATGGGACGCATCCTTAGCAATCCCGAACAACGCCAATGGTTTACGTAATCCCGCAAAATCACGGACTTTCGTTGCGCCACCGGCGTACGCTGCTCGCCCTAAAACTCGACAAATGCTGGATCAGGGGTTCGTAGCGCCGGCGTCCCGCCGGCTCCTTTGACCTTCTTAACAGTCGCCGGGCGCATCTGTCGCGTCCCCACCGAAACGCCGCGTTCCATATTGTGTTTTATTCGTAGCGGACAGCGGCCAGCGGATCAATGCGCATCGCGCGCCGCGCCGGAATGTAACACGCCGCCAACGACACCGCCGCGATCAACACCGCGACGCCGGCAAACGTCAACGGGTCGTGCGGGCTGATTCCGGCAGGCATAAAAACCAGCAGCCGCGACATCGCCAGCGCGCCCACGATGCCCAACGCAATCCCGATCCCCGCCAGCCACAATCCCCTTCCCACTACCAGCCGCAGTATCTGGCTCGGCTGCGCTCCCAGCGCGATGCGGATTCCAATTTCCGACGTTCGCTGCGCCACCATGAACGCCATCACGCCGTAAATCCCAATCGCGCCCAGGAATAATCCCAGCAAGCTGAAGTATCCCATCAGCTGCGAGATGATCCCGTACCCGGTGTAGTGCTCGGCCATGATGGCCTCGAGCGGGCGCACCACCGAGACCGGCTGCTCCGAGTCCACTGACCAGATCGCGCTGCGAATCGCGCTTGCCAGCGTTGTACGGTCCGCCGCCGAGCGCACCACGATGCCCATTTCACGCGAAGGAAACTGCGCGAACGCCACATACATTTCGCGCTCCACATGGTAGTTCATGGCCCCGTGCATCTTTACGTTGCCGGCCACCCCGATGATGGTGGCGTCCACGTCTTCGTCCGCGTGGAAATGAAGCTTCTGTCCGATAGGATCTGCATGCGGCCAGAATTGCCGCGCCATTTCCTGATTGATGATCACCACCGGCATAGTCGTCGGTCCATCCGCGTCCGAAAAATTGCGGCCCTTCGCCAGACTGATCTGCATAGTGTCGAAATACTCCGGCGTAACGATGGAGTATTGCGCGCCGGGAACCTGCCCGGGATCCTGTGCCGGGCGCCCCACCACCGTGACTTGCAGGATGGAACAGCAGTTGTCGCCGAAGGGAACCTGCTGGTCCGCGCCCACCGCTGTCATTTGCGGCAAAGCACGCACGCGCTCCAGCACTTGATCGTAGAAAGCTTTGAACTTCGCCGGCGACTTGTACTTCGTTGCGGGCAAAGTGAGTTCTGCAACCAAAACATTTTGCTGCTGGAATCCGGGATTGGCCCGCGTGATGCCCACAAAGCTCCGTATCATCAGCGCGGAGCAAACCACAATCACCACCGCCAGCGCCACTTCCGCCACCACGAAAATGCTGCGCAGGCGCGCGCCGGAACGGTTGCCGGTGGCCCGCCCCGTGGCGTCTTTCAGCATGGAATTTACGTCGTCCAGCTTCGAGCTGCTGAGCGCCGGCGCCAGTCCGAAAATAATTCCGGCAAATAACGCGATGCAGAAAACGTACGCCAGCGTGCGCAGGTCCAGCGCGACCTTCCCATAGTTCAGCAAATATCCGCGGCTGCGCGCCGGGATGGCTGCTTCAATCCAACCCAGACACCAATACGCGAAAAACACGCCCACCGCGCCGCCCGCGATGAACACCATTACCGTTTCGGTCAGAAGCTGGCGGATCAGGCGAGACCGCCCCGCCCCCAGCGCGGAACGGATGGCCAGTTCCCTTGCGCGTCCGGTTGCGTGTGCGAGCATTAGATTCGCCACGTTGGCGCACGCAATCAGCAGCACGAATCCCACAATCCAGAACAGAATCATAACCGGCTGATTGCCCGCCTCTTGGCCGATCGCGTCTTTCAAAGATTGCAGCAGAACTCCCGAATGCGTATTCGTCTTGGGATACGCTTTCTCCAGTTGCGCCGCAATCGCGGAAAGCTCCGCTTGCGCCGAGGCCATCGGCACTCCCTGCTTGCGCCGTCCCAACGTGTCCAGCCAGGAATTCCTGCGGTCGTCGAGTTCCTTCTGCGAAAGCGCCAGCGGCGTCCACAGATTTGCGCGCCCGGCCAGAGAAAGCTGAAAGTTCGCGGGCATCACGCCCACCACTTCGTAAGATTCTCCGTTCACCTTAATCTTCCGCCCCACCACTTGCGGATCGCCCGCAAAGCGCGTCTCCCACAGCCCGCGGCTCAGTATCACCACATGCCCCGCGCCCGCTACGTCATCCGAAGGAAGAAATGCGCGGCCAAGAAAAGGTTTTGCGCCCAGCGTCTGGAAAAAATTCCAGCTTACGCGTGTGCCCTCCGCTCGCTCCGGCGGCCCATCGCCGGCCAGATTGAACGAGCGCGGAGCCCAAGCCGCCAGCTCCTCGAAATCCTTGCTCTGAATCTGAAAGTCGCGAAAATCGGCGGCCGTGCTTTGCTGCTGCGTCATGCCCGTCTTGGTGTCTAGAGCTTCCATCACGATCAGCCGCTCGCCGTTGGGATATGGCAGCGGGTTGATGATCCACGCGTTGACGTAGCTGAAAATCGCCGTATTCGCGCCAATCCCCAGCGCCAGCGTCAGCACCACTACCGTCGTGAATCCCGGGTTCTTCAGCAGCATCCGAATCGCAAAACGAATGTCCTGCATCAGTGTTCCCACGTCGCCCCTCCCCGTCCGCCAAGACGCAGCCAAATTGTAATGCCGCCGCTTGCTGCGCCGGCTGCCCCGCCGTCCTAAAGCATGCCGCCTTCCAGTTCGCCTCGCCTTAACCCACTGATGCAAAACGGTTTCTTCCGCTCGCGGAAATTCGCCAGCCGCTCACCCGTCCATATGCGGGACGCCCCGTCCCTGAACCGGACACGCCAGCGCGCGTTCGCCCCTTTCGCCACGACGGGAAAACGCCATCCTGCAATCGCGCCGCGCCGGTGTACAATCCACTGCCGAATGGGAGGTGTGCAATGAGGACAAGATACGCGGTGTTGTTCGTAGTTCTGCTGGCCGTCGCTGTGTTCGCGACGGTAAATCGCGCTCACGCGCAGAGATCGCATCTCGGCAAGGTAACGTCGCTGCAAGCCACCGTCGACGACGGTGTTTCGCATCCGGCGACAGCCGCGGCCACCGGCCCTGCCACGCTCACTTGCCTGAACGCAACCTCCGAGGCGCAAAATTCAAAGCCGGTACCCTCCTGCCACCTCGTCGCGCCCGGCTTCACCGGAAATTTGCTCAAGGGTCAAACCGCCAACGTCACCGCCGCCGGAACCGTCACGCTCACCTGCAACGGCCAAGGCCCCATGCTCCGCTGCACCGCCCGCCTCGATACTCCCCCGCTGGCGAAATAGCGGCCGGCTCGTTTTGGAATTCGATGCATGGCTTTTGCGGGTGCCGCACTCTTCGCTTTTTGAAGGGTGCGGGTTTTGCCGTTATCCCGCCGCGCGCAACAGCCGCAGCCTTTTGATAATTTCCTTCGCCGTGGCATTTGCCGCGCCTGCATCTGTCTTGCGCCCGTCGCGATTAAAATTAAAAAGCTCAGCCCCTTTCGCGTCAAACACTCTCGTCACCGACGCCGTCGCCACCACCGGCCCATACGGCGTAAATCCGGCAGCTTGTCCTGTCCCGTACGCAATCCGGTAATCCCAGCCTTGGTTCGCCAGCTCAAACTTCATATGGTGATCCGCCCCGTGTTCGTTCAGCTTTTGGATCAGCAGCGCGCGGTCCAATTCCTTCGCGTCAATCCTCACCTTCAACACTTGCTGCCCCATCGCGAACGGCGCAAGCCCGCCGCTAAATATCAGCACCACCAGTAAATGTCGCAGAAACTTCATCGCGTTCCCTCCTCGCCCCACTCTACCACGCAGAGATTTGTTATTAGGAGCACAAGTCGCGGGACGAACGATTGAGTTACCGGGACGTCAAAACCCGCACCCTTCGCAATTCGAAGAGTGCTGCCCGCGCCGATACCTGTCCGGCGAGAATCGGGCCATGTTCCGGGGAACGCGGTCTTGCTGGTAGGGCGGAAGTGTCAAAAACAAATTGTTACTTCGCAGGCTTCACCAAGGTCGCCTGAACTGCAATCCAACATCCCAACACTTCCAGAACAGCAAGAAGAACTGCAGTCACTCGAAACGGCAGCACCCATGCCGTTGTGGCCATATAGAAAACGTTAAGCGGCCCCGGGGTTACAAAATGCTCCTTGCCCCCGATCACGAGCCCTACCATCAAGGGAAGAAAAAGAAGAATGCCGCCGAGGCGGAGAAAGTGGGCCCACAGTAACACCAATGCAACCGTGGGCACCAAGTTTATCGCAATCGTGGCGGCCAGCACTTGATGTTCTGTAAGCCCCGGAGTGATTTTCGCCACCAGGACCAGGTGCCAAAGGACGACCCCGGCATGAGCTAGAACGATGAACGTCGCATATTGAGCGGTGCTCTTCGTAGGACCTCCGCCCAGAGATGGCTCACTCCTGCCGATGGGCCCAACTCCGGTGGCCGCACGGGCAGAGAGTTTCTGAATTTCCACGGCATTGTACCTTGTTAACCCTTCCGCGCGGCACCACACTTCTTCCAAACCACCGTTGAAACTCGCGTAACTTTTCGCCCGCCTCCGCCGTATCTCAAGCTAAGCTCTCCCACGCGAGGACACATGAGCTCCGCCAGGAACCCCGGCAGATTCGTAGGCTTGCTGTACGTACTCATCTCCATACCGGGCGCCTTCGCCCTCCTGTACGTTCCCAGCAAGCTGATCGTCCACGGAAACGCCACGGCCACGGCCAACAACATCGCCGCCTCCCAGACGCTCTTTTGCGCCGGCATCGCCGCCCAACTCATCTCCCAGATCCTTTTCATGTGGGTCGCCCTGGCTCTCTACGACCTGCTCAAAGGCGTCAACCAGCGCCACGCCGCGATCATGTTGACCCTGCTCGTGGTCTCCGTCCCCATAGCTATGCTCAACGAGTTGAACGCCATCGCTGCCCTCGTCCTCGTGCGCGGAGCCGATTTCCTATCCATATTTGAAAAGCCTCAGCGCGACGCTCTGGCTATGCTCTTCCTCAATCTACACAGTCACGGATTTGCTATCGCCGAAATATTTTGGGGTCTTTGGCTCGTTCCCCTCGGGCTGCTCGTGTACCGCTCCGGGTTTATTCCCCGTATCCTGGGGCTCCTGCTGATCGCTAATTGCTTCACCTATCTGGCAAACAGTTTTACGTCCCTGCTCCTGCCCCACTACGAACGCATCGTTGACCGCTGGATGAAGCCGCTCGACTTTGGCGAGCTCTTGTTCATGCTTTGGCTCCTGATCATGGGCGCAACCCCAAACCCATCCCCGCCTCCAGCCTCGTCCCCGCCCCTTGACTAGCCGCATCCGTCCGCGCCCGGCCGACTCTTCGCCCTTAAAATTCGTGCCCTTCGGGAAATACGATCCCGTGACTGCGGCCTTTACGTACGTACATTCACTGGCTGGGCAATCGTAAAGGTACTGAGCCGTTAACGAAGGTCGGCAGCGAGTCAGTTTGAATTCTCAGGTTCTTCAACCCAAGAAAAGCCATCGGAATCAAGATGTGCAATATGTCGATGGCCACCTACAGTAAAACAATCTGGATCGAGGTTATCGATACAGGCTTGGATATAATCTGACACGAATTTTAAAGCCTCTTCTATGGTCGCAGGCACCACGCTTGCGTATTTCGCATTCTGTTCCTTGCAACCACTGAATAAATTCCTCATGGGCGTTGGAATCGGCCTATAAACGCTTTCGGCTCGAACTCTTATTCTGTCGGTATCTCGAATATAAATGTGAGCCATAAACGGAACGCCGTCAAAATAACCATTTAAAAGCATTCGAGCCCTAGCTTCATTCGGCATAGAATCCGAATTAGTCACTTTTCGCACTACAGAAGTTTTTACAATATTATCAAGAACTGCTTCACAGCACTTTTTTATAAAAATGTAGAAGTCCCTATTTGCTATTCGAAGGGCCGAACTCAAAGCTTCGCGCGTTATCGTGTTGAGGTCGTATAACATTTCTTTCGATTCGTTTACTACATGCGTGTCTCCGCACCACGCATAAACAACGTTGACGTGTTGGCGTTTGAAATTGAAAATCTTTTGCGAAGAATCAGAAACTACTTTTTTGTCTTTCCCCAGCGACCTACCGTCTGCTCCGATCACAAAGCCATCCGATGTAAACGCTGAGACGATTGCGGTCATGTCGCCTTGAGTATGCTCTAAACCCTTTGGAATTCAAACTGACCCACTACCCGAGGGTCCGAGAACTTAGGAGTGAACTATCTGTGTGGTACTATCCGCCCGAGTGTCATGTCAACGCGAAAAATAATACGAAAGGGTGCGCCGCCCGCCGCGATGCGGCCAGATAACAAGGAGCTGCTTGGGGACCCAGAAGTGACGCCCTTCGTACGGTATGACCATGGCACACCACTCTATCCGCCGAACAGTCTTTACGAATGCGCTGAAATCGTATTGGAGAAGCTAAAAACGCAGGACGTTAAGTCGATTTTCGACCAACTGATCGAGAGGGGTAGTTACGGTGGTAACTACGGAGTCCTTCGGCACTCTACTTGGTTCGCAGTCCTCGGAAGTTTTTTTCGGTATCGGGTTAGGGACGAACCAGACGCCTCAAATTGGATGGAATTCTGTAGGGAAGGCCTCAAACTGATGATGCCCAGGCCTCATCAGTCTGCATGGTCTGATCTCAAACAGTTCATCACAAGAAACATTGATGACATAACAGGTTGGGCCAAGTCATGGCAACGTGTGGACTCGGAGCACCTGAAAATATTCTCTGCCCCAAATGGAAACTACTACCGCTGCGATGAAAGCGGAATACTGATTCAAATAATAGGAACAGGACCACATACTCTTGAAGAAACTCGCATCGACTTTGCGACAGACCAAGTCCTCCGTTCGTACGGATTCGCCCAGCAATTTTTGGCGCTGTTCGCACTGTTCTCCATAACGGACGATTTTAAGTCTAACCGCTCGGCGTACCCCCCAGCCATGAAGGCTCAAATCACCGGCATGGACCATGGACGAGTCGGTCATGGCTGGCATTTCACATTCTACGACCGTACGAGAAGCTTCAGGTGGCGACCAAACTCGAACTTGTGCGATCCCTATTGGCTAGGCTCAGACCTATTAGCATCAATGACCGACACATTACAGGTGGATCACTACAGAAAGCTGATAGATTCGAGGACCGCAGACGATATTTGGATGGGTCATCCATCAAAGTATCAGATAGATTATGTCATCGACTCCTCGATTCAAATCGGAAGCCAAGAAGAGGTTTATCTCGACTTCGAAGGACTCCAAGTTAGATGGATGAACGGCACACCAGAGAGAAACGCCGTCGTAAGCATATTGGTGAACGACACTAATCGTCACGACGAGGAAGAACAAAAATTTAACCGTTTACTTACGGCAATGGTGTGGGAGCACAAACATCCCATCAGAGTTCTATGGGGCGTCAGAGGGACCAAGAAACCATTTCCCGTGGCTTATGGCCCCAGGATGGCGCGCGGCGTGCAAGTCGATCCCCAATCCGCTTGGAACGATTACAGGAAACCCAAAACAGACCCTCAATGGCTCGCCCTTGCGCTTTATAGGGAGGCACTGAATTCGGAAAGCAAGTTCTACGCGTTCTTCTCTTACTACAAGATATTCGACGTCATCTTCCCCAAACCGAAGGATAAGGAGAATTGGATAAATAACGTCGCGCCCGCTCAGACCTGGGAAAAGAAACGAGTAGAGGAAATTCGCAAGACCAATCCGGACCTAGAAGCTTACCTACGACAGGAACAATTGAACGCTATTAAACACGTAATGAAAAAGCCTTCTTTGAATCCAGACGATCCGAGTCACCAGCGCTCAATCGCTTCTGATCTTCCTTTAATCAAGGACTTGGCACGATTAGCAATTGAAACCAAGCTCCGATAGCGACTCCCCTCCCCGGGCAGGCGGGCAGCCCATCCCACGCTAAACGATGAGCTTTTCAGGGTGCCGCACTCTTCGAAGTGTGAAGGGTGCGGGTTTTGACGTCGCGTCTTTAGCAAAGATCAACCCCAAAAATCGCAGTTTCCCATTTTGGGAATGACCCTCCCATCCACCACTCCCGCAAAGACTTGCATTATGCTCACACAATTCTGGATTTGCATCGTATGTTAGGCTTGAATTGGAACTATGTGGAGCAAACGAAAAGTCGGCGCAGCAGGCAGTTCAAGGCCAACGGGGATTCGTCCGCCCATTTCCGTGCGACCCGCTTCCGGCTCCGCACGCTTGCACGTCGCTCCGCTCTCCCTAAATTGCACGAAATTAAATCGCCAAACTCCGGAAATAGAACGCCTCGCATCTCGCAGAAAACAAACACCGGCGATCTGCTCAAATCGCCAAAAAATCAACTTTTCCCCTGACGGAAATCAACCCTTCAGCGCATTTCTATCCGGCACAGCCTCACATATAGAGACGGCCGTAACTCGCTCAAAACAAACCATCGCCTCATTTCTATCCGGGGCCAGAACTGCATGCATGCAAACTGTGAACGCATTTCTAACCGGTTCTGGCTCACATTCAAAAATGGATGTAACTCGCTCAAAACAAACGAGCGGGACGTTTCTAACCGGTTCTAGAATTGTGAAATGGAACCTCGCTGCTGCCGCGCTTCCCTTCCTGCTACTCCAGCCAGCGGCTTCTTTTGCCGCCGCCCCTCCTATTCACCGGCAGGCCGCGGACGCCGTGCTCGATACCACCGTGTGCGAAATTACGGCGCACCCGCTCGACTTTGAAGGAAAGATGGTGCGCGTGAAGGTGCATATCGTGACGCGTTTCAAAAGCCGTGTAATCGAGGACGCGGACAACCCGTGCTCCAGAGTCATGCGCCTGACCTATTCCACCGAACCAGCCGCACCTTCGTCATTCATCGCGGGCCCCGACACTCCGGCGAAAGATCTCCCGCGCCCCACGCTGATAGACGACGATCAATTGAAGCTCTTCCAGAAATATCTCGCCGCCCGCATGTACCCCACGTCCGAAGGTGCGCCGTGCAGCCCTTGCGATCGTTATGAGATCACCGCCACGTTGACCGGAATGGTGAATTTCCCCGTAAGCGCCAAGCCCGGTTCCGAGCCCCGGAATTCCCGCGAGCGGCTATTTTTTCTTCAATCCCTGGCCGGCGTCACCGCTCGGGACCTTTCCGCGACCTATGATCCAACAAAATACTCGACGGAGCCTCCCGCCTTTCCGCGCGGGTACGTCAGCGGAAGACTTCTTGGTCCGGACGGCAAGCCTCTGCCCCAGACGGACGTGCAAGTTGTTTCCACCGAGGCTGTGCCTGCTTCTATAAAGGGGACTCACCAACTCACGGATGATCAGGGACAATTTAACTTTGAGGTTGCGCCCGGCCAGTACGTTGTGGCAATTAATGTTTATACCGGACCGTCGAAGGAGCTGCCTTACGGCACCACTTACCTTCCCGGCACCACGGACGTGATTTCCGCCACCATGATTCAGGTCCAAGCCGGCCAGCACGTCGAACACTTGACGCTGCAGCTTTCTGCCGCCCAACGCCTGCGCGAGCGCGAGTTTTCCGGCAAAGTCGAATGGCCCGACGGACGCGCTGCCACCGATGTTGCCGTCTGGATCAATGAAGATGAACACCACCAGCTATTGATGAAGGGACCGGCGGGCCGCACAGACGCCGCCGGAAATTTCACACTCATTGGTTTCGAGGGAAGAGACTACTTTTTGCACGCCAGCGTGAATCTCGCGGTCAAACCCGTTTGCGCCAATAAGCTGCGCCTGAATTCCGCCGCCCCACCCAACGCCATCGATCTAAAGCTCTCCGTCGAAGGCCAAACCCCCTGCCTCCAGCAATAGCAAACATGCATCGCGCCTGCCAATTCGAAATGAGCCTCGGAAACGGACGCTGCCCAATTCGGATGGCCGTCCGATTAATGCAGGCGGAATTTTACGGTGACGGAGGTTTGCACCGGCACGGGCTTATCGTTGAGGTAAGCGGGCTCGTACTTCCAGTTGCGCAGCGAATCGAGCGCGGCTTGCTGCAGAAGCGGCGAACCCGAAATAACGGTCATGCTGGTCAGCTTGCCATTTACGTCAATCACCGCGGCGATGGTGACTTCGCCTTCAATGCCGGCGCGTTTCGCCAAGACCGGATAGTTAGGAACAGAGCTAAGAACGAGATGCGGCTCTTTCGCCCGGCCGCCGGCCGGCAAAAAGGCGGAAAGAATTCCTTGGTTCGCGCCTGCGCCGCTATTCGAATTGACGCCAGACAAATTGGGCGGCACGTCCCGGCCGAGCGCGGCGGCAGAGCGGCGTGCGACCACGGGCGCGGCGAGAGGCTTTGCGTTCAGAATTTTTCCCAGGCTCAGAATTTTTGCCGAAGGCTGAGAAGCGCGGGTGCTGTCAGCAAGTCCCTGAGATTGAGCGCCGGGAAAATTCTCGGTCTTCGCGTCGATAGGCACCGCGGGTGCGGCCGAAGTGGAATTGCTTTCGGTTTGCGCGCTCGCCGCAGCGTTCCCTGCTGACTGCGCTCCGGACGCTTCGGTTGCCGATGCCGGCTCCGTTGCCGCGGCGCGCTGCGCTGCGCCACGATGCCGGAGCAAAAGTCCTGTGGCGCCCGCGCCCACCAGCAAGAGACAGGTCACAGCGACCCAGGCGAAAGCCATTCTGCGTCGCGGCGAAAGATTTCTGTCCGCCCCAGGCGGAGAGGTTATTTGTCCCGGCAGCGAGCTCACCAACTCGCGAATCCAGGAGCGCTCGCTTGCGGACTCGACGCGTTGAGGCGGCCGCGCCGTTGTTAATCCCGCGCGCTGCGCCGGCTTGTCAGCGGAATTAGTCTGCGTCACGCGGCTTTCGATGGAACTTACTTTGCTGCGCTCCGCCAGGCTGTTGGCCGTCGAAGCAGCCCAAGCGTCTGCGAGGGCGGAGATCGCTTCCTTCCGGGAACCGTAGTCCCAGAAATCGTCAGCAAACTTTTCCGCGGCCGCCGCCTGCGCTTCCGCAGTCAACTTCAAGACGCCCTGCGGGGCGTAATCGCCCCAAAAACCTTTTGTGGAGCGGAAGAACTCAATCTCGGCATAGCCTTTCACGTTTGAATAATTTCTGGATTTGACCACACGGCAAGCCGTCACCTGCTGCGTCTCGCGATTCGTAAGCATCATCATTTGGCCCGGAGCAACCGCGGCGGACAATCGGATCACCGCGCCGTAGGGAAAGACGATGACCGTGCAGGTTTCCTCTGCGAATACCTCAACACGCGCCGCCTGGCCCGAAACGGATGCGCCGCGCCGCGATCCCCACACACCGACGGGAACCTCGAGCACCCCGATCGGAATTTCGTCGGCAGAAACAGCGCGAGCCTGCGGCGCAGGTGCCTCCGCTGATTGCGCTGCCGATGGGACAATCGATCGCGCTACGGAGTCCAGTGATTGCGTTGCTGAATCTTGCGTGGATGGATCGAGCACGTCCACCAACGGTTGCGTTGGTGCCGGCACCGAAGTCGTTTGCTGAAACTTTTCCCCCAAGCGCCCCGCCCCGACAAACTGCGATTTACTGATTTTGTTCCCGAGCCACAAAATCGGCCATAGTACTTTGCTACTCTTGCTATTGCCGAGCTGGAAACATTGCGGAGCGCGTGCGGGAGGGCAAAGCGTTCGGCTTTCTCGAACGGCATGTGATGGTGATGAACGCGGAAGTGTTTGGTGCGGCCTCGGAATACGCGCGAAAATCGCATCATAGGATGGCTCACGCCGCGCGCCGAAACGTCGCGCCGACCGCCGCAGGAAGGCTTATTCGGTCACGCCGTCGTAGATTTCGCTGCAGTCCATGCGCATTGTCCCGTTATCGTCGAAAACGAGTCCTCGGAAGCGCAGGAGGCTGCCCACGTTGACCGTGCCGCCGGCGTTCAAGAGTTTTGCGTTTGTGTCCGCGTAAACGAACACGGTCGTTGGGTTGGTGAGTTGCGGGGATCCAAAATCAGGGTCCATTTGGAGAACGGGAAACAAATCATAAGGCGCGAGGGTGACGGTATAGACGGTAAACCCGGCGTCATTTGAAACCGCCGTCACCGTCCCGTTCAGTGTTTGCGGCTCGAGCGTAATCGTGCTTACGTTCTGGTAATTCTGCGTGAACGTTCCGGGCGTAAAGACGGAGAGATACTGGCCCAGAAGAAAGTTGGCACCGCCGAAGGTCGCCGGGAACGGAAGGCTGGCGACATTGGGGAGCTGTTGGGAAATGTTGAACACGGTGTCATCGTTGAACTGATAGACAACGCCACAAAACGGAGTGCCGCTAATGCTGCAGCCATCCAGTTGCAGGTTTATCGTCGCGAACACAGATTGAGGTTGGGGGAAGCCGAAAAAGCCGATGATCGCTGCAGTTGACGTCGCGTCATCTACTTCGACGCGCGTCGCGAGCAACGAGCCGTCGGACTGAATGGCAGCGTCAAAATTCACCAGTTGGTTTGTCGAGAGCGAGGAGAACGCTGCAATTCCCTGAAAAGTTGTGTTCGCATTGGTAGCGAGCGTCAACAAGAAGCCATCCGGTGTTTGCGCCGCAAATCTGTCGGCGTTCGCGTTGAGAGAGGTCACCTGCCCGGCAACTCCAATTACTTTGCCGTTCGTTTCATCCGTAGGCTGGGCCGCGATGGTGACCGGGGTGAGGTTGAATGTCGGAGATATCGTATAGACGGCCGGGAAGGCCGTTGAGGTTAGCGTGAAAGATTGCGCCACTTGCAGGTCCAAAGAGAGCGCCATCGCGGAACCGGCAACGGTAATGGGGTTTGGAAAGTTGACTGTGGTGGTCCCGGTGCCCTGTCCACACAAATCCTCTCCAAAGATTGAAGTAGTGATGCTCTGGTTTACGAAGGTCACATTCGTAAAATCGCAATCGACAACAGTCACAGTAGCCGCTACGTACGTGCCCTGCGGAACACTGACCGTCGGAAGGGGCTCGGAGGCTCCGTCCAGATGCATCCATTCAACCTGCGTGCCGGATTGGTTCGCGCCGGTGAAAATGGTAGTGGATTTGCCGGTGCTGTCGGTGAGGGCGATGGTGGATATGGATGTATCAAATCTGACCAACTGGTCGTTCGCCGTGCTGGTGAGCAGCAGGACGGCTTTTGTGTTTCCAACCGGCGGCGGACTCGCCATGTGCGAGCCTGAACCGCAGCCTGTCAGCGCCGCGCCGAAAACGGCGATGGCCAAAAGCGAATGCAAAATGCTGATTGGGTTTCTTGGGCGCCCGAATGGCCTGCTCGTCTTCACCGCGAGACCTCCATTTCAAGATTCCAGGGGCTTCGCATGGGGAAAACTTTAAGAACGGCGCAACTTCAGCCCGTCCGCTCTTGAAGCCCATAAACTCTAGCACGGTTATTCTAAATGCAAATATGTTTTTGGTATATACGGTGCGGGCCGCGCCGGGCGCCAGCTCCTTACCACACCGGTATTTCGCCAGTGATTTTCCTCAAAGCCATCCGTTGCGAAAGCCGGCGCGCCGGAGTCCCGCAACGATGTACGGACACTGGCGCATTAATCGCCACAGAAAACCGGTTCGATAGTTTTCTATCATCATGACGATTGGTCCCTGATCCAATCCAAAGTGCCAGGGCGTGACCCAACCGTGCGGCCTTCCGCCTTTGTGCGGGAACGTGGCGTTAAATGTAGCCTTGAAGCCGTATCGGTTCATTTCGCGCAAGCGCAATTCATTAAAGCGTTGGATGGTGGGCACGACGACCTCCGGCGCGAATGGGAGCGATGTCACCACGACCCAAGGCGCGATAGTGCCATCATCGGGACCATATGGCACACCACGAGCGACGTAATCGAAAAATTCCCGCTCGATCCCATCCACGCGCAGGGTTGCGGGGCCGGGCCCATCGCTCGCGGTAAATCCCCAACAGTATTCGCCGTAATGCGCGAATCGATGGGGGTTGCGAATCGCATACTGTTGCTGCACCAGCGTGGCGCGACGGCTATTCTCGAAATAGTCTATGCCCTTCTTCCGCATGAAATCGTCCTGGATGCCGCGCAAATCCAGCCACAAGTGTGAGAGTTGGTGGATGAAGAGCGGTCCGGCATACAGAAATTCAATGTCGTAGATCTTCTTCCACTCGTAGGATGCGCTCCATGCCGGGTAGCTTTCGCCGACCGGTGGGTGCGTCGGAGACCCGAGGCCCAGCACGTACAGCAGCAAAGCTTCGTCATATCCTTGCCAACGATAATCCAAGAATCCGCTTTCCGGTCTCCAGCCCTGGCAGACCGTGGGGCCTTTGTTCTGAGCCCATTGCCAATCCACGCGGCGGTACATAGCGTCGGCAAGCTCGCGGATTTCGCGTTCGTCCGGCGTGTCGCGGTCGAAATACATGGCAGCCGTCAGGAAGCCGGCAAGAAGAAACGTGGAATCAACAGTAGAAAGCTCGCACTTCCAGGCGCGCCGGCCTGTGTGCATGTCAAGAAAGTGATAATAAAATCCACGGTAACCGGTGGCATCCGGCTCGGGACCTTGCGGGCTGTGTGAGAAAAACCTTAGTGCCGCGAGCGTTCTTTTGATTGCATCATCGCGAGTGAGGAAAGAGCGCTCCACGCCGATGGGGTAAGAGGCCAACCCCAATCCGGTGGCGGCGATGCTCGCGGGCCAATCCGCTTTGGTCTTGTCTCGTACCAGCCCATTCTCCAAATTCGTTTCGTGCAGGAAATAATCGAAGGTTTCTTTCTGAAGCTGGTGCAGCATGGCGTCGTCGGATGGCTTTTGCGAATCGAGCGGTGGCTTCACTGGCATTGGTTAGCACGCACTCAAGCGAACTCGATGGTGATGGCCGCGACTGCATGAGGCGGCAGTGAGATGGACAGATCTATGTTCTGCTGTTCGTATTTCCACGGTTGAGGTTGTTTCTCCAGGCATGAAGCGGCCTTCAACTGCTCCACTTGCAGCGCATTCAGATAAAGCGGTTCGCCCATGGCCTGCCACAGTTGCCGAGGGTTGGCATGATCCTCATCGATTCTTTCCATGTAAACGACGCGAGGCTGCGGCGCGTTTGCGATGCGCAGATTCAACAATTCCGTCTGAATGGGATGCCGCGGCATGGCGTGATTCGTCAGCAGGATTGTCGCCGCGTTTTTCTTGCGAATCACCCACGCATTCACGGTTTCATGGCTTCCTTCGACAGCGAGTGATTCGGTGCCGAGATGATGCAGCAGCTCGAAGGCGCGGTACACCGGCTTCGGAATCCCATGAATGGTCAGCAGGCCAAAACCGCCCTGAAACGGAACGGACGGGAAATAGTTCTCGGCGAAAATATCGCTGAAGGTCCAGAAGCTGTAGCCCAAAACCAGGCCCGACGCTTCCATGACGATCTTGGAGGCCAGCGCCGCAGTGAAGGGCTCGTCATGCAGCGGGTCGCGCGGATTCGATGAGATATTCCATTCCGTGTAATACACCGGCAAGCCGCAAGCTTGGTCCCGAACTTTGACCGCATCCTCGCGCATGATGCCGCGGGGCGCGTTCTGCAATTGAGTGAGCGTGTCCGCGCCTATTTTCCCGAAGGCGTCCGTGGGGTAGTGATGCGTGCTGACGAAATCAACGGGCACTTTGTTCTGCTTGCAGAAATCAACAAACTCGGGAATCCAGGCATTCTTCGCGCTGACCGGTCCGCCCACTTTGAGCAAAGGATCGATGCTCTTGATTGCCTCGGCGGTCACGCGGTAGAGATTGAAATAGTCCTGCTGCGTGCCGGTCCAAAACGCTTTCAGGTTGGGCTCGTTCCACACCTCAAAGAACCACTCGCGCACTTCCTTCGCGCCGTAGCGTTCCACCCAATGAGCCGTCAGCTTGCCGATCAATACGGCCCACTGGTTATAATCCTTTGGCGGCGTCACGTTGGCTCGGTACCGAAACACGGTGGTGTTGCCTGAAGCGAGGGTTCCGGGCATGAAGCTCAGCTCCACAAACGGCTTCATTCCGATGGAGAGAAGGAAATCCATAATCTGATCAGCGTTGAAAAACGAGTAAAGGAGTTCGTTCTCCTCGCAAATAAGCGTTTCCATCTCGCCAGATAGCAGCGCATGAAAACGCACATGCTGAAACCCCAAATCGTTGTGGCACTGGATCAGTTGAGCTTGCCAGTCGGCGCGCAAGGCGAGCGGCGCATGGCCGCTTCCGACGGTGTGCTCCCAGAAATGCGCAAAGGGCTTGCTCGCCTGCGACAAATTGCACGTGAAATCCTGCATTCGTTCTCCCTACTGCTTCTCGATTCCAGCGAAAGACACTCCCACAAGGACCGCCGGTTCTTTTCGCGAGCCTTTCAGGACCACTCGATGACTTCCTTGATGGCATCAGGCGGATGCTGCTCGACCAATTGCGCGAACTGGCTGAACGGATAACGATTCGTGATCAAGGCCGCGATGTGAGCGCCCCAGCGAAGCTGCGCCTGAGCCAAATCATCCACGCCCATTTGAAAGTGCCCCCGCGCGGCGTTGACGCTGCCCACCATCACCTGATTGTCCAAAACCAACTGCCGGACAAGTTCCGCGCCCGCAATTTGCAACGGGTGGTCACCGCCGGGAATGCCGGTAATCACATACGCTCCGTTCCGGCCCAACGCATCCAGCAGATTAAATTCCAGCGAAGCGATTCCGCTGGCATCGAGAACCAAATCCATCGGACCGATTTTTTTCTCCACCTGGTCGGCGGGAATCGCGCGGCCGTCCACATAATGTCCTCCAATCACGTCCAGCCACTTCGGGCGAGCGCTGGTGGAATCCACCACATCCAGCCCGTAAACTTCAGCCCCGCGAAGCTGCAAGACCATGGAGGCGAGCAAGCCTACCGGCCCCAGGCCGGCTACCAGGCAACGGCGTCCGACGATCCAGTCTGGAGTCGTGGCCGCTTCGGGGACACGCACAATCTGCAATCGAATCGCTTCATCAATGCCCTTCTCCACGATCGAAAGCGGCTCCATCAGCACGCCAACGGCTTCCAGCTCGGGCGGCACGCGCACGATGTATTGCTCCTTATCAACCACGAATTCCGTTTGATAGCCGTCCAATCCATGCAGTCCTCGCTCTTTATATTTTCCGGTCTGGCACATATCCGAGCGGCCCACCAAGCAGGACATGCACTCGCCGCATCCGCGCCTCACGGTGAATACGGCGAAGTCTCCGGTTTTCACGCGTGTGACCGACGCGCCCACTCCCACGACTTTGCCGAACATTTCGTGGCCGATGACCAACTCCTTCTGACCCTCGGGAGCATCCGCACGCCCGCCGGCGACTTCTTTCCTGTCCGTGCCGCAGATGCCGACACGAATGATCTTGACCTTTATTTCATCCGGCGCGGTGACGGAGGGCTCGGGCCGGTCCACGATGCGCGAGCCCGGTGTGCCGGGAATGATCGCGATGGCTTTCATAAATGTTTTTCACCTTTCGATATGCGCACTTTTCGGCACCCGAACGAAGTTTATCACCGTCCGCAAGACGCTTTCGTCCCGAGCCGGCAGCCGTGACTTCGCGGCTGGGACCCCGTCGTTTCGATGCTGAGAGCGCCCAGTCCGCTTCTCGCCTACGGTATTCACATAGGCGAAATACATGTTTTGTGGGAGGCGAACGTATCTCGCGATGTTCTAACCTAGGCTATGCCTGAAGCGGGCGTCACACTGGTTAAACAGCCTGGTCAACGTAAAAAGCCTGGCCGAAAGGTTCGCGTTCTGATTGCCGATGACCATTCAATTATAAGAAGGATCGTTCGTTCCACCCTGCAAGCGAATCCGCGTTTCGAGGTTTGCGGCGAAGCGGAGAACGGCGCTGAGGCGATCGAGGAAGCAAAGAAGCTGAAGCCGGATGTAGTGGTTTTAGATGTGAGCATGCCGGTGCTAAACGGGCTTGAATCCGCTCGGGAGATCAAAAAGACACTGCCGGAATCGGCGATCGTAATCCTATCGCAGAACGCGGACCAGCGTTTCGTTGAGGAAGCCAGGAAGATCGGCGTTCAAGCTTACGTGGCGAAAGCGAGGGCTGGCGAGGCTTTGGTAAAGGCGGTCGAAGGGGCCGCGCTGGGCGATGATTTCCTTCTAGTGGACTGAGCGGCTTACGCGATAGGTGCTTCCGCGATGTCTTGACCTACGTCTCCCAAGGGGTAGAAATCCGTACCAGCATTTGCTAGTATTTTGTCGCGCTCCCCACGGTGATGGTTCCTTGCAGATTCAGTTGATACTTTTCTTGGGCGGGGAGTTCTCGTGGACCCGAACAAACGCAAGAAATCCCAAAAACGCAAGCCGGCCCAGCAACGCACGACAGCCGCAGAGCGCGAACGCCGTCTAACCGCTGAGGCCGTCGAGGCCACCGCCAAATTCCGCGCCTTGTTCGATCAAAGCCCCATATTTTCAGCCGTGATGTCACTCGACGGGATCATCATTGACGCTAACCACTTGTGCCTGGACGCCTGTGGCTACCGCGCAGAAGAAGTCGTGGGGCGCCTGTTCTGGGAGTGTGGCTGGTGGCGCTTTAATAAGGATGCGCAACGTAAAATTCGTGCTGCCACGGCGCAAGCCGCGCAGGGCACACCTTACCGCGAAGAGTTGCTCTACCATTGGGCGGATGGCTCCGAGCGCGTGGTGGATTTCGCCCTGCACCCGGTCCGCGACGACCAGGGCCGCGTCATCTTTCTCCACCCTACCGGCACGGACATCACGGAACGAAAGCAAGCCGAAGAAGAACTTCGGAACGCGCGCGCCGAACTGGAGAAACGCGTGCAGGAACGCACGGCGGAACTCAATAAGTCAAATCATAGTCTCCGCGACCTTTCGGCCCGCCTGCTCCATCTGCGGGATCAGGAAGCGCGGCGCATCGCCCGGGAACTGCACGACAGCGTGGGGCAATTGCTGGCGGCCATCAACATGAATCTGGGCGTAGTGAACCGCCAGATTCACAAGCTGGACGAAGCGGGGGCCAGAGCGGTCACGGAGAGCGCGCTGCTGGTGGAGCAAATCAGCGGTGAAATCCGCACCATTTCGCACCTGCTGCATCCGCCGCTGCTGGACGAAATCGGCCTGGGCTCGGCTCTGCACTGGTACGTCGAGGGATTTGCGGAACGCAGCAAGATCAAAATTCAGCTCGAAATACCCAAGGATTTGGGCCGCCTGCCGACGGACATGGAGACCGCGATTTTCCGCATCGTGCAGGAGTGCCTCACCAACATTCACCGCCATTCCGGAAGCAAGACCGCCTCGATACGTGTGATTCCGGGAGATCACCGGATCCTTGTTCTGGCTCAAGACTGCGGCAAAGGCATTCCAGCGGAGAAATTGCAGGCCACTTCGGAAGGCCGCCGGGGTGTCGGCTTTCGAGGCATGGCCGAGCGCATCCGCTATTTAGGCGGCCACTTGAACATTCATTCGGACCGTAACGGAACGATCGTAACCGTAACCCTGCCCGTGGAACAAGCCGCCGAAGCCGTGGGAACCGATTAACGCTTAAGCCTTGAGCTTTGGGTCTTTTCACCAGAAAACTTCCTCACCTTGCTTTGCTAGCCTTTGAAAGGCCTAAAATAATCCCAAAAAGGGAATATGAAAAGTGAGCAAAAGTGAACAGATTGCCGGGACACGATTCTCTACTCTTTTGAGGATAGTCTCACCCTCCGAACTGGCTGGAGGCAAATGGAGCAGTTATGAGCGACTTGGAAAATCCTGGATGGCGGAAGAGTTACAACGAGGCGTTGTCAGAATTTGATCCTGGGAGGCTGGTGGGGCGGGTTGCCGACGCAGAGACGGCAATCCTGTCTCGTATGCAAGCGCTACAGACAAGTTCCGACGGTCATGTAGAGCGGCAGGCCATAGGCGAAGCTCTGAACGGTTTGCGCACTTTGCAGACAGAAAAGCTCAATTATCCCGGCTGGTAAAGCCGACAGCGGCGGCCGAAGATTCAAACGGGAATCAGGGACCGCACATGATCTACGATATTCGGCATGTCGGTTTTCGTTACGACCAAGTCGATGGGCGAGTTCATAGCCTGCAGGGACTTCTTGATGGAGTCAGCGTGGATAGTGAAGAGGATGATGGGAACGTCGGGTATTATGCGCTTTATCTCCCGCGCGGCTTCCAAACCGTTTATCACCGGCATGGATAAGTCAAGAATGATCAGGTCCGGCCGGCATTGCTTCGCCAGGGAGACAGCCTCTGCTCCGTTGGTGGCTTCGGCGCAGAGGTCGTAGTCATCTTCGGCTTCAAACATTTGGCAGAGCATCTTGCGGATGGTGGGGTTATCGTCAGCAACCAGAATTGTTTTGGCCATTTAACCTGCCTAAAACTAGCTCTGAGGCAAGTTGAACAGAATAGAGGTGCCGTAGCGATACATGGAAGACGGTATTTGTGACCTGGGGACAATTTGTGACTCCATGAGCGTTCGATCGCGATTATCAAAACTCGACGAGCAAAAACGCCTTTGTCCGGCACCGAATGATGTGTGCTTGACAAGCTTTGGATATAACCTTCTACTAGGTTTCTCCCCAAGCCTCTGCTCCCTGGATGGAGGTGTCTTATGACTTCACAATATCGGCAGGGTCCCGCGCGGCGGAGAGCAACATGAGTAGCTCGCCGCAACGGCAGACGACGGACTCTGGTCCTACTCCCGTTCCTCCCGGCGCGCTCCCGCTGGAATCGATCCTTTGCACGGAGGAGTTGCAGAAGCGCGGGTCGCGGCCGCCCGACTACGAGACGGAAAACCGCGCTCTTGTGACGCTGGCGCGCGCGCTAGCAGACTCGCCGGGCACGATTCTTCAGATATTGACCGACACGATCTTGGAGATTTGCCAGGCCCACTCCGCCGGCATAAGCCTGCTTACTCTGGAAGATGGCGGAAAGAGGTTCTACTGGCCGGCGATCTCCGGCGTATGGAGACCGCACATCGGCGGCGGGACGCCGCGCGACTTCGGACCTTGCGGAGACGTACTCGACCGCAACACGACGCTTTTGTTTAAGCACGTGGAGCGACGTTATACCTATTTCGAGCCGATTACGCCTCCGGTCGAAGAGGCGCTGTTGCTTCCTTTCTACGTTGCGGGCAAAGCAGTGGGCACCCTCTGGGCCGTGGCCCACGATACCGGCCGCAAGTTCGACGCGGAAGATGAGCGGATTATGAACTCGTTGGGTACGTTTGCCTCCTCGGCATATCAAGTGGTGACGTCGCTCGACGCTCTGAAATCGCACGCCACCGTTCGCGAACAGACCGAACATGCTTTGCGCCAACGCACCGCAGAATTCGAGAGGCTGGCGGAAACACTGGAAGCACAAGTTCGAGCCCGAACGGAAGAATTGGATCAGCGGAACAATGAAGGGTTGAAACAATCCACGCACCTGCGGGATTTGTCGTATCGGATGCTGCAGATACAGGATAACGAGAGACGGCATATCGCTCGCGAATTGCACGATAGCGCCGGGCAGATCCTGGCGGGCCTGGCAATAAACCTTTCGAGCATCGTCGAGCAAGCGAAACACAGCGCTCCCGAACTTGCCAAGGAAGCGAGTGAAGGACAAGAGCTCGTTCGGGAATTAAGCCAGGAGATTCGTACAACATCTTATCTGCTGCACCCGCCGCTGCTGGACGAAACCGGGCTTTCCGGAGCGCTGCTTTGGTACATTCAGGGCCTGAATGAGCGCAGCGAGCTGGATATCACGCTGGAAATTCCGGAAGACTTCGGCAGACTGCCCAGCGAAATGGAGCTGGTGATATTCCGCATCGTGCAGGAGTGTTTGACCAACGTTCACCGTCACTCCGGCAGTAAGCTGGCGACGATTCGCCTCTCCCGTATCGCACACATGGTCTCCATCGAAGTTCAAGATCAGGGCAAGGGCATTGCGCCTGAAAGGCTGCTGGAGATTCAAACGCAAGGCGCGGGTGTGGGTATTCTCGGAATGCGCGAACGTGTTACGCGATACGGCGGCGACCTCACGATTCAATCCGGAAGCTGGGGCACGAAAATCCTGGTGCGCGTCGCGTGCGAGAATTCTAATTCAGAAACAGATGCCTAAGCCCGTTTGACGACGGGCGCTCGATTCCCTTTCCGTGCAAAACCAGGCTAGCGACACAGATGCGAATTCTAATTGCCGACGACAACGAACGCCTTCGACGGGCGGTGACTGCCCTTCTATTGTCCGAGACTAGTTTCGAAATCTGCGGCGAAGCGGTGGATGGTTCGGACGTATTGCAGAAAGCACGGGAACTTCGCCCCGACGTAATCCTTCTAGATATCAGCATGCCGGTTCAGGATGGCCTGAAAGCAGCCAATGTTCTCCGGCGGGAATTTCCCCAAGTGAAAATTATTATCATGAGCCAGCATGATCCGGCTCAGTTGTTGCCGCACGCAAGGGAAGCCGGAGCGGATGCCTGCGTGGACAAAAGCCGCCTGGGCCCCGATTTACTTTCGACCATCGGCAGGGTCTGGGCGTAAACCGCTATTTGATGGCGTTTAAAGTTAATCGCGCACATGGCAGCGAAACCGGCTCAACGCACATACGGATGGATCCGTCCCCGGGGACTGCGCTTGCCGTTTTACTGTATGGTGACTTTTACCGTGCCGCGGACGGGATCGGACGGCGGGTTGGAATCGCAAGATATGTCGGAGGTGTAGGCGACGTACACTTTCGGAGCGGCGTTTAAGGCAATCGGTCCGGACCTTGCGCGCGCGTCGGGGCCTACATCCACGCAACTGCTTTCCGAGAAGGGGTTCGCGTCGGTCTTGAAATGGATGGAGCGGGACGTTGCCCCGGAATTGGACCAAAGAATCCATTCGTGGTTCGCTTTGATCAGCGTGCAGTTTGATGCTTTTCCCGCGGCGATATCGATCGTGCATTTCGCCGTTCGCACCGGCGGGAGGGCGCTCGAGCCCGCAGTGCTCGCGAGCGACGCAACGAACGCAAAAACCAATCCGAAGCACGCGGTCGAAAGTAGCGCCGCAAGAAACCGGCTAGGCTGTCTCATGGCAGATCGTCTCCTTCGGTTCACGCGCAGTTGCGAGGCGGCGAGCACTTGCTGAGGGGACAAGGGGCTGGATGCGAACCCCTCGGCTTGGGCCCGGAACCGGAAAAGGTCCAAGCCGAGAGTTCGCTGCAAAGATCTTGCTCACTCCGCCAGCGGGTAGGTGCTTGCAGCTTCAGCCTCATCCCAAATTCGGTTATTGTGGGTTTCCTTCAGGAATATACTGCCCACAATAAACGTCATGCCGGCAATAATCATCGGGTAATAAAGCCCGGCATAAATATTGCCGGTAGCCGCGACCGACGAAAGTCCAATGAGCGGCAGCAACCCTCCAAACACTCCGTTTCCTATATGGTAAGGCAGAGAAACGGAAGTGTAGCGGATCTTCGCCGGGAAAGCCTCGATCAGATAAGCGGCGATAGGGCCATACACCAGGGTTACGTAAATCACCTGCACGAAAATCAGGAACACCAACATCGGGAGATTCGGATTCACAGCTTCCTTGGCCGCTACTAACGCGCCCGTTGGGCCCGTAGTCATAGCCGTGAGGCCGATTGCCCCGGTCACTTTATTGCGAGTGTGTGATACCGACACTATGTTGTTTCCCGCGGCACGTTCCATGGCGTGGTAGATGGGAATGTAGGTGAGCACGGCGAGAAGGCAGCCCGCCATCATCAGCTTCTTCCGTCCGATGCGGTCGGAAAGCGCGCCCACCACGGTGAAGAACGGCATTCCAATCAATAGAGCTATCGCCACAACGATGTTGGCGGTTTTCACGTTCACTTTCAGAACCGTCTGCATATAGAACAATGCGTAGAACTGGCCGGTGTACCACACCACGCCCTGGCCCGCCGTCGCTCCGAAAAGCGAAATCAGCACGAGCTTGAGGTTAGGCCATTTGGTGAACGCATCCTTCAGCGGTTGCGCCGAGGTCATGCCCGCGGTCTTGAGCTGTGCGAAAATGGGTGATTCCTTCATCTTCAAGCGGATGTAGAGAGAGATGGCCACCAGGATGATGGAGATGAGGAAAGGAATCCGCCAGCCGTAGGCCGCGAAGTCTTCCTTGGACATCGAATTCTGCGTAACGAGAATTACGATGAGCGAGACAAACAGGCCGAGCGTGGCGGTGATCTGGATGAAGCTGGTGTAGAAGCCGCGCTTGTTGTCCGGGACGTTTTCGGCCACGTAAACGACAGCGCCGCCGTACTCTCCGCCGAGCGCCAGCCCTTGCAGCACGCGGATCAAAATCAGAACGATGGGTGAGAACCAGCCGGCCGTGGCGTACGACGGCATCAAGCCGATGGCAAAAGTGGAGAGACCCATAATGGTGAGGGTCACGAGAAAGGCGTATTTGCGGCCGACTACGTCGCCGATGCGCCCGAAGAACAGCGCGCCGAAAGGCCGTACGAGAAAGCCCACGGCGAAAGTGGCGAGGTAGGCGATCAACGCGAACGTGTCGTGCCCGGGGGGATAGAACTTCAGGGACAGAATGGCGGCCAGACTTCCGAAAATATAGAAGTCATACCACTCGATCATGGTGCCGACAGACGACGCCATGATCACGCGCCAAATCCCGTACTCTGGAGTGCCGGTTCCCGCTCGCTGGGCAGCGATCGCCATATTTTCCTCCGTTAGGGAAATTCCTCAGTCTTTAAAGCCGCTTCGGAATGCGCTGCTTTACTGCCGGTTCCCTGCTGCTATTGCTTCTGCAATATCGCGCTCACCGACAAATCGGATCCCGCTGCCACGGTGAGGTCCCGCGTCCACGGCGCAAAGCCGGGCAAGGACAAGACCACCGAATGCGTGCCGGGGCTCAGCGGAATTCCGGACGGCGTGCTGCCGGCATATTTTCCGTCCAGCGTGATTTCCGCCCCGGAAGGCATAGAAGAGAAATCGCACATTACGTTTCCCGCGACGGCTTTCTGCGCCGGCCGGCTTGGCGGAGGCGGCGCGGCAAGTGGTGTTGCATCCGACGCCTTCTGCCCCGGCGCCACAGCGACCGGCTGCGGCGGTGGTTCAGGGCGCGGCTGCGCGCTGCTTGATTCGCCGTTCGGCTGTGTTTCCGCGGCGGGAGCTTGGGCCGGCGTCGTGGCATCTTCCCCGGCCAACCTATATAACCGCGTCGCTTCCTTGCCGTTCGAATTCGGCACCCAAACGGTTATGCCGTGCTTTCCCCTTCGTGCCTCGTAGCTTTCGCCAACGGACAAGGGACCGCACTTGGACCATCGCGAGTCCACCGAGCAGGCAATAGTGAAGGCATGGCCATCACTATCCCGCACCTTCATGATGTTTTCTCCGGTGGGATTCTTGCTCTCGTTGCAGTAGGCGTCGAAGTTCTGCATATCGCAGTTCGTGGGAACAGGAGTTGCATCGGCAACGGCATGGAACTCAGCGCTGAGAACTTTAATCCGAGTCGGGGAGTACTGAGACGCAACGGTGGCGGCAAAAATGGCGTTGAGAAGAAACAATGCCAGGAACAGCTGTAGAGGTCTATAGCCCAAGCCCATAGTGTCTTTTTAGTTCTTGAAGCTGGGGACGGAGCCGCTCAGGTGCCGGTTTCGCACCGAAACGATTCCATCCCCGCGCCCCATAATAACGCCGAGCTTCTAGAAGGTAAAGACAGGTCCAAACTCTATCCGGTGATCCTGCCATTCGTTGCCCGCTTGTCCGGCGATAATATAGTCCAAGCCAGGAGCGAGGCGCGAAGCATACACCGAGTACTCGGTGCCGAATGTGCACCACGGGTTGAGTTTGTAATACAGGGTTGCGGCAAACATCTTGCCCATCAAGAGCGGCAAGGGAGACAGAGTGTTGGCGTCAGCAGCGAAGTTGGGGTTGGTCAAGTCTCGGTGCACCACTTGGTCTTTACCGATGTGGAGATAAACCTGCCAGCCGGCGTTGCGGCCTTTCGGGTCCGCGTTAATCCACCGGGAGATAGGCAAACCAAGGTTGAGGAATCCGCCGAACGAGCGGATCGGCTTTTGCGGAGCAACCACGACCGCTCCTAAGCCGTTGGTGGCCAGAACTGCTGCGCCAGCCGCGGCCAGCGGACCGCCGTCAACCGTAGGAAAGATGATCGGGTTGGACAGCAGGTTGGTGTCGGTGGCGTACGAGTTCACCTGGCCGCCAAAGAAGAAGCGGAGGTCGCCGCCGAAATATGCGGTCCCGATTAAGGTGGCCCAGCGCGTCGGCAATTGGAAACCAATCTGGTTGCCGTACTGTTTGCTGGAGGTGGTAAATCCGTTCGGGAACGCGGCCTCATAAACAGCGCAGAGTGGATCAGGTGTAAGGCCCGCACACGGCCCCGTCGGCACGGGGTTGGCGTAATTGCTGGTGGTCACGATTGATTTGCGATGGGAGTAAAATCCGGCCCAGAAAACTTGGGCAGACTGAACACCTGGGGCTTTGTCCACCTGAGCCTGCAAAACCACTCTGGATTCCAGCTCGGGATTCCCGGAGTCGGCGCCTTCGCGCTCCCCTTGCGCGATCTGGCCTTGCAATCCCAAAGAACCGAGCTTTTCGATTTGACCGGTGCTGGGCATCATGATCGCAAATTCCGGAGAGATCTTGATGTTGCGCCAATCGCTCAGCTTGTAGGTGACGCCGAAGCGCATCTGAGGAGAACGTTCATAGAGCGTGCCGTAGTAGGCGCCCAGGAACGTGGTTTCAAACAGGTTGGGCAGCACGGTGGATGAGAAAATCGCCCAATCCTGTCCGCCTTCAAAAAACAGGTCCATCTTGTCGGTGAATTGGTAATCCAAGCGCACGTAAGCCAGGCGCAATTGCAAGGCGTTGCTTCGAATGGACGATACGTCGCGGTTATCCACTTCGCTGAAGTTGCCTTCATAGTCGCCTTCGACCTTGCCGGTAATCGTCAGCGAAGGCGAAGGATCGGGCCACTCAAAGTTTGCACCGAAACGAGTGGAGCGCGCTTTGAGGTGGAATTCCGGATCTTTCGTCGGGCCGGTGTTCAAAATTGATGTTGAGCTCAAGAAAATGCCCACGAACGGAAAGTCGTCGCCGTTCGGGGAGCTGGAATCGTGGACCGCGGATGCCTTGATAAATCCATACGGTGTGACCTTCACCGCGCCGGTATGGAAAGCTGCGACCAGACCATCCTTCTTGGGCGGGTCGATAGGAAGTGTACGGATAGCGGCGACGGCCGGAACCACTCCCGGTGGCAAGGGCCCTCTGGGCCGAGGCTCGTTGCCGGCAGCTTCCGTTTCCGGATGGGGATTTTGCGGGTTTTGCGGCTGCATGTCCGTGCTTACAGAGACAGCGCCGGCATTCGACGCTGCTGACGGGGACGGCGCGACGAACGCGGGTCCCGTTGCGGGCGCCGCTTCCGGAGTCCCCACGGCAGCCAAGTCGGCTGCGTTCAATAGACCCTTGCGGTTGAGCGCCTCGATCAGAAGAGTAACTTCGGCGTCGGGAGCTGCGCCGCGAATGGTGTTCGCTTCCGCGGGCGCCAGGATCCCTTTGGCCACCAGCACATCCAGTAATGCAGTAACCTTTGGATTAGGCGCTGGAGTAGAGCTTGCCGCGGATTTTGAATCCTTCGAATCTGCTGAAGCAGGTTGCGCAGTAGTTTTGGTATCGTCTGCAGCAGTGCTTTTCGCTTTTGCGGTGTCGTCGGCTTTCGCAAAGACCGGTGCGACTGGTACGCTTGCGAGTAGCAGAATGCACATCCATCTCTTCAGATCCATTTGCTCTCCTTCAGCTGGAGCTTGGAGATGAGACCCGCAAGTGCCGTTCAGTGCCGCTCAGGCTACGAGTGCACCTTGGGCGGGATGACTTCGCGGTCACTTCCCCCTGTTCGCTCCTTAATGCCGGGCAAAATGTCATAAATCAATTTCGAAGTCAATTAAAATTCACGAAATTTTAACATTGCGTGCACAGACGACTCGACCGCTGCGCGAAAGCCCACATTCCCGGATGCGGCATCTACGGAAAAACGGAGTTTCCGCAGCGCGAGACAAGCGGTGACCGTTGACAAACGCCGTCCGGGCGTGGCAAGTACGCGTGCAAAGGAGGCCATATGAAGGTCAATCCTCTCGTCACCATTCTTGTGTTTGTCGCGGGCCTCGGCATCGGCTACTTCGCCCGTAACGCTGGAATAGGCCTGCCGCACAAAACCGATACGCGCGCGGCGGACTTGGCGGCCATCGAAAAATTGCACCAAGCAGACGTTGCGGCCACACTGGTGCAAGACCCCAGCGCGCTGACCATTCTGTGGTCCGACGATGGCGTAAACCTCGGGTTCCCCGGCAAGCCTGTGGTGGGAACAAAAGATATGGGCGAGGCCTACGCGAGATTCCATGCGGACTACCCGGATTTCAAGGTGTTGAAATACGTACCTAATATAACGGATGTCCAATTTGCGGATGGCTGGGCGATCGAGGTAGGCGATTTTGCAGCCACGTACAAGATGTCTCCAAAGGACGATCCCGTCAGCGTCAACGACAAAGGCATGCGCCTGCTGAAGCGCCAGAGCGATGCGTCCTGGAAATTCGCCCTGGTCGGCCTCAAATAACTGAAGGGTGATTTCCCGACAACGGCATCGTTTGTGAGCTACTTGTTTGTTTCCTGCAAATCACGAAACTCAGCCGCATTTGCAGAGCGAGGAGGACGCCCATGACAAGGGCAGTGAGGGTTCCGCTCAAGCTGGGAGCAGTTGTGATTGCGGGCGTGCTCATCTCTCGGCACATACCGCCCTCGGTTCGCGCACAATTGCAATTCCCGGATGGGATGCTGCTGGCCGTGGCGCTCTTGTGCCTCTTCTCCGTTTACTGGAGCATTGCGGCAAAAGACAGTGCGCCGACCAAGACATCGGAATCCAAGTGGTCGCGCGGGCTGCATCTGTTTTTGGTCAACGGAGGTGTGCTGTTGCTCATTTTTCCTGTTCCGGGGCTGACGCGGCGTTTTCTGCCTGACAATCACTTCGTTGTAGCCGCCGGCCTCGCGATCGAAGCCGCTTTCATTCTTCTAGCCGTCTGGGCGCGGCGCCATCTCGGCACCAACTGGAGTGGCGAAGTCAGAGTCGCTGCGGGGCACCAACTGATCCGCTCAGGTCCCTACCGTTTGATACGCCATCCTATTTACACCGCGGTGCTCGGAATGTATTGCGGAGTTGCCATCGTGTCCGGCCAAATTCACGCGCCGATCGCGCTGGTGATTGTGGTGCTGGCGTACTGGCGCAAAATCCGCATGGAAGAACGAGCCATGGCTGCAACATTCGGAGCCGATCACGAAGCCTACCGCCGTGACACCTCGGCGCTGGTTCCCTTCCTGTTCTAACTCCATCGCGCATGGACAACCGATTGTGCGCCGATGACGACGCACCCTGAAGTAATCCACTTGCCTGAATAACGCGGCGGTCTCAATGGGTCGATGCAACACTAACTCGAAGCCCGCCCGGAGGGCATTCAGCGGCTAAGGATCGTCCGCGAGGGTTGATTCAGCCGAAACACCCCCCTGGCTGGGGTCTGGTCGAACACAGCCGGACAGATCGGTTCTCTAGTGGGAAGCATTGTCGGACCAACAGCTTAGGTGGTGTTGCATTGACCGGTTGAGCTGGCAGCGCTTATCGGGACATGCGGAGTGATTTTTCGTCAGTTTGAGCGATGGTTCAATATTTGGAAAACACCAAGAAGAATAAGCCCAACCCCCAGTATGGCCCAGGAGATACGCTCTCTAGCCTTTATTGGTTTGCCCGAAGCATCCTTGCCCCAGAGCACAGGTGAGGAGGGTTTGATCCCTCGAATGGCATTTACCACGAGGACAAAACCGCCAATGATAAGTAGGAAGGAAAACGGGCTCATGCCTGCTCAGTGTGAAATCAAATTATCTCAAGGCTGCATTAAGAATATGCGAGCCTTGAGAAATGTCATACGGGTTCGGAATTTGACTATGCGCAGTGGTTAATCCGAGCAGTCACGTCGGCATTCAACTTATCTGCTCCCTTCGACGTTATTTCAATAGTGTGCGAATTGGAACAGCGCTCCCGATGCGCGGTGAGTAGCATCCTTGCTAGGTGCACTCGTCTGCGATGACAGCGTTTTGCCGCGAGCGGCGCTACAAGGGAGAATCGAAATGAAGAGATCATTGATTATGAGCACGTTTTTGCTGGTGTTTCTGGCTGCCGGGTGCTCTACGGGACCGCAGGGACAGCCTGGACCACAAGGCGCGGCCGCCCCGGCCAACGATCGCGACCGAGACGCACAACGTGACCGCGATGCACAACGCGACCGCGACGCACAGGCGGAGCGCGACCGGCAGGCTAACACCCCAGGGTGCCCGGCAGGTGAGCATGCCGCGACAGACCACGATGGCCGAACGAGTTGTGTCCGAGACTAATGTCCCAGGCTAATGCTCTGGCCGGGAACATTCTGATTCCCGGCACGCGGCGCTAGAAGTTTCTACCGAGCGTGCGTTGCAGCGTCTTCGATCAGAGCCGCAACCTCCTTGGGGTGGGAGACGTAAACGCAGTGGCTCGCGCCGGCGACTTCCACCTTGTGGCTCTTTGCTCGTTCGGCGTACCAACGTTCGAGATCGGGGTTGATGGTTCTATCGCTTCCGGCCACCAGCATCCAGCTTGGTTTGCTTCTCCACGCAGCAGTAGTGATGGTTGCGCTGAAATTATCACCTAAGTTGAACACCTGCGAACGGGCCATGAAAGCAGCCTGCTCTGCAGGTAGATCGGCTGCGAATAGCTCGTGAAACTGCGCCGGATCGATATAAGTGAAACCGTCCGGCGTCTTCTTGATCGCGCCCGACTTGCCTAAATCACTGGGAAAGCGCTTCCCGTCTTCGGACTCTTTCTCGCCGGCGTCCGGCATGTGCGCCGCGATGTACACCAGACCCACGACCGATGGATCCGTCCCCGCTTCTGTGATTACGGCTCCGCCATAGCTGTGCGCGACGAGAATGGTCGGCCCATCTTGGAGCGCAAGCATGCGCTTCGTGGCGGCGACATCTTCCGCAAACGTCGTCTCCGGCTCCTGAACCATGCTGACGTTGTAGCCGTCCTTCACCAGAATGTCGTACACGCCTCTCCAGCCGGAACCATCCGCCCATGCGCCGTGAACCAAAACAATATTCTTAACGCGATTTTCTTTGGTCTGCGCGGAAAGCGCGCCGCAGGTCAACAGCAATAATGCGATGCTGAGAAATTGAGACATTTTTCGTGCTACTCGCATAGCTACCTCCGTCCATTCAGAATGTGGTGTGATTTTAGATTTGGCCCGAAACTCAGCGCATTGTAGCCGAACGGCAGATTGACGTTCAACTTCCTGTGCGTGAAGCGGCTCCGCGATTGGTGATTGTTTAGTGGGCGGACGCGATCATGTCGTTGAACTGCGCGACAAATACGAATTCATTAGGGCCTGGGTTATTCCGGAGCATTTTCACGCGCTCCACCAGCACTTCTTCCGCATCCGTTCCGAGGACCGTTACCGCTTCCTCGATGAACGCTGCCAGCGGCATGGCGCGAGGCTCGTCCTTGCTGTTCAACAGATCGGTCTGCACCCACGGCGGAATTAATTCCAAAACCCTCACCGAGCTGCCTTTCAGTCTGTAACGCATCGATTGCGTATAGGAATGAATCGCCGCCTTGGTGGCGGAGTACACCGCAGTGCTGGCCAACGGCACGAACGCCAGTCCCGACGACACATTGATGACTGTAGCGGCAGGCTGTTTCTTCAAATGCTCGATCAGCGCCGAAGTCATCCGTATCGGCCCCAGCAGATTCGTCGTGACTGTTGAGACCAGCACGCTTTCATCAATCGCTCTCGCGGCATCGTCTAATCGCATGATGCCTGCGTTGTTGATCAACACATTCAGCTTCGGATGTTCCGCAATCAGTTTCTTCGCCACCGACGCGATGCTCGCGGGATCCTCCACGTTCAGCTCAAGCGACTGCATTCCGGGATTTGCTTTGGTCACTTCAGCCAAATGCCCTTTGCGACGCCCGGATATGATCACCTGGTTCCCGCGCTTGTGCAGCGCCTCCGCCAGACTGCGCCCAATTCCTGAAGTCCCGCCGGTAATAAAGACAGTGTTCCCACTTAGTTTCATCTCTTCTCCCCTTGCCTACACATTAATAGATGAAGAAAACATCGATTCGGTTCAATTCACTGCCAACCGTTATAATAGTTTTATGACGGATGCGCCCGCGCAGCACATGCAGTGCATGGAAGTTTGGGGCGGCGGCCAACTCACTTCCAGCGGGGTCGAACTGGGCGGGCTGGACGTTTGGGTTTACAGCAAGCCGTTCGGCGAAGCGCAGCGCGGCGGCGATGTGTATTACGTTTCCAGTTGCGCCAGCGGCCGCATCAGCCGTCTGCTTCTCGCCGACGTTTCCGGCCACGGTGCCGCCGTCGCGTCCACCGCAGCCGACTTGCGCACGCTGATGCGCCGCTTCGTCAATCGCCTGGACCAGAAAGAAGTCGTGCGCCTGCTCAACGAGCAGTTTACCGAGCTTTCGCGCCACGGCAGTTTCGCCACCGCCGTTCTTACCACTTTCTTCGAGCCCACTCGCCGCCTTTCTCTCTGCAACGCCGGCCATCCGCGCCCGCTTCTCTTCCGCGCCGCCGATAGCCGCTGGTCGCTGCTGGGCCACGCGGACCACCCCGAAAAAAAAGGTCTGCGCAATATTCCGCTGGGCATGTTTCAGATCGCGGATTACGAGCAGCTCGACGTGGAACTCGAGCCCGGCGATTGCCTGGTCAGCTACACCGACGCGCTGATGGAATCCTGCGACGCCGACGGCCAAATGCTCGGCGAAGACGGCTTGCTGCGCATCGTCAACCTGCTCGGCGACGTCACCGCGGAAAAACTCATCCCTTCCCTGCTCAAAGAAATCGGCGAGCGCTTCCCCGAAAATCTCTCAGCCGACGACGTCACCGTCCTAGTAGTGCGCGCCAACGGCCGCGCCCTCGAGTTTACTTTCGCTCAAAAATTCGAAGCCTTCGGCCGCTTCGTGAAGACTTTCTTCCGTTCGCTGCGCCCCGGCGCAGATCGCGCCCCGTTCCCCGACGCGAATCTCGCCAACCTAGGCGGAGCGCTAATCCCTGCGCTAAGCCGCCGCTGGCGCGCCCCTCGCCCCTCCGCAAAATAACTCCGCCTCACCGCACATCTGAAAATCCACTTGTGCGGCTAGCGCGTTATCTCTAACGACGCCGACCGTTTCAAGGGGTTTTATTCGTATTTTTTCTGCGTGCGAACATACCTTTCCCACGGCGCACGAATCGCGTCTCTGTGGCTGCATTGTTTCGTGTGTCACCCTAACTAGCTCGGGCCGTTCTGCTTCATCGATTCGGTGTTGCCCACCAAACATCTCTTCGGTCACGATCGACCATGATGAGTTATGCGAACTCCCCGGAGGGAGGCGGGGCGCCTAATCAATCAGACGGTGACTCTTCGCACCATAACGCATTCCAGGCATCCCCGCACAGGCATCACCGCTTTTCTGCTGCATCTGTCCACGACGACAGAACTCGTTGTAATCAATCTGATCTCGC
>Ga0224545_1000028_pt1 | contig 36771 bp, 35 predicted proteins | sample 714P12024metaG_FD_179906 | JGI IMG/M metagenome (GOLD analysis project Ga0224545, IMG submission 179906) | Peat soil microbial communities from Stordalen Mire, Sweden - 717 P1 20-24 | ecosystem: Environmental > Terrestrial > Soil > Wetlands > Peat | place: Sweden: Norrbotten County, Stordalen... | reverse complement strand
CGGCCACCCGTCCGTTGCCTGGTCCCAGGTCGCCTGAAAACCAGCCGACGCGAATGTGTAGGGCGAATGGGTCTGCTGCACAAACAGGTTGAATTTACAACGTGCGGACAAAGGCGTGTAGTGCGAGGTTCCGATCGTCGCCATGGCTTCTGTGGCTTTCGCCGAAGGTTGGGCAAACGTGTCTTGCACCTGGAGGCGACACGGACTGGTGGCCATCTGATCCGACGGCTCGTAAATCGATGTTAACTGGTTATCACGGGGCAATGCGCAGCAGGCAGAGGGAGTCATGCGTGCTGGCGAGCTCCGCCTCACGGAAGGTGATGTCAACGAGATTGAAGCTTTCGCCGAAGCCGCGGCGTGAAAGACGTAGGTAAAGCAGAAGCGCCGATGAGAAGCAGGATGTACGCACGCTCCATTTTATTCGCTGCTAGCAATCGCATCGTTGCGGGCTAACCGTTGTTTGTCGTTTCGGTGTCAGCCAAGCCACTGCGGGTTGGCGACGGTGCCGTCAAAGTGGTGAGTTGTTTTGTAGAGTTCGAACTGGCCGGCTTCCGCCGCCTTTGCCGTCTTTGCGAGAAGAGCTGCTACCTGGGAAGAGTCCATCGGCTGAAAACTGCGGGCCGCATTGAGGGCTTGCTGAAGGATCGGAAGCGAATCGCAGCCCGTGATGACGACGCTGGTAGGAAGATTCATAGAGTAGTGCAGACACTCAACTGCTGTAACGGTCTTGCTCCCGAGAATGAAGTGGTCGCCCATGGGTTTCATGCCGAGAACTCCGATATCGTCCTTGGTCAAGGCCGGCAACACCTTCTTCTCGAAACTGTTGAAGTGGGCGTCCATTAAGTTGAGAGGCATCTGCACGGCATCGAACGTGAAGCCATGCTGTGCGGCGGTGGCTAGCATCTTTAAATGAATGTCTGGACTCTTGTGGCCTGTGAAGCCGATAAAGCGGACCTTGCCCGCTTTCTTAGCGTCCAAAACGACCTCCATCGCTCCGCCCTTGGCGAAAATGCGATCCGGATCGGAATCGCGAATCACTTCATGGAACTGGAGTAAGTCGATTCGATCCGTCTGCAACCGCCGCAACGATTGATCGATTTGAGCTGCGGCAGCGACCTTACTTCGGCCATCGATTTTGGTCATCAAAAAGGCCTTCTGGCGATAACCATCGCGCAGCGCTCGGCCCATTCGAATTTCGCTCTCTCCGTCGTTGTAATCCCAGCAGTTGTCGAGAAAATTGATTCCTTCATCGATTCCAGTGCGCATGATGCGAACGCTTTCGTCGGGATCGCTCTGTTTGCCCAAGTGATACCCGCCGAGTCCAATGAGCGAAACTTTTTCGCCGGTGCGGCCCAGAGTTCGATGGGGGATTCCGTTCTTGTTATCCGGCTTTGCGGCCCCGCTCAGGCTTCCGGCTATTAATAAGGATGCAGCAGTCATGCCGAGGAACTCTCTCCTGCTGACAACGGGGTCCTGGTTTGAGAGCATTCTGTCGGTCGCCGACTGCTCGGAAGAATCGACGCGTGATTGATTCGAGTCGCTATCGTTCGGAGTCATGGCAAGTCCTCCTGTTCAGTTGCAGAAGCGAGCGTTATCACTAAATACTATTCCTCGGAGGCACCCAACCGAGGCCTATTTGCCTTGCCTCGTCGCCTTGCCTTCTACTAGCCTGGCACACGAAGCGGAAATAGTTCAGGAAGCCAGCTCGGTAATCCCAGTTAGTTCCAGGTATTCGTTCTCAGACAATTGCAACGACGCTGCCTGTATGTTTTCTTCAAGATGCGCAATCGAAGAAGTCCCGGGGATGGGCAGCATAATCGGGGACCGTTTCACCAACCACACCAATGCAATCTGGATAGGCTTTAGTTTGCGAGCCTTCGCAATCCGTTCCAGCAGCCTACCAGCCACGCGCCCTGCCCCCTGCGATTATTAGCTGGCGAAGTCAGCGGCACTTTGGGCCGCGAATTCCCGAACTGTTCGTGGGCACGCTGGATGGTCGCATTGACACGCGATTTCCACGTCTTCACTTCCCGCGTCACGGCAAACTTCTCCGCAGTATTCTTCTCCGTTGGGCACATCGCAAAGACATGGAATGTGTGCGCACTTTTTGGTCTCTTGATTCGCCATTACAACTCCGAGTTCAGATCCACCTGCGCTGATTACTAAAGCACGGCGGCTCTGACGTAGCGCCGTTCCCTGCACCGACCGAGGCTGTTTCGAGGGAATCCTCCAGGCGGTCAGGCTTCGGCAACTACGTCATTTCGAGTGATTGCATCCAGCTCTCCAAACATCGCGATGCCGCTAAGCCCATGCGTTCCAAGGTTGTTCGGTTGGTGACGTGAAGAGAACCAGCTGTCCCGAGTGTCAACAGGCTGATAGTGGTGTCGGCATTTGGACGGGTCTCAGGCGCGTACTAATGCGTGGGTCTAGCCGCGCCTGTACGATGGCTGGAGATCTGCTGCGACAAGGTCCGAATTCCTGTTCCCGAAAACCTGCTCTCGCAACACTGCAACTCGCCGCCTGACGCGCTATTGGGGACCGAGGACAGTGCGCTATCATGTTCTTCCGTTCAGGATTTGGATAAGAACATGCTCGACGAGGACGAGGCCCGGCAGTGATCCCGCATAAATCGCGAGAAGTTGTTCGCTTTCTTTCCGGCGCCATTGCTCTCGGATTGCTCACCAATCTCGAGGCGAGTAAATGACGTCGGCGTCCACCCCCACCGTGTTTGTGGTTGATGACGACGACTTGGTGCGCGCCTCCATCCAAGGCATGCTGAAGTCGGTTGGCCTGCGTTCCGAGACGTTCGGAACGCCTCAGGAGTTCTTGCGCAGCAAGCGGCCGGACGGCCCAAGTTGCCTGATTCTGGACGTGAGGCTACCTGGAATCAGCGGTCTGGATTTTCAGCGCGAATTGGCCGACGCGGGCATCCGGATTCCGATCATATTCATCACCGGTCATGGAGATATTCCGATGACGGTAAAGGCCATGAAATCCGGCGCCGTCGAGTTCCTGACCAAGCCGTTCCGAGACCAGGACCTGCTGGATGCGATTCATCAGGCTTTGGATCGCGATCGGATAGCGCGTCAACAGGACAGTGAACTTGGCGAGTTGCGAAAGCACTACGAATCGCTCACCCCACGCGAGCGCGAAGTCATGGCTCTGGTAGTTTCGGGCATGCTCAATAAGCAAATAGCGTTTGAGCTCGGAACCAGCGAAATCACCGTGAAGATCCATCGCGGGAACGTGATGCGGAAGATGCAGGCTGAATCACTGGCGGACTTGGTCAGAATGGCTGCGAAACTTGAACCGACGAGCAGTCGCGAGTGAACGTCCTCACCGAATTCAAGGTTATTGTCTGGCTGCAATTTCCTGGGCCGCCGCTTTGGCCGGCGTCCCGACCCATCGAGACCTATCCTGTTTCCTTGCCGGCGTTACGGTGAGTAGCCTCTTCGAAGGCTTCGCGCCGCGCCTCTTATCTGTTGTTTCTTCGAGATCGACCATCTCAGCCTCGGAGGCAAACGCGCATATCGCCGATGACATAACACTCGAGGTGCGCACGGGACAAGTACTGGCGGGCCTAGCAGCGCGGGATGGTGGAGCTCTAGGCCGGGGTCATTCCTTCGCCCGCCCTATACCAAAGTATGATTCCGCCGCCACCAAAGCATAATTGCGCCATCTGTGAACGCGCTGCTAAGGTTGCGTCATGGTCGTTCGAAAGAAGGGGACAATGGTTGCGATTGTTGATGACGATGATTTGATGCGCAGCGCATTGCAGGGCCTGCTGAAATCCGTGGGACTGCCAGCGCAAGCGTTTGCGTCGGCGGAGGAATTCTTGAAGTCTGGCCAACAGCACGAGGTTGGATGTCTGGTCGCAGACATCCGCATGCCGGGAATGTCCGGTCTGGAATTGCAGGCCAAGCTCAACGCTGATCAGTGCAGGATTCCGACCATCTTCATCACGGCACACGGCGACGAGAAAATGCGGATGCAGGCCTTAAGAGCAGGCGCCGTAGAGTTCATGGCAAAACCATTCGACGATGAGGTCCTGCTCGAAAGTGTCCGAGCGGCTCTGGAGCGTTGAGCCCGATAAGAAGCGTGCACGCAGCACAAGGGGGTTCTCTGTGACAGCTACTGGGACATGGCGAACGGGTGATCAGGATTCTTACGAGCGCAGATTCCAGCAGGTCATCGGCAATAGTCCTGCGCTGGAAGCAGTGCTCGAACAAGTCGAACGCGTCGCGCCCACGGGTTCCACTGTGTTGATCCAGGGAGAAACCGGAACCGGTAAGGAACTCATCGCACACGCGATCCACAACATCAGCTCAAGGTGCGGGCGGCCTTTCGTACGATTGAATTGCGCTGCCATTCCGCTGGATTTGCTGGAGAGTGAGCTTTTTGGCCACGAAAAGGGCGCATTCACCGGCGCCATCGCGCAAAAGATTGGCCGTTTCGAGCTCGCCGACAAAGGCACACTTTTCCTGGACGAGATAGGCGACATTCCGGCGGCACTGCAGCCCAAACTGCTGCGCGTATTGCAGGAGCAGGAATTCGAGCGCCTGGGCAGCACTCGGACTCACCAGGTGGACGTGCGGCTGGTGGCTGCAACGAATCGGGATCTGACGGAGATGATGAATCGAGGCGAATTTCGCAGCGACCTCTACTATCGTCTGAATGTCTTCCCCGTCCTGCTGCCACCATTGCGGGAGCGCCGCGAAGACATTCCAGCCCTGGTGACGCATTTTGTCGAGATCTTAGGCCGCCGGATGGGGAGGGAAATCGAACACATTCCTTCAGAAACAATGGCTGCGCTCAGTTCCTATCAGTGGCCGGGAAATATCCGCGAACTGCAGAACCTGATCGAACGTGCTGTAATTCTTTCAAACGATGGTGTGCTTCCCAATCCTTTGCCGTCGACAGAACCTGAGCATCGCCCCGCCATGTCTCTAGGTGCAACAACGTTGCGCGACTCCGAACGGATTCTGATTCTGGGGACGCTGGAAACAGTCGGCTGGATAATCGGCGGTCCGAAAGGCGCAGCAGCCAAACTTGGTTTGAAACGTACTACGCTGATCCACAAGATGCAGAAGCTGGGGATTGCCCGGCCGGCTCTCCAAAGCAGCGAGAACATCATGGGCCCAGCACCGCAGGGGCCAGGCTCTTTTGCACGACATCTGTCGTCTAACTAGACGACACACGATTCTTAAGCATCTCATGTCGACAAGGATGGGTTACATATGGAGATCGGGCTTCTACTTCTGCGACTGACTGCAGGACTAACACTCGCCGCACATGGCGCACAGAAATTATTTGGCTGGTTCGGTGGACCAGGTCTAGAGGCCACCGGTCAGCTCTTCGAGACGATCGGGTTCCTGCCAGGGCGGCGCCAGGCGCTGATGGCAGGCCTCGCAGAGACCGGGGGCGGTTTCCTTCTGGCGCTTGGGTTATTCACGCCGATTGGGGCCGCGATCATTTGCAGCGTGATGCTCGTGGCATTGACCGTGCACATCAAACAGGGATTCTTCGCTCAGAACGGTGGGTACGAGTACGCCCTTGTGCTTGGTGTCGCAGCGTTAAGTTTTGCGTTCACCGGCCCCGGTTCCCTTTCACTCGATGCGCTGTTCGGAAATCACTTCAGTGGCACATTCTGGGGCATCGCTGCGTTGTTGATCGGCATCTTTGGCGGAGTATTTTCGCTCAGTCACCGACACACGACACCGGGGCAGCAAACGACGTCCGCCCACACCGTTTAATGATTCTCAGCCGGACCACCCGGTCCGGCGGAGGTCTTTCCAGGAACCGCCATCCGCGTAACGCTCGGGATGCAGGATCTTCGAACGAGGATCTTCCGCGGTGTCGAGTTGAAGCACCATCCACTTCGGATACGGAACGCCCGGATCAGACGCCGCGTCAAGCAGTCGGGTGTCCTCTTCCGAGAGCTGAAGGTCTACAGCGCCAATATTATCCTCCAATTGCTCGGGCTTGCGGGCAGCGATGATCACGCTGCTAACGGCCGGCCGTCCCAGCACCCACGAGAGCGCCACACGGGCCGAGCTGGCGTCATGCCGTGCGGCCACTTCCTTCAGCGCGTCCACGACGCGGTAGCCCACCTCCTTGTCGAAGGGCACGAACGCACCTGCTTCCGCGAAGCGTGTGCCGGCAGGAGTAGGGTTGGCGCGGCTGTACTTGCCGCTGAGGAAGCCGCCGGCAAGCGGGCTCCAGACCAGGATGCCGATGTTGTGATACTCGGCGAACGACTGGAACTCGTATTCGAGACTTCGACCGACGAGACTGTAGTACATCTGCGCCGTTACGTATTTCTCTAACCCCAGGTGCTCCTGCAGCATTACCGCAGTGGCAGCCTGCCATGACATGAGGTTGGACAGCCCGATATAGCGAACCTTTCCCTGGCGCACAAGATCGTCGAGCGTCCGCAGCGTCTCCTCCAGCGGCGTGTTGCTGTCCCATCCATGCACCTGGTATAGATCGATGTAATCGGTCTGCAGCCGTCGGAGACTGCCCTCCACTTCGCGCATGATATTCACGCGGGTCGCTCCGCTCCGGTTAAAATTCTCGCTCATAGGGAGCCGGACTTTCGTGGCGAGGACAATCTCGTCCCTCACGCCCTTCAAGGCATTACCCACCAGAGTCTCGCTCTCCCCGAGGCTGTAGACGTCCGCCGTATCGATGAAGTTAATTCCTCTGTCCAAGGCTAGCTTCACCATGCGCGTGGTGTCCTCCTGGTCCAGGTTGCCCATGTTCATCTTGCCGCCGAACTGCATCGTGCCAAGTGCCACGCTGCTGACGATCAGTCCGGTATTCCCCAGCTTCCTATACCTCATCTCTCCTGCTCCTTCCTCTGCAAACGAAAATACAGATGGCACATGATCCTCATCCGCATAGGCTTGCCTCGAGCATCGCGCGAGAGCTGGTTTGCGCCTGTCTTTCCAGATCCCCCAAGCGACGCGCACCTTTTGCCAACATCGCCCAGGCCAGTGCGCTTATGTCCGCATCCCCAGACTTCGCGGCCCTTAGCAACTCCTTGCCTGCCTCTTGCTGTCCGAACTTGCACCACATCACTCCACAAAGAAACATGTAGTTACTGTTCATCTCGGTTTCCTCCTCTCCCGCGACTGAAGAACACTAGTCGTATCCCAGAACTCTGTTGCAACCACCTTCCACCGCTCAGGTGCAATCCAAATGCCAACAGCGGCCTTTCTCAAGAAACCGCCGTATTGCCAGAACTTGGTCGATCCAATCGATGATTCCCTCGCTGAGACCCACTACAGCGTGATTTGGACGAGTTCCCGCACGGCCAGCGATTGGTTAAGAGTGTCAACTGTCAATGGATCTGTCGATTCACCGACTATTCCTGGGCGAATGCGTCTGCCGATGTGACTCCAACCATCCAATACGCAACTTCACTGGGGGACGAGGTAGAGGCTGAGTCGACTGTGTCGAGAGATGGGCCAAGGACCGTCCAACAGTTGACACCGTGACACGGCCAGCTGACGGACTTTTGCTTTTTCGTAAAAGCTGTGTCGCCGGTTATAGCCTCGTTTTCAATAACCTTGAGGTTTTGGTGTCACGATTGCACTGTCATTCAAGTCATATTAGAAGCAATCAAGCAGGAGCACAGATATGAAGGTCGGAATCGTTGGAGCGGGCGCGGTTGGCTCCGCGTGCTTTTTGTCGATGGTTATGCGCGGAAGTGCGCGCGAGGTCGTGCTGGTTAACCGGGACCGTAAGCGGGCCAAGGGCATCGTGACGGACGTCCAATACGGCGCTGTCCTGTCGCCTGTAATTACGCTGCGCGACGGCGACTATTCCGATCTGGCCGGCTCGTCGGTGGTGATGATCACTGCCGGAGTCAACGAGAAAGCCGGAGGCGTAACCGATCGCAGCGATCCCGTCGGAAGGCTTCGCCTGCTCGATGCGAATGCTGCAATCTTTCAGGACATCGTCCCGCAGATCCACCAGTTCGCTCCCGATGCTCTGATTTTGGTCGTAACCGATCCACCGGACGCGCTGGCTGACGTAGTGCGTATGTTGGGGCACGAGCGCGTGCTGAGCACCGGCACATCTCTCGACACGTTACGGTTCCGGTTTCACCTGGGGAAGCGTCTTAACGTCAGTGCGTCGGACGTGGAGGCGCTGGTCTTAGGTGAGCATGGTGCTTCGGAGGTTTTCTTGTGGTCATCGGCGCGAGTGGGTTGCAGGAAGGTATTGGATCTCCTTGGGGAGAGCAAAACGGCGCAAACAGTGCGTGAGGAACTCGAGCGCCAGGTACGTTACGCTAACATCACGGTCATTGAAGGTATCGGTGCCAGTCAGTATGGGATAGGGATGGTCTCTGCGCGACTCACTGAGATGATATTGCGAGATGAGGGAGCAGTGATTCCCATCGGCTGTTATGTTACAACCCAACTTTCGGAGTGACGCTTTCCTTGCCAAGTGTCGTTGGCCGGGAAGGGGTGCGTCGCGTGCTCGAGCCCGAAATGTCTGCCCCGGAACAACAAGGTTTGCAGCGCAGCGCCGATGCGATCAAGGCGGCGCTGTCTCGCCTCAGTCTCAAGGAATCCCAGCGAAGAACTGCTTGAGACTTGTCTGGAGGACAAATTGCCAGGAAAAAACGCCCTACCCCTTGATCAGAGTAGGGCGTTCGCTTAAAGAACGCGACAGCGTTCAGAATCGAGTGAAGGAACTACATGCCATTCTGCTCAAAGACTAACGCTTCCTTGGTACGACGGAAGTCGATCTCTGTAAGCGTTTGGACGTTGGCGCTGGTTGTGTCAGTGACAATCTCGTCTTGAGTCACTTGGGCGTCATTCGCCTTCAGTGTTCCAGGTACCGTGGCAACAGTCTTTCCTTCGCGCACGAAATTCACCTGTATCTCGGGACCGGTCCCTTGCCACTCGACCTTGTAGTTGCCAGGTTCCAGTTGCTTGCTACCGACTTGTACAGCATTCGGAATCTCTACCGAGTGCTGGTTCTTGTCCCGTGCCAAAGCGGATACGGAACACAATACAGCGAGCATCGATAAGAGTGCTGCGTACTTTATTGACTTCATTGAGCGAGTTCTCCTTTGAAAAGTTAAGCAGCAGTTCTCACCCTGATGAGATGAGACCGCAAACTCAGATACTGAATATCTATTCAATAGATGCCGATCAATCCATTAGAGGTGCAACCATGCGCGTTTCTCGATGTAACTATAAGTAAATCTTTGTAAACAACATTGAATCGTTCGGGAGACAGTTCTGCTCGCGTGTCCGCCGGTCGACACGTTGCTTTTCCGAGGACAGAAAACATCGATTGAGCAGGATCTCGACCGTTACACTTCGGAGTTGGTGTCCAGATCCCTTTGTGGGTAGTGGAACTTAGGCCGGGCCCTTGAGGGACTTCAGGTAAGTGACAATCTGCCATCGCTGCCTCTCGGGAAGACTGGCCCAAGACGGCATACCGTTATCCGCGGCGCCAGTTGTGATGAACCAAAATACTTCTCCGTCCGACGCTGATTGCGTAGGTCCTTCAGAGAGAGGAGGGATGTTCCCGGTTCCGCGCCCTTTATAATAATTCCATGACAGGAGCCGCAGTTCGTTGCGTAAAACCGCGCACCAGCTGCGGCCGCTGTGGGTTGCCCGGCATATGGGTTCTTCAATTGATTGCTCGATGCGGGCGCGTTATGAAAGTGAGCGTCTTGCGCTAGCGGCATTGAAGCCGAAAAAGGATAACGCAATTGCGCTTATTGCCCCAATTACAAAATAAGACCGGATATCGACCTTCATGACTCTCCTCCAGCGACCTGTCTATTACGATCCAAAATAGTTGAAGCGACGGCCGCTCCCGAATAGAAGCAAGTTCCTCGCCATCCTTCGCGGCCGTGTTTCTGCAACAAAATGCCCGTTCGCGCCGGACCCTCGTGACCGCCGCTCAACAGCCGCGTCGAAAGACTGACACTGTCGACCGGAAATTCCTCCTCCTACCGGATCTAAACTGATGGTGAGCTGGGCCTTACCCTCAATTGGTTTCTATTTGACGTGGCACGTAGAATGCTTCACTGATAAAGGAAAGGGGGAGATCCTGATGGTGAAGCTGAAGGTGAACGGGATAGATCGCACGTTCGATGGCGATTCCAACATGCCCCTGCTGTGGTACGTGCGGGACGTCTTGGGGTTGACGGGGACAAAGTTTGGCTGTGGCATGGCTCTCTGCGGCGCTTGCACGGTTCATAAGAACGGCGAAGCGATCCGATCGTGCATTACGCCGGTGAGCGCGGCAGCGGGTGGCGAGATTCGCACCATTGAAGACCTTGGGGCAAACGGACTCCATGCGGTTCAGCAAGCCTGGATGGAGCTGAACGTCCCGCAGTGCGGATATTGCCAGTCCGGTCAGATCATGCAGGCTGTTTCATTTTTGAAGAGCACTCCCCATCCTACGGATCAGCAAATTGATGACGCCATGGCAGGCAACATCTGCCGCTGCGGAACCTACCAACGAATTCGCCAGGCGATCAAGCTGGCAGCGGGGAAAATTGCATGACCCAAATCGAAAATGTAAGTCGTCGCAGATTTCTCAAAGGCGCGTTTGGGGCGGGCGCGTTCATTCTCGCGGTTCGGTATGTCCCACCGATGCTGGCACAAGCGACGGATGATCAGACCGAAGCGGACAGGGCGACTTTTCATCCCAATCTTTTCGTCGGGATCCAGCAGGATGGAACCGTCAACATCGTGGCGCACCGGTCAGAGATGGGAACGGTCATCCGTACGTCCCTGCCGCTCGTGCTTGCAGATGAGCTTGACGCCGACTGGAAGCGCGTGAAGATCGACCAGGCGATTGGCGATAAGCGCTACGGAGACCAAAATACGGACGGCTCACAATCCGTGAGGAGATTTTTTGACACGATGAGAGAGTGCGGTGCTGCGGCGCGCTTGATGTTGATCCAGGCGGCGGCGCTGCAGTGGAACGTTGCTGCATCGGAGTGTTCCACCGAACTGCATGCGGTGGTTCACAAGGCAACGGGCCGGCGCCAGGGTTACGGTGAACTGGCCTCGGGTGCGGCGCACCTCGCAGTGCCAACGAAAGAACAGCTCCAGCTGAAAAAGCCCTCGGAGTGGCGGTATATCGGAAAGGGAATGACCAGCGTGGACCTGGAGAAGCTCTGCACGGGAAAAGCGATGTATGGAATGGATGCGCGCCTGGATGGCATGGTGTACGCATCGGTCGAACATCCCCCGGTATTCGGCGGGAAAATAAAGACTCTCGACGATCAGGAGACGCTGAAGGTCGCGGGAGTGCACCAGACCATTCGCATCGATCCATTTAAGCCTCCCGCTGCCTTCCAGCCTCTGGGCGGAGTTGCTGTGATTGCCGACAACACCTGGGCTGCGTTTCAGGGCCGCAAGAAACTGAAGATAACTTGGGACAACGGGCCGAACGAATCCTACGACTCGGTTGAATACAAGAAGGAACTGCGGGAGACGGCGCACAAGCCGGGGAAGGTTATCCGCAGCGTGGGCGACTCCGACAAAGCGTTCCTTACCGAGAATATGTTTGAGGCAGACTACTACGTTCCGTTGCTGGCCCACGCGCCAATGGAACCCTTGGTGGCCCTGGCCGAATTCAAGGACGGAAAAGTCACGGCCTGGGCGCCAACCCAGAATCCTCAGGCGGCGCAGGCAATTGTTTCCTCCGAACTTGGCATTCCGCCAGGGGACGTGATTTGCCACGTCACGTTGTTGGGCGGCGGATTCGGAAGAAAGTCAAAACCTGATTATGTCGCGGAGGCTGCAGTTTTATCAAAGAAGCTAGGCCGCCCCGTAAAGGTTGTGTGGACGCGGGAAGACGATGTGAAGTTTGACTATTACAACGCGGTGGCTGCGATGTATCTAAAGGCAGCCGTCGATGACAAAGGAAAACCCACCGCGTGGCTGCAGAGATCAGTCTTTCCACCGATCACCTCCATTTTCGATGTGAACGCTGTCTATGGCGATCCGCCGCACCTGGCACAGGGTTGGACGGATCTTCCCTATGATTTGCCCAACATACGCATCGAGAACGGTCCTGCGCAGGCACATGTCAGGATTGGATGGTTGCGATCAGTGGCCAACATTTATCACGCGTTTGGCGTTCAGTGTTTCACCGATGAACTGGCCCATCGCGCAAATCGCGATCCAGTGGAGTATCTGCTCGACCTTATCGGACCGCCGCGCACATTGGACTTCACCAACGTGCAGTATCCGAACTACGGTGCGGATTACAAAACGTATCCCTGGGAAACCGGCCGCCTGCGGCAGGTCATTGAAATGGTTGCCGACAAGTCCGGTTGGGCCGGAAAGAAAAGCGCGAAGGGACATGGGTTTGGATTCGCTGCCCATCGCAGTTTCCTGACTTATGTAGCCACGGTCGTGGAAGTGGAGGTAAGTGATGACGGCGAGATCCGCATCCCGCGCGTTGACACAGCGGTAGATGCAGGGCTCGTCGTCAATCCGGAAGCGACCCGAGCGCAATTCGAAGGCGCGGTGGTTTTCGGCACGAGCATCGTGCGCAGCGGGGAAATCACTGCCAAGAACGGCGTAATCCAGCAATCCAATTTCAATGATTATCCCGTGGCCCGGATCAACGAGGTCCCGGCTCAGACCAACGTCTATATTGCGGAGAGCTCGGCGCCGCCCGCCGGCGTCGGAGAGCCGGGAGTACCGCCGTTCGTCGCTGCGTTTTGTAATGCGATTTTCGCTGCCACCGGCACGCGGGTCCGCGATCTGCCGCTCTCGAGCAATAGCAATTTCGGCTGAGATTACTCGGTTCGGGTGAACAAGATCGTTTGTAATAGCACTTGAATGAATCACGAATTTGATTGCTTCGATCGGTCGCCGTTGTAAGAGGATGCGAGCCATTTGACGTCCTTTCGCGCACCTTCCAGAGAAGATCGTAGGCTGTTCTGTGGAGGTTCGGAGCCGCAATGACGTTGCTCTCAACCGAGATACGGGTGAAGTGGGCATTCGCCGTTTTCCTTGCCCTGGTCGCCGGCTATTTGGATGGCTATGGCCTTCGTGTCCTGGGAACTTATGTCTCGTTCATGAGCGGAAACACGACTTTCGCCGGACTAAAGAGCGGACAGGGCAATTTCCAAGCCGCGTTGCCTTCGGCAATAGCCGTCCTGTCCTTCGTCACTGGTAGTTTCTTGGGAAACCTCTTTAGTCAATCTAGATTGCGTTATTCCCATCGCCTGATCTTCGGTGTTATTGCAGGCCTGCTTGCGACCGTTGCTGGTCTTGAACGGCACGGCCTGTGGAATGCCCCTGCCGAAATCGCGCTACTCAGCCTGGCCATGGGGATGATGAATCCCGCATTGGCTAAGGTTGGCGCAGAATCGGTGAGTCTCACGTTCGTGACTGGCACGCTGAACAGGATAGGCGGCAATCTGGCCGCAGCCGCTGGGCGGAAGCCTCTGACGGAAGGACAAGGCCCAGGGGATTCTCATCTCGCCCGCGCTCGAATTGACGCAAGCATATGGTCGGGATTTCTGGTCGGCGCAGGGCTGTCCGGAATGGCGGCGTCACATTTCAGGATGTGGGCTCTGCTGCCTCCCTGCGTCGTTATGATTGCCTTGGGGCTGTTCAGCAAGGGCGCCAGACCATCACCAGAGAAGAGGATTACGTCTCCGATCTCCGGTGTGCGCAGCGCGGTGTAGTTCGGTGAGTACAGAGCGGCCCCGCCGACGCACTGTCCGCATCCCCTCGCCGCGAATATCGGTCTTTGCTTATCGCTTTAGAGAACGAGACAATCCCCGCGAAGGGTCGCGGCAGTAGATCATTCGAATGTCACCGACAAACCACCTCGAACGGCTGTCGAAATGCGGACACCTATCTCCCGAATGAGACAAGCGCCGGACACTCAACCTAGTAATTTCAATCTCTGGCTCCGACCCAACTCTGGTTTTCCCAACATTTCGAACACTCTTGCCGAAGACTCAAGTTGGCACGCCAAGTGCCCTTACTCGACTCGAAACTTGTTCCGATAGCGAATTGAGTATTAAAGCGCGCTTCATTTCCAGGAGGAAAGACATGAAGGTATTCTTGATGACCGCAGCTACCATTCTCGGCGTCTCCGCTATTTTTCTCCCGCTTGGAACCAGCGCTCTGGCCGCGCAGACACCGGCGGCAAGTGCGCCCGGCGCTCCACTCGGACCGGCCGACACGTACTTCGTCACTCAAACATCGCTGGGCACTCCGTTTCAGGTTGATTCCGGCCGGCTCGCTGAAACGAAGGGTACGACCCAAGCCATTCGGAGCTATGCGGACCTGATGGTGAGTTCCCACATCACCGTGAATAACGCGCTCTTGGCGATTCTGAAAAACAAGGCTCCGGTGCCGCCGCCTACGCTTCTGAAAGCCGCGTACGCCACGATGGCTTCTACCCTTCAGCATGAAAATGGCGAAACTCTTGACGCCGATTACGTTAGAGGGCAGGTCAATTACCAGAGGGGCAACACCGCTCTCTATGAATATGAAATTGCGAATGGCACAGATCCTGATCTGAAGGCGTTTGCACAAGAAACCCTGCCAAAGATTCAGGACCATTTGGCACGGGCCCTAAAGCTGCAAGGTGGTGCGGACTAAAGCTGACTGACCAGAAGTAATCGCGACCGAAAAATAAAAGGAGGCGTTATGGGTGAGGGGCCGAATTCAAATTCACGCCGAAATTTTCTGAGGTCAAGCCTGGTCCTGATTTCAACCGCGACGCTGGCAGGAGAAGCTCCCGCTCTGCTCGGGAATCCGCGCGCAGAGGAAAGACATCGTTTTCTGAACGAATCCGAAAAGCGATTTTTGTTGGCGGCCGTGGATCGCCTGATTCCCGCAGACGAACGCTGGCCGGGCGCCGCGGAAGCAGATGTCGTGAATTACATCGACCTTCAAATGGCGGGTGCTTGGGGTCGTGGCGAAATGCTCTACCGTCACGGACCATTCCGAAAGGGCACTCCCATGCAAGGGTATCAACTCGAGTACACGCCCGCGGAGCTCTTCCGCCGATCCATTGGCACGATCAATGCGCACTTCGCCTCTCAGGCGAAGTCCTTCGACCAGTTGCCTGCCGAAGAAAAAGACGCATATCTTTCGACTCTCGAAAAAGGCGATATCGACCTTGACGGCGTGCCGTCGAACATATTCTTCGACTTCCTGTTGCAACACACGATTGAAGGATTCTTCTCCGATCCGATTTATGGCGGAAACAAGAACAAAATCGCCTGGAAGATGATTGGATTCCCCGGAGCGTATGCGGATTACCACGATCTGATCGATAAGCATGGAGTTAAATTTCATCGAGAACCCTTGAGCATCGCCGATGGCCCGGGCTACCACTCGATGATCTCCGGCATGGGAGGGAAATAGGCCGATGCCGCAAAAGCTAAAAGAGGTTGATGTGGTCGTCATCGGAGTCGGGTTCGCCGGATCCATTCTCGCCAAGGAACTCGCGGCCTCCGGTCTCAAAGTGGTCGGCCTCGAGCGGGGCCACGGCCGCCACAGCGTTCCGGACTTCCAGGCACCTGCGATCCATGACGAACTGAAGTATTCGATCCGCAAGGGAATGATGCAGGACGTGACCCGCGAAGCAATGACCTTCCGCAACCACAACCGCGAAGTCGCTTTGCCGATGCGACAGTGGGAGGCGTTTCTGCCTGGCACGGGTCTCGGCGGGTGTGGAGTTCACTGGAACGGACAGGCGTGGCGATATCAAGAAGCGGATTTCATCTACAAGACACACATCGAGCAGCGCTACGGGAAGAAAATCTTGGACCCAGATCTTCGCATTCAAGACTGGGGTGTCACCTACCAGGAACTGGAGCCGTACTACGACCGTTTTGAATATCTCCTGGGTATTTGTGGCAAAGCCGGAAATCTGAACGGCAAGATCGAATCGGGTGGAAACCCTTTGGAAGCGCCCCGCTCGCGCGCGTATCCCAACCCTCCGATGAAGGAGCAATACTCCGGGGCCCTGTTTCGGAAGGCGGCGTTGGAGCTGGGCTATCACCCGTTCCTGCAGCCATCCGCCAACATGACGCGCCCGTATACGAATCCCGAGGGAATGACTTTGAATCCCTGCGCCTATTGCGGGTTCTGCGAACGGTATGGTTGCGAGCACTTCGCGAAGGCGAGTCCGCAGACGGTGATCTTGCCGGTGCTCATGAAGAATCCGAATTTCGAGCTGCGCACCGAGTCGCAAGTTCTCCGGATTAACCTGGACAGCACGGGAAAAAAAGCGACGGGCGTGAGTTACATGGACGCGCAAGGGCGAGAATTCGAGCAGCCGGCAGGTTTGGTGCTTTTGACCGCGTTCGCTTTGAACGACGTCCGCATGTTGCTGCTCTCCGGCATCGGCAAACCGTATGACCCCACGACCGAAACGGGAGTGGTAGGGCGGAATTACGCCTATCAGACACAGAGTTACGTCCCGACTTTTCTCGGCGAGGACGTTCACTTGAATTCCTACATGGCGGGCGGAGCCAGTGGAACGGTCATCGACGATTTCAGCGTCGACAATTTCGACCACAGTTCCCTCGGATTTATCGGGGGATGCTACGTGCTGTGCGGCAGCACGAACGCCCGCCCGGTCGAATTCCATCCGACACCACCCGAGACGCCGCGCTGGGGCAGGAAATGGAAGGCCGCCGTGCGGAGGCATTATAACCACACCGCGATTTTCAATTTATCCGGTACGTCGACTTCCATGCGGGGGAACTACCTTGATCTGGATCCAACCTACCGCGATGCGTGGGGGCTGCCGCTCCTGAGAATCACGTTCGATTTTCCAGACAACGATGTTCGCATGAGTAGGTTCGTCACCCAAAAGGCCAGTGAAATCGCGCGGCAGATGGGCGCCAAGATTGTGGTCGATTCTCCGAGGACGGGTCCATTCACGACAACGTCGTATCAGAGTACCCATAACACCGGAGGTGCGGTAATAGGAGCCGACCCTTCGACAAGCGTGGTTAATCGCTACTGCCAGAGTTGGGATGTGCCGAATGTGTTCGTCGTGGGAGCCTGCAACTATCCCCAAAATTCCAGCTACAACCCAACCGTCACTCTGGGCGCGCTGATCTACTGGACTGCGGACGCGTTGAAGACGCGCTACCTGAAACGACCTGGACCTCTGGTGTAACCGATGACCAAGACTCACAGCACCGTGCGGACTATGTTTGTAGTCGTCGTCGCAGGAATCATTGTCGCGAGCTACCTGGCCGCGCAGACCACGATCTCGAATAAAGCGACTCCGAATGAATCGATCTCGAATAAATCACAGCTGGCAGTCCGGATTGTGGCAGAGGGAACCACAAGGGGTGCGGTTGCCTGTGCTCGTTGTCACGGGTTTGATGGAGCTTCCGACGGAAGCGGCGCCTTCCCAAGGTTGGATGGGCAATCCCAACAGTATCTAGCCGAACAATTGCGGCACTTTGCTTCTGGCGATCGGCAGAACGCACTCATGCAACCGATCGCTAAAGGATTGAAGGACGATGAGATCGACGCTGTCGCGGAATACTACGCGAGTCATCACGCCGTTCCTTTCCCCTCACGCCCCGTATCGGAACGGGTCCGTGAACTGGGGAAGCAAGTCGCAGAAGTTGGCGATCTGAGTGTGCGCGTCCAGGCGTGCGAGAGCTGCCACGGGCCAAACGGCGAGGGAGAGCCCGTTTCTGGCGTTCCATACCTGGGCGGGCAATACAGTCACTACCTCAGAGTTCAGATTCAAATGTTTCGCCAAGGGTATCGGAAGAGCCAGCAGATGTTCGTTCCCGCTCATAACCTCAACGAGCAAGACATCATTGCCGTCGCGGACTATTTCGAGCAGGCATCTCGTCCAGCAGTGAAGTGAATCATCGGGAGAAAACATGACGGAAGAAGAATTTCATTACACATCAGCGAGCAAAGCAGAGAGCGTGGCGCCCGGCGCCGCTCGCGCTGCGGCCAATGAAGCTCTCAAAGATGGTCCCCGTGGAGCCCTGGTAATTGCAGCCTGCGCGGTGGGACTGCTCCTCGCAGCTTGGCTGTTCTTCTATTTTGTGTTGTTCATGAGCAGGGGGCACGTTGGCTAACCAGCTCAATAACGAAGGCGCGGCAGGTCTGATTTCGGAACCAGTCATCGTCAAGACGGAACGACGTTGGTTCCTCGCCATGGCTGCCATGCTCGGCGTGATGCTGGCGGTGATCGTCCTTACCGGCATCGGCCAGATGCTTCATCCCTTGAGCGACGTGGAGACAATCGACCCAGCAACCTTGCACCTGCAAGGGGAGTTTGTCGAGAGCAATCTCGGCTCCGCTCTCGAACCCGACGGTTCAATCACGGTTCGCATAATTGCCGAGCAATATATGTTTGTTCCGCAGTGCGCGGTCGTGCCGGCCTCGACGCCAGTTCGTTTTCGGCTAACCAGCGCCGATGTTACACATGGCTTCTTCGTCCAGAGCACGAACACCAATGCCATGGTTGTCCCGGGTTATGTCACGAACGTAAGGACAAGCTTTGAGCGTCCAGGAACCTACCAAATGCCCTGCGACGAATTTTGCGGTTTCGGTCATCACGCGATGGCGGCGCGCGTTGTAGTTGTGCCCAGAGATCAATTCAAGAACCTGCGGCCGGACGAAAGGATGAATTGTGGAACGCAGTAGAATACTTTCGCTCGCCCACTTGTGGACCGCATTTCTTTGCTTCTTGCCCGCCATTGGACTGGGCTTCTGGCAAATGCTGATGCGCAGTCCGCTGCCGGCCCCCGTCGACGACCCGAACACGTACTACGCCTCCGTGACGGCACACGGGTCGATCATGGCCTACGTTTTTCCAACGTTTTTCGCAATGGGATTCGGGTACGCCATTGCCGTCTCGGCGCTGGGAAGGCCGCTCCAGGGAGAAAAATGGGCCTGGGTTGGTTATGCCCTGTCTCTGATCGGCACTGTGACGGCTCTCGTGCCGGTTGCCGCAGGCCGGGCGTCCGTGTTGTACACCTTTTATCCGCCTCTATTAGGAAGCCCGTGGTACTACCTTGGTTTGGCGCTGGTCATCATCGGATCTTATTTTTGGATCGCATTGATGCTCGTAAATTTCCGCGCCTGGAAACGAGAAAATCCGGGCAAACCGGTTCCACTTGCCATGTTTGCCATCACTGCGTGCGCCATCCTGTGGGGATGGACCGCTCTTGGGGCGGTCAGCGAGGTCCTCTTCCAAATCCTGCCCGTGACATTCGGATGGAGCCACACCATCGATGCCGGACTGGCCCGGACGCTGTTTTCTGTGACGTTGCACGCGATTGTCTATTTCTGGCTTATTCCGGCCTACATTGCTTACTACACGTTAATGCCGCAAGCGGCCGGCGGACGCCTCTATAGCGACACGATGGGACGCATCACCTTTATATTGTTCCTGGTTTTTTCCATTCCTGTCGGCTTGCACCATCTTTTTATGGACCCCGAACATGGCGCGGGCTTCAAGTTCGTTCAGTCCGTGCTTACTTTCATGGTCGCCCTCCCGACTTTGCTCACCGTGTTCACGATCACGGCTTCACTGGAAATAGCGGGGCGTATACGGGGAGGGAAAGGCCTGTTCGGATGGATCCGAGCGCTGCCCTGGGATGAACCTATGGTTCTCGCGGTCGGTCTTTCCCTGCTTCTGCTTGGGCCCGGTGGATTCGGCGGACTGATCAACATGAGTTACGCCATGAACGCGATGATCCATAACACCTCCTGGGTCACCGCCCACTTCCACCTTATTTTTGGAGGGGCCGTGGTCATCGTCTACTTCGCGATCGCCTACGAACTCTGGCCCCGGTTGACGGGACGGCCGCTGGTCTCAAAGCGTCTTGCAGACATCCAGTTATGGCTTTGGTTCTGGGGCATCCTGATCACGACGGTACCTTGGCACATCGCTGGTCTGATGGGCCAGCCTCGACGCTACGCGATATTCGACTACTCGGATCCCCTTGTTGCGAAGACAGCGTTCCTCGTCATCTTGTCGGTGATCGGTGGTTGCTTTGTGGTCATCTCGGTTCTCCTGTTCTTCTACGTCCTGGTTCGGTCGAGTTTCGCTCCCCTGGCCGAATCCATGCCTCCCATTCGCTACGCTTTGTCGGTGAATCCTCCGGCCACAGTACCCTCGCTCCTCAACGGGTTTGGACTCTGGAATGTGATCCTGCTGGCGCTGGTGCTGATTGCTTACGGCTATCCCATCGGCCAATTCTTTTTCCTCCACAATCAAAATGCGCCCGCGTATTCCTTGACCCGGGGGATCACGAAATGAACTTGGAAAACGGGCCTCGTCTGCACAACCCGTGGGGTTTCATTGTGGTCGCCGCTATTTCGGCAACGGTGGTGGTTGCGTTCGGATTGGGCTTCTTACTCTTGCCGCGGTATCAAGAAACTCGCGCACCTTTTTCCACGAAAGATGCGGTGTACCACGCTCTCGGCTTTCATATCCATGGCAAGGCCTTCAACACCATCCATCCTCCGCCGAAGGTCCCAACCTACATTGCATGGACTGAAACCACCATTCGGCAAGCGACCACCGGTGACGGGAAGAGCGGAGAGTTCATCGCAACGAATTGCACGGCGTGCCACGATGAAAAGGGACTAAGCACCCAACCTTGGATTCCCAGTCTGGCAGGGCTCGACCCGCTCGTGCAGTACAAACAACTCGACGATTTTCGCTCCGGGACTCGCTTGTCGGGTCCGATGTCCGCGATTGCGCAATCGCTCACGCCGCAACAGCGCGCGGACGTGTCTGCGTACTTTGCATCGCTGCCCGGGTTGCCGGAAAACCGTGGCGAACGGACGCCGCGCCCAAACAGCAGTTATCGCAACACCGACCCTGTGCAAAGACTCATTTACGCAGGCGATCCCAAACGTGCTATCCCGGCATGCGCTTCTTGCCACGGCCCCGGCGGCTATCGGATCGGCGCGCCAGCCCTTGCGAGACAAAACGAACTGTATATCGAACAGCAGTTGCAAGCATTTGCTCAGGGCACACGCGCCAACGACATGGACATGCCGATGCGAACCATCGCGGGCGTGCTCACCGAATCGGAGATCCGAGCGCTGGCGCGCGCATACGCAAACGAGAACGCCCACGGACCGTAAGAAGACAGTCCGGAGAAACGGGATTCTACGATTGAGGAAGAGAGGATACTCTGATGGAAAAATTGATTGGCTGCCTGCTTGCGGCTTCCTTGTTGCTCTTTTCTGCGTCGACGAAGTCCGCCAACACTCCAGTCGGCGCTGAACTGGTCCCCGCGGGCACGCCCTACAGTCCGGGAATCCTGGCTGGGGACATCCTTTACGTCTCAGGTTTGCAGGGAACGGACCCGAAAACCCATGCATTGCCAGCCGATTTCGGTCAAGAGGCCAGGAACTGTTTGGAAAATATCGGGCGCGTTCTGAACGACGCGCACATGAACTACTCCGATGTCGTTTCGGTTCAGATCTATCTGGACGATATTTCACAGTTCCAGGAAGTGAACACAATCTACAAGGAGTACTTCAAGAATCCCTTTCCCTCTCGAACGACCGTGCAGGTCGCCAAGTTATCTCTGGGCGCTCACATCGAGATCTCGGCTATCGCGCGCAAGTGATGTTGAGAAATGAGGCGAAATGAAGAAACAGATAGGGCGTTTCGCTAAGAGTTGGTTTTGCATAGGCCTCGTCGTCGCCTTGGGAATAGTCTGCCGAGCGAGGGCACAGGACGGCGGTGCGAAATTCGTTGTCGATCCTAACTGGCCAAAGCCGTTGCCTCGAAAATGGGTAATCGGGCAAGTCAGCGGTGGATGCGTGGACGCACAGGATCACGTCTTCATCGTTAATCGCAATGACATGACAGACAAGGAAGCGGAAGTTGCACAGCAGGCGCCACCCTACATTGAATTCGATCCCGACGGCAATGTAGTGAATAGCTTTGGCGACTGGAAAGTCGTTCCAAATGTCACCCACGGCTGCACCATTGACTATGAGAACAATTTTTGGACTGCAGGCAATGGCGATGGAATCATCCAGAAATACAGTCACGACGGAAAACTACTGATGCAGATCGGGGTAAGAGGCGCTGTCGATACGTCCGACGGCACTCTCAAGGGTCGGGCACTGAACTCGAGTCACTCGCAGTTCTACATGCCTTCCGACATAGCCGTAGATCCCGCCAACGGCGACGTCTACGTAGCGGACGGTTACGGCAATAGCCGGATCGCTGTTTTCGATCGATCCGGGAATTTCCTTCGTCAGTGGGGGCACCAGGGGACAAAAGAAGAGGCCGATGCGGGTGTCGGTGGTGCATTCATGCAGGTTGTGCATTGTGTGGTCATCGGCAACGACGGCCTGGTCTACGTCTGTGACCGGCAGGCCGACCGGATCCAAGTCTTCGATAAGATGGGAAATTTCAAAAATAACATTTGGATCGAGAGAGGAAACAGTCTCCCGGACAATTGGGGCACTACTTGGTGGATTGGCTTTTCTCCCGACCGGGAGCAGAAATACATATACGTGGACGACGGAGGCGATGAGCAGGTCAAGGTTCTCGACCATGCTAGCGGAAAAGTACTCTCAAGCTTCGGGCGGCCTGGTCACCAGATCGGTGAATTTACGCACGGCCACACTCTGGCAGTCGATTCCAAAGGGAATGTCTATGTAGCCGAGACCGATTGGGGCCGCAGAGTCCAAAAATTTGAGCCCGTGAAATGATGGTCGTTTTCAAAGTTTTATACGAGTTGGAATGGAGAGATTTTGGGCCCTCGGGTGGCAGGCGATCCTGCGCTGGTGATCTAAGCTTGCATACGTCAGAGCGATTTCAAGAAGTGGCATCTTGTGTTAGACTTAGCGCCCCATAAGTGAGAAGAGATTTCTGATTGCTCCGACAAATCGGCAGCCCATCAGGGGGTTCTGTGAGCGCTCGTCTCCTTGCTCTCGCATTACTCGCTGGTTCGGCGCTGGCGCAGAATGTCGTTCACTATTCGACCACCATCGACAATGTGAAGTACCTGTTTGCCACGGCGGAGCCAGTAGCGCGGCTGCACTCCGGCGACATTCTCGACACCAATACGCTGGACTGCTTTGGCAACGTGCTTAAGAAACCCGGGGACACGCTCAGCCTGGTGAAGGGCGACAATCCGCTGGCGGGGCCGTTTTATGTAGAGGGCGCGGAGCCGGGCGATACGCTGGCGGTAAAGGTTCTTGACCTGCAGGTGGACGGCGACACCGGCGTGGGCGCGTTCTCATACGGATTTGGGGCGCTCAACGAAACCAACTATACGCCGATGCTGCATCCGCCGCTGCCTGAGAAGATCTGGTTCTATCACATTGATCATGCGTCAAACGCTGCCACGTTCAAGGCTCTGGACACGGATTTCTCAGTGAAGATTCCTTTGCATCCTTTCTTCGGCTGCATTGGCGTCGCGCCGGCTGGGGGCGAGGCGCGCAGCTCGGTGGTGCCTGCAGAATTCGGCGGCAATATGGATTCTCCCGAAGCCAGCGTGGGCAATACCGTGTATTTTCCGGTGAACGTGAAAGGCGGCTTGTTGTATATCGGGGACGGCCACGCCGCCATGGGTGATGGCGAGATTGCGGGCTCCGCGATCGAGGTGCCGCTCAAGGCGCGAGTGCAGCTCACTGTGATGAAAGGCCGGACCATCAGTTGGCCGCAGTTTGAAAATGACGATGCCATTATGACCGTTGGTGCGTATCGTCCGCTGGACGATGCGCTGCGCATTGCCTTCACGGAGTTGGTGCACTGGATCCACAAAGACTATGGCTTGTCGGAATTCGATGCCTACGAACTGCTGTCGCAAGTGGGGAAGATCCATCTCAACGAGATGGTGGATCCAAATTACGTTGTCGTGGCTTCCATCGAAAAGAAATACCTGCCCCCGAGGAAGAAACCGTAGAGTCGTAAGATATCCCTTAAGACGCCACGCGTGGATGTGAGGCGAACCATGGCTCGGCCGAAACTCCAATCGCAGTTTGCCCACTCGCCCGTTCTGCGCTACGGTCTTGCAGCGGCTTCCTCCGCCATTGCCCTGGGCTTGGCGCTTCTGGCACAACGCTCCGGCTTCCGCAACGTGGAAGTGCCGCTTTTCCTGTTTGCCATTGCCGTAACTGTCTGGTACGCGGGCACCGGGCCTGCGATTCTTGCGGTTGTACTTTCAAGTTTGGCCTTCGACTACTTCTTTACTGAGCCCCGCTACAGCTTCTACGTTACGAGTTCTGAGCTCCCGTACTATGCTGTCTTCGTACTGTTTGGTTTACTTCTCACCTGGTTCGCTGCCGTTCGGCGCCGCGTCGAGGCAGAGCTCCTTCAAGCTCGCGACGAGCTCGAAATCGGACGTAAACGGGTCGAGGAGGCGCTCCGTCAGAAGGAGACTTACCTGGCCGAGGCGCAGCGTCTGAGCCACACCGGCAGCTTCGGCTGGAAACCCTCGACCGGCCAACTCATATGGTCAGAAGAAACTCTTCGAATTTTCCAATACGACCGAAACGCGACGCCTACCGTGGAACGTGTCCTCCAACGGGTTCAGCCGGAGGATGTGGCGCTCGTGCAACAGACAATTGAACGCGCGTCCCAGGAGGGGAAGGATTTTGATGTTGAACATCGCTTGATGATGCCGGATGGTTCCATCAAGCATGTCCATGTTGTGGCTCGTCCCTTAATCGATGAATCGGGCAGCGTAGAGTTCGTAGGAGCGGTGATGGACGTCACCGCAGCTAAACAGGCGGAACAGACGCTCCGGAAGAGCGAGGCATACTTGGCAGAGGCGCAGAGGCTCAGCCACACCGGCAGTTGGGCATCAACACCTGCCATGGGCGAGATCAGGTACTTCTCCGAGGAATGCTACCGCGTGGTGGGTTTTGATCCGCACGATGGACTACCGCGATACGAAACGTTCTTTAATCGCATCCATCCCGACGATCAAGCCAAACTCAGGGAAGCGGTCGAGACAGCGGGGCGCGAGAAATCGGAGTTCGAACTGGATTATCGAATCATTCATCCCGGCGGCAACGTCAGAGACATCCATGTCGTAGGTCATCCCGTTTTCAGTCCATCCGGCGGTCTCGTTGAATACGTGGGCACCGTGATCGACGTCACCGAGCGCAAGCAAGCCGAACAGAAATTCCGCGCGCTTTTGGAATCCGCTCCGGACGCAATGATCGTCATGGATCGGCAGGGCAAGATCGTCTTGGTCAATGCTCAAGCCGAGAAGCTGTTTGGGTATCAGCGGGACGATCTGCTGGGGCAAGAGGTTGAGATTTTGGTGCCGGAACGATTTCGAGGTTCACACCCTCAAAACCGCACGGAGTTCTTCGCCCAGCCTCGGGTGCGGCGGATGGGTGAAGGCATGCAGCTGTATGGACGGCGGAAAGACGGAACGGAGTTTCCCGTGGAAATCAGTCTCAGTCCGCTGGAAACGGAAGAGGGCACGCTTGTCTCTGCTGCCGTCCGCGACGTCACAGAACGCACCCGGTCAGAAGAAGCGTTGCGGCGGAGCGAAAGTTATCTGGCAGAAGCGCAACGGCTCTCGCATACGGGGAGTGGGGCCTGGCGGGTACCAGAAGGAGACGCTTTGTATCTCTCCGAGGAATGGTATCGCATCTATGGCTTTGATCCTAAGGAGGGCCTATCAGCTTGGGAAAAACGGCTGCCGCGCATGCACCCGGAGGATCGAGCCAAAGTGGGAGAGGCAAAAGATCGAGCGATCCGTGAAAAGTCGGATTACGAAGTGAATCACCGAATCCTTCTTCCGGACGGCACTGTAAAACACACTCACACCGTCGGCCATCCTGTTTTGAACGCGTCCGGGGATGTGGTGCAATTCGTGTGCACCATGATGGATATCACCGAGAGCAAGCTGGCGGAACAAACGCTTCGAGAGAGTGAAGCATACTTAGCGGAAGCACAGAGGCTCAGTCATACGGGAAGTTGGGCATGGGCCCCCGCCACCGGCGAGATCAGGTACTGTTCCGAGGAATGCTATCGCCTGATGGGCTTTGACCCGCAGGGTGGACAGCCGCGATTCGAGACATTCTTTAAACGCATTCATCCGGATGATCAGCCCAGGGTCGCAAGAACGATCGAGAGAGCAAAGAGCGAACGTGCGGAGTTCGAACTGGATGACCGAATCGTTTATCCCGGCGGCGAGATCAGAGATGTCCACGTAGTAGGCCACCCGGTTCTCAGCCCATCCGGCGACCTCGTTGAGTTCGTGGGTACCATGATGGACGTCACCGAGCGCAGGCGGGCAGAGGCGCTACGTGAAGGAGAGAGCCGTATTCTGGAGATGATAGCCCGCGATGCTCCGCTCATGGAAATACTGGAGAAGCTGGTATTGGTTGTGGAAGCCCAATTTGCCGGCTTGCTTTGCTCGGTTCTGCTCCTCGATGAGGACGGGCGGCACGCGCGGCACGGCGCTGCTCCGAGCCTTCCCAAACCCTACAGCGAGGCCATCAACGGCATGTGCATCGGACCGAAGGCGGGATCATGCGGCACCGCCATGTACCGCAGAGAGCCTGTTGTCGTCATCGACATTCTCCAGGATCCGCTGTGGGAGCCGTATCGAGCCCTGGCCGAGCCCTATGGGCTCCGCGCCTGCTGGTCCACTCCCATCCTGGCGCATTCGGGCAAGGCGCTCGGCTCGTTTGCCATGTATTACCGTGAACCGCGCAGTCCGAACCAGTCCGAGACCCGCGCCTTGGAACTGGCCACTCACCTCGCCGGCATTGCCATCGAACGCAAGCTGGCGCGGGAAGAGCGCGAGCGATTGCATGAGGCGCAGGCGGATCTCGCGCACATCAATAGGGTGACCACCATGGGAGAGCTGACGGCGTCACTGGCGCACGAAATGAATCAACCGATCGCCGCCGCCGTTACCGACGCCAATACTTGCGTGCGCTGGCTCGCTCGCGAGCAACCGGATATGGAAGAGGCACGCGCGGCTGCATCAAGAGTAGTCAAGGATGCAGCCCGAGCCGCCGAGATCATGAGCCGAATCCGCTCGCTCTTCAAGAAGGAGATTTCGCAACGTGAGTTGGTGGATGTAAACGACATTATTCGAGGCATGATCGAGCTGTTGCGCAGCGAGGCTATCCGATACTCCATCGAAATGCGCACAGAACTGTCCGATGATCTTCCCCTGATCATGGGAGATCGCGTGCAATTGCAGCAGGTCACCATGAACCTGATCATTAACAGTATCGATGCGATGAAGGATGTGGAAGGAACACGCGAGATAGCTATCACGTCTCAGCGGGCGGAAAACGAGCAACTTCAGGTGTCCGTCAGCGATACCGGCATAGGGCTTCCCTCGCAGCGGGCGGACCAGATCTTCAATGCGTTTTTTACGACCAAACCTCACGGCACCGGCATGGGACTACGGATCAGCCGCTCCATCATTGAATCGCATGGTGGGCGCCTGTGGGCTGCCCACAACTCTCCCCGTGGCGCATGCTTTGCTTTCACTCTCCCCACCAAAATGGACGGCCGTGAATGACAACCGCAGCCGCTCCCAAGGTGTTCGTCATTGATGGCGATGAGTTGGTGCGCGCAGCACATTAGAGGCGGCCTTATGCGAACGCGGAGGCCGGGTATTCGGGACTCTAGTCTGACGATTTCGTTGATGCCTCAATCGAACAACTGATTCTGAATCAGTCGTTCGGCCCGATTGATCTTTTTCTCCAACGCATGCCAACAATGGGTCGTATCGTGGCTATGCGAACTACCATCTCCGTGATAATTACCACGCCCATGGGACGTCAATCCGAGACCAATATTCAACCTTGGTTCACCAAGCGAAAGAACGTGCGGCGCACGAGAGTTTCGCTCCTTGTTCCAGCGCTCAAAACCGGATGCCGACTGAGAATTCCCCGCCACAGAGAGAGGCGGAAAACGCTAAGGACACAAAAAGGACACAACAATTCTTGAACCATCTCTACCTCATTGACCATGAAGCTTTTCCCCTTGCGTTAACTCTGGCTAACTGACTCTTCTGTCAGTTGGTCGGGAAGCCGTGAAACCATTGAGAACAAAGGTCGAGACTGGAAGCAGAAATATGAGATGGCCACGCGTGGTGCTCGTGATTATTCCGTATCCTATTGATTATAAAGTGGTGAGCGCGGTAGGAATCGAACCTACAACCTACTGATTAAGAGTACTTGTGGAACGAAGAATCAACACTTTAGCGTAGTTTGTATGAGTTCGGATTCGATAGTAAAAATGCGGGTTTCCGCACTTTGCCCTAACGTGGAACTCAACGTATACAAGCGGGCACTGGGCACAATTTTGGGCACAGTTTTTTCGAATGCGGATTTAAGAAACGCGCATCGTCGGCGCCAGGCTCCGTAACGGAGTTTAAGGCCTAATTTGCCGAAGGCGGAACGTCGAGCCGATGCCATCGAATCAGTAGATAGCGTTCGTCCGGCACGCTGCCGAACGTAAACGGCATCACTCCCTAGGCAGAGGTGTAAAAGCCAGCAGCTCGATCTTCGCGCATTGTTGTAACCCACCACCGGTCGTGCAGTTCGATCACTTCGGTGGAGCTCACCATATCCGCAGGGTGGGACAATGGGATGCGGCTTCGGGAATGGCGAAATCATAGCATCCTTCGATAGCCGCTTATCGCATAAACAGCCCTTTGTGATACATTTCCGCCATCATGCTGAAATATCTGGCGATATTCGTTGTGATCTTGGGGGTTGCAGTCTATATAGCCCGTGAGGATGAACGCACCGCCCAAGAGGCCGCACAAAAACCCGCAAACAGTTTCTGCGACCAGGGGCACCGTTTCCCGTTATCCACGCGGGGTTGAACTTGCTCAGGGTAAGTTTTCGCCGCAGTGAGCTCATCATCCGACTTCGACCGTGATGATGCCAGGCTCAGACTTTGGCGGTGTGGGCAGTTCGTCGATCGACTCACCCGGGACTGGCATAGGGGTGGCCGGGGGAATAGTAACTGTCCGTTTTGGGTAGAGTGGGTAGACGCGGTCATCAGGGTAGAGAGGGAAGGCACCGTCCTTTGCATCGGGAGACGATTCGCGTCGCAGGCGTTCAAATAAGCTCTCGTAGACGTTTACAGATTCTTCGCCGTTTGTAGCTTCTGCTTCAACTCGTTGGGCGAGAGCCTTCAGATGAATCCCGGACAGGAACCCAATCGCATTCGCGGCACGAAGATCGAACGGGCCTTGCTTCCCGCAATGCCGACGAGATGCAAAGGCACACCGAAAGCTTCGATTTCATCCTCGACGCCGTTTCCGCGGACCATGACATCAACGCCTATATCAACCTGCTCCGCCGCGACGGCAACCTTACCCTTGTCGGCGCCCCGGCGAAGCCTCTCGCCGTTTCTGCCTTCGGCCTGATTATGCGCCGTCGCAGTTTTTCAGGCTCGAACATCGGCGGCATCGCCGAAACCCAGGAGATGCTCGATTTCTGTGGGCAACACAACATCACCGCCGATGTCGAAGTCATCCCGATCCGAAAGGTCAACGAAGCGTACAAGAGACTGCTCAAGTCGGATGTAAAGTACCGCTTCTCCATCGATATGGCTTCTCTCAGATCTGAGTGAACCTATGAATAAGCACTTTCGCTTCTCGGGCAGTACTCTTCAACGATTGGAAGAACTTGGGGTCCGTGCCCCTGCGGTCCTGCGCAGAGCCGGGCTCCCCCAGCGGATTCAATATCCGCTGCATCCAGCATGCTGACATTTCCAATCGTCACAGCGATCGCATGGCTTGCGGTTAGTACACATTCGCTCACTGTGCTAGTTCCTGAGTGATGGTCGCGTTTGCCCCGTTTCATTATCGGCTTTTATGGTGTCAGCGCCTCGAATGAACAGATCCGCGACTCCGACCAGATAATTCCAGTTCTCCGCCAAAGCTTTGAGCAGGCGATTTTAGACCATTTGTTCGGGTTGCGTGTGGGTGCCTTGCTCCGGCTGTCGAAGGACGGTTGGCACGCCGCTGTCGAGGTGGCACTCGCTCCCAGGCAATCCCCGCGGCAACGTGAGAGGTGAGCTGAAAACTTTCTGGCTGTCACTCACTTTTGTGACACGAGTCACGGCAGGGTTATTGCCCTGCGCCTAATATTTCAGATGAAAGCTTTTGTTCCTCATTCACAAGTGGCGAACGGTTTTCGGGTCGTGGCAAGGAGTGCTGGTTCTGCCAACGGAGCGCGATGCACACACACTCGCAGGAAACTCTCAACGCGGGCGAGCGAGCTTTCATCGATCAGGTCATCGTTAGCCGGACGGGACGTCCGGGAGCTCTGCTCGGCATTCTGGAGTCGGTTCAGGAACACCACCCCAACAAATATCTTCCTCTCGAAACCCTGGAGTACATTGCGGCGCAGACGAAGATTCCACTCTCAAGCATCTACAGCGTAGTCACCTTCTACGCTCTGTTCAATCTGCAGCCGCAGGGCGACAACACCATCTGCATTTGCCGTGGAACCGCCTGCCACACTCGAGGTTCGCGCAACCTGTTGCAAAGCGTTCGTTTGGAGCTCGGATTGGGCCTGGAGGATGCGAGCGAAAGCAGCGAGGAAGACAAGACTCTGCTGACGACACCCGACCACAAATTTACAGTTCGCACCGTGGCCTGCTTCGGGCAATGCGCATTGGCGCCGGTAGTTGAGGTGAACCACCGGATTTGCGGCCACGTGAACGAGCGTACTCTGCAACGAGAGATTCGCACCGTTGAGCGGGAGAGTTACTGATGCCTCGAATTCAGGACATCGGCGCTTTCAGCGCTGTGCGAGAAGCGGGACTGGCAAAGCTGATTCCAGCCGTGCCGCGAATTGCGATTGGGATGGGCACCTGCGGTCGGGGCAACGGTGCGGAGGGCATTTATCACGCGTTCGCGGAAGCCATCGACCGTAGCGGCATCCATGTGGTTCTCTCAGGGGTGGGATGCTTTGGCGCCTGTTTTCAGGAACCCCTGGCGAATATTAGGCTGCCGGGTCTTCCGCTCGTGATTCTGCATCGCGTGCAAGCGAACGATGCCGGACGGATTCTACATGACGTTTCCAGTGGCAATCTCTCGCCCGATCTTATCTACTGCAAGATCGAAGACTGGGATCACATTACGGCATCCCTGAAGTACGGGCACGGCTATCCAGAAATTCCCCTCTGGAACGACGTGCCTTTCTTTAAAGGCCAGAAGAAAACTGTTCTGCGAAATTGCGGCCTCATCAATCCTGACGACATTGAGGAATACATCGCCATAGGCGGATATCAGGCGTTGTACCGAGTGTTAATCGACGGCCGGCCGGAGGTTGTCATCGAGCAGGTCAAGGCCTCCAAGCTTCGTGGACGCGGAGGAGCCGGATACCTGACCGGCAACAAGTGGGAGTTCATGGCCAAGGCCAAGGCCGATCGCAAATACATCATTTGCAATGCGGATGAAGGCGACCCTGGGGCCTACATGAATCGCAACGAGATTGAGAGCGACCCGCACTCGCTTCTGGAAGGCATGATCATCGGCGGTTATGTGATGGGCGCGGGCGAAGGGATCATCTACATACGGGCCGAATATCCGCTGGCGGTGCACCGCCTTAACCGCGCCATCGAGCAGGCTCGCGAATATGGACTGCTGGGAGAAAACATTCTTGGCCGCGGGTTCAAGTTCGATATCGACGTGGTGGAGGGTGCGGGAGCGTTTGTCTGTGGGGAGGAAACCGCGCTCATCGCTTCCCTGGAAGGGCATGCGGGACGGCCGCGCCCGCGGCCTCCGTTCCCCGCGCAAAAGGGTTTGTGGGGATACCCCACCAACATCAACAATGTCGAGACCTGGTACAACATCGCGCCCATTGTGACCAAAGGTCCGGCTTGGTTCAGCGAGACGGGGAGTCCAAAAAGCTCGGGCACAAAGGTATTTTCGCTAGTGGGCAAAGTCACAAGCACTGGCCTGGTCGAGATGCCGCTGGGCACGCCGCTCAAGACTTTCATTTATGACATCGGCGAAGGTGGCATTGGCGGACGGCAGATCAAGGCAGTGCAAACCGGAGGACCATCGGGGGGATGCATCCCGCCTGAAATGTTCGACACGCCGGTGGACTACGAAAGCCTGGCACAGCTGGGCTCAATCATGGGATCCGGCGGAATGGTGGTGATGGACGAAGACAATTGCATGGTGGACGTAGCGCGGTACTTCGTTGAGTTCACGCATTCCGAGTCATGCGGCAAATGCATTCCTTGCCGGGTGGGATTGAACAAATCTCTTAGGATTCTGAACCGCGTGACCGAAGGTGCCGGTACGATGCACCACCTGGACCTGCTGGATGAACTGAGTCGCTACATACGCGAGTGCTCGCTGTGCGGCTTAGGGCAGACAGCACCCAATCCTGTCTTAACCACATTGCGCCACTTCCGCAACGAGTTCGAAGACCACATCGTTTCGCGGCGGTGCCAAGCCGGCGTCTGCGAAGAGTTGGCGCTGTCCCCCTGTGAAAATAGTTGCCCGCTGCACATGAACATTCCACGCTTCCTGCAGCTATATAAAGAGGATCGATTAGAGGACGCATTTGAAGCCGTCATCATGGACAACCCGCTTCCGTCATCGACGGGTCGAGTGTGTCAGCATCCGTGCGACAGCCGCTGTCGTCGCCAGACCATCGACGAAGCCGTAAACATGCGGGAGGTGCATCGCTTCATCGCGGATTCCATCCTGCTCTCCAATCGTTATGAACACATGGTCAAGCGGATTGTGGTCCGCAAGCTGGAACCTACGGGGCGGAAGATTGCGATTGCCGGTGCCGGACCGGCGGGTTTGACCGCGGCTTTCTATCTGGCTCTGCTCGGCAATGACGTGACCGTCTACGACGCCAAGCCCGCCGCCGGGGGCATGCTGCGCTTCGCACTGCCGGAATATCGCCTGCCCAAGAGCGCGCTGGAGCGCGAGATTGATTTGATCGAACAGCTCGGGGTGAAGTTCGTCTTCAACACGCGCATCGGCTCCGACATTCCGCTGAACGATCTCGACGATCGATTCGATGCGGTCTTCATTTCCATAGGAACCTGGAAAGAATCGTGGGTCTATCAGCCCGGTACAGAACTGAAAGGCGTGTATCCCGCTCTTATGTTCCTGGAGGCAACAGCGAGGGGCGAAGAGACGCTGCTCGGCCGTAAGGTGGCGATTATCGGCGGCGGAAATGCAGCCATCGATTCAGCTCGCACGGCGCTGCGCAAAGGCGCTGAAGTCACCGTGTTTTACCGCCGCGAGCGCAAAGATATGCCGGCGATCGAAGAAGAAACTCAAGCTGCCAAAGATGAAGGTGCGAAATTCGTATTCCTGGCCGCGCCTCATCGGGTAATTGGCGACGCGGCGGGCAAGGTGAAATCGATTGAGATCGTGAAGACACGATTGGGTGAATACGATGCCTCGGGACGACGAAAACCTATCTCGACCGACGAGATCCGCCGCTACGAGTGCGATTCCGTCATCTTCGCTGTGGGCGAGAGCGTGGACCTCGATTTTGCTAGGGCTTCGGGCCTCAGCCTGAAGGAAAGCGGGACCATTGACGTAAACCGGTTCACGCTGGAAACCAGCCGTCCACGGTTTTACGGGGGCGGGGATGTGGTTACGGGCGCGTCGAACGTGTCGAACGCGATGGCGTATGGCAAACAGGCGGCTCGCAACATTGATCTGCAACTGATGGAACCGAACCGCTGGGCCAAGATCCTTCCCGAGATCGAGTACGGGAACGAACTGCCCGAAGAACCTAGTCCGAACCACCGCCATCGTGGTCACATCCTGGTCGCGAATGCGCGGGTACAATCGAACGCCGAGGTGGTCAGCGGATTTACACACGAGGAAGCGCTGGATGAATCTTGCCGCTGTCTGCGCTGCGATATCAAAGTCGCGAACGTGAGCTAGGAAGGAGAAACCTTGCCGAACAAGAAACTGTCAATCCGCATTGATGGCGAACTGATCAGCGCCGTGGAGGGCCAGACCATCCTCCAGGCAGCAAAGGCGAATGGCAAGTGCATTCCTACGCTTTGCGATCTGGAAGGACTGACGCCGGTCGGGGCGTGCCGTCTTTGCATCGTGGAGGTCTCAGGAATCGACCGGCTCATCCCCGCCTGCACTACTCCGATTCAAGACGGCATGTCGGTGACCACCAATTCTGCCCGGCTCATGCATAACCGCCGCATCTCTCTCGAATTGTTGTTCGTGGAGCGCAACCATGTGTGTGCCGCCTGCGTGTCGAATGGCCATTGCGAATTGCAGTCGTTGGCCAGCTGGATGGGAATCAGCACGGTGCGCTTTTCATACAACTACCCCAAGCTGGCAGTCGACCTCTCCCATCCCCGCTTCGTCCTGGACCATAACCGCTGCATCCTGTGTACACGGTGCGTTCGGGTGTGCGCAGACCTGGAGGGAGCGCACGTATGGGAAATGACCTCGCGGGGCATCCACGCCAGAATTGTGAGCGACTTGAACCAGAAGTGGGGCGACTCCCGCAGTTGCACGAATTGCGGAAAGTGCGTCCAGGTTTGCCCAACGGGAGCGCTCGCCGAGAAAGGCTGCGCCGTCGAAGAGATGGTTAAGCGAACCGACAACATCAGTTCGCTTATACAGCGCAGAGAGGTGCACGCATGAAGAAGGTGAAAGTGGCGACGGTTTGGCTGGACGGTTGCTCCGGTTGCCACATGTCGCTGCTCGATATGGACGCGGGAATCATCTCCCTGGCCCAAAAGATCGACCTGGTCTATGGGCCGCTGGTCGACGCGCAGGAGTTCCCCGAGGATGTAGATGTGACCCTGGTGGAAGGCGCAGTCAGTTCACAAGACGACCTCAACAAGCTGCAGAAGATCCGGCAGCGAACGAACCTGCTCGTATCCCTCGGCGACTGCGCCGTGACGGGAAATGTGCCTGCCATGCGAAATTCTATCCCGGTAAACAAATTGCTCCAGAGGATTTATGTAGAGGGGGCACAAGAAGGTAAAGTGGTCCCGACCGACGGAGTACCTGCACTGTTGAAGCAGGCGCGGCCGCTGCGGGAGTTTGTGAAAGTGGATTTATGCCTTCCCGGATGCCCGCCGCCGGCCAAGGCAATCGCCGGCGTGATTTCTGATCTGGTGGACGGGAAAAAGCGCGAGGCCGGCCTCGCGGTGAAGTTCGGATGAGGAGCGTCGGATGAAACGCATCACAATCGATCCGGTGACGCGTATCGAAGGACACGCGAAGATCATCATTAAGTTGGATGCCAACGGTCGAGTCGCCGGCACCGAGTTCCACGTGACCCAGGTGAGAGGATTCGAGAAGTTCACCGAGGGGCGTCCGTTCTACGAAATGCCGGGCATTACTTCGCGCATATGCGGGATCTGTCCGATCAGCCATCTGCTGGCTTCCTCGAAGGCTTGCGACGCGATTATGGCGGTGCGCATCCCGCCGGTGGCCAAGAAGCTGCGCGAATTGGTGCATTGCGCCCAGCTGGTGCAGTCGCATGCCTTGAGCTTTTTCTATTTGTCATCGCCGGATTTGCTGCTGGGGATGGACTCCGACATGGCGAGCCGGAACGTGCTCGGGGTGATTGCCACTCATCCGGAGATGGCGCGCGATGGCATCGAGTTGCGGAAGTTCGGGCTGCAGATCATCGAAGGACTAGCCCAGGAACGAGTACATTCATCATGGATCGTGCCGGGAGGTGTGGCGAGTCCGCTATTGAGTCCGGTACGCGATCGCGTTCTTTCCGACCTGCTGTCCGCCAAAGCGATTGCCGCCCGCACTCTAAGCTTCTTCAAGAATGCGTTGAAATCCGACAAGTATAAGGATGAGATCGAATCGTTCGGCTCCGCGCCAACCATGCACGCCGGCCTCGTCGACCGAAAAGGAAATTTGCAATTCTACGAAGGCGGGCTTCGTTTCCGCAGCCGTAGCGGAGAAATCGTAGAGGATGAAATTGCGGCCGAGGAATATCTGAATTGGATCGGCGAAGCCAGTCTCCGCGACTCTTATTTGAAGGCCCCGTATTTCAAGCCGCAGGGTTTTCCCGAAGGCACATATCGCGTTGGTCCGCTGGCCAGACTCAATGTGGCCGACCAATGTGGCACTCCCCAAGCAGACGCTGAATTCGTGGAATTCCATCAGCGTTTTGGCTCACCCGCACACAGCGCTTTCCTCTACCACTATGCGCGGCTAATTGAGATCATTCACGCGCTGGAAAAGATCGAGCTGTTATTGGGCGATCCGCAGATTCTTGATACCCACGTTCGAGCCACTGGAGGCGTAAATTCCCTGGAGGGCGTGGGCATGATCGAGGCGCCACGAGGTACGTTGATTCACCACTACAAAGTGAATGAAGACGGCGGCATTACCTGGGCGAACCTGATCGTAGCGACAGGACACAATAACCTGGCCATAGGCCGCAGTGTGCAGCAGGTCAGCGAGCGTTTCATCGACGGCAACAAGCTGCAGGAAGGCATGCTGAACCGGGTTTCAGCGGTTGTGAGGGCATACGACCCCTGCCTGAGTTGCTCTACGCATGCCCAGGGGGAAATAGCTCTACGTATTCAATTGACGGATGCCAGCGGTGAGCTGCTGGACGAAATTGCAACCCCGTAAGAGCGTTTGCTTATGGCAGGTGTACTCATCGCCGGTTATGGCAACCGTCTTCGGTCCGACGATAGTTTAGGTGTTCGACCTTAATAAACCTCGGATTCAGCTTCCGAATGCGACAGAGTCAATGGGCTCGGGAATTTGGCTGTCGCCTTGCGACGCTACATAGACGCCGAGCAGGGTTAGCGGAACCAAAATCAAGATCAAAC
>Ga0224545_1000027_pt1 | contig 37002 bp, 31 predicted proteins | sample 714P12024metaG_FD_179906 | JGI IMG/M metagenome (GOLD analysis project Ga0224545, IMG submission 179906) | Peat soil microbial communities from Stordalen Mire, Sweden - 717 P1 20-24 | ecosystem: Environmental > Terrestrial > Soil > Wetlands > Peat | place: Sweden: Norrbotten County, Stordalen... | reverse complement strand
GGTGGCCGGCTCGTTGGGCTTGATCTGCGTCGTATTGGTAATGGAAAGGTACGGATCGAGAAGGTGAATGCCGATGGCCGAGCCGTCGGATGGAAATTGAATGCAATTGTAAATATCTTCGCAGCGGTTGTTGGGTCCAAACGTGACGCTGGTGGCGCCGATAATGTTGTAGCAAATCTGTCCAAATGCGGCGGAGGAGCTTTCGCAGTCGTTTCCGTATATTTCGTCGTTGTTGGGATAATTCCCGTTGCTGTCTTTCGCCAGGACGTAACCGGTGGAGCTTGCGGGCGGCAGAATGCAGGCGTTTTGTTCCAGCACGATCGCGTTGTAGATGCCGGCGAGATAAAAGCAGGTGTCCCCGCTGGACTGCGGATTCATATTGTTGTGTTTGAACAAAGTATTTGTGCCGTCGAGGTCGCCCACCGAGGTGTTGCCGTAAATTCCGTAGGAAGTTCCTCCCGTGCCCAGAGTGATGTTGTTGTTCTCGATGTCCGAGTGGCCGATGCTCGTCATGTCGATCACTTTTGAACTCGCGCCGGTGGCAGTGAGCGCCATGCCCTCGATGTGCACGAAATTTATTTTAGACGTAGCTTGATTCGGGTTTTTCACCGTGGTGCATCCCGCGTTGCCGCAGGCGATGAAGCCGGAAGTGTCCGGATTGGCAATCGTGCCGGTACCGCTCTCTTGATATCCTTTGATGGAAGCGCCGTCCCCGGTCAATTCCACGGCATCATTCGTGGTTGTATCAGTGACGGTGAGTTGTCCCTGCCCCCACAACAAAACAGTGCCGGCAGGAATCGTGATGTGATGCGCCCCCGTTAGCGTTCCGGCCATTCCGCGCGCGTCGCAAACCGCCGAAGCTGTGGATGCCGCGGCAGCGGAAAGGCAGGCGGTGATCTTGGCCGCAGCGTCCGCGCCCGAAAAGCGCTCCGCCTTTTGCACTCCGTTGAGCGCGTTCACCGCCGCGGTTCCGTTCACGTCTAGGTTAAACTGCGGATTCGTGTTGTTGATGCCCAGTGAGCTAGGCGTAAAGCGGTGCACCGGCATCAGCGTGCTTATCACTGAATCGGGGCCGCCGGCGGACGGCAACGCCGTCATCGTGAAGCTGCTCGTGCTCGCGCCCGAAATAAAGGTGTAGTTCGTCTGCACCGGTTGCCACTGGCCGTTGTTCAAATACGGAACCGTGGAAGTAGCGATGCAATAACCTGCAATCGTGCTGACTCCGCTGATAGGAAGCGTCCAGTTCCATGTGATTGCATTGCTTGAGCCGCTCAGCGCCACGCCCGCGCTCTGCTGCGAAGGCGCCGACTCCGTCGAACTGCAACTCGTCGTGGTCGAATACATCGTCGCGAAATACGTGCCCGCCGCAATCGAGCCGCCCGTAGTAGCCGTGCCCGCCACGCTTGTGGGCGGATAAGTTCGCGGAAACTGAATGTCGAAACTCCCGCTCGCATTCTGCGCGATGCTCGCGCCATAACCGAAGTCAGTTCCGTCATTCAGCATCAGCCCGAAAACGGGGTCGATGCCCACTCCGGCGAACCGGCTGCCATTGAAGGTTGCTCGCAAAGCGTCACCGTCGTAGCCGCCATATACGTTTACATCGCTACGCAGCCGGGGGTCCGGGCCGCCTCCCCCTCCGGATCTAACAAAGTAGTCGAACCCATTCCAGCTTTGGGCCGAGCATCCGGACACCGGATTCCCGTTACTGTCTTGCACCAGGCCGTTTGAAGAAAAATTTCCGCCCGACCGGATGTTGCAACCATACACGGAAGAAGTGCTGGGATTATCGTTTTGAATCATCGGTGAGCCGCCACTCCCACCGATCGAAAAGTCGATGATTACACCGTTCAGGTTTGACCCGGACGAATTGAGTTCCACCAAGGCGCATGATGTAGCCACCCCCGCAGCGCAGGTAGAGTCTGCTCCGCTCACGTTCCCGAACGTCAAATTCGTCATAACCGGAAGTGCCGTCCCGCCGGGATTACCCGTGCTATTCGTGATGTAGAAGAACGGCCCGTGGTTCGCTTCCCATCCCCGAATATCCTGAAAGTGCATATTTCCCGGACCGCTTCCAACGGTGTTCACGCGCTGGTCGTAATGAAACATCCCGCCGATTCCTTGCAGGTTATCGAATTCCATCAGACCGTCTAGCGGAGCCTCGCTTCCAAGCGGCGCGTCTCCCGTCAGCAGCACACAATAAATTCCCGACACTTCCGCGCCGGCGCATTCGCCACCGTGCCACTCAAACCAGAACGAATTGGTGACCTCCAGAGCGCTGTTATCGGCCTGCCCGGTCTGTTGTACGAACAGGTTTACATTTTCCAGCTTGTCGCTGGTCGTGGTGTAAAACCACAGAGCTTTGTTGTATCCGTCAATCTCAATGTCGCGGAATGTGGTGCCTGCGTAGGCACCCGGATAGCGCAGGTCAAACACCGGCGCGTTGTTCGGGCTGCTCCCAGCGATGCTTCTTACCACCGCCATCGGGCCTCGCACGAATTGCAGCGTGCTGGCAGTTCCCATACCTTTAAAAGTTAACCGCCCGCAAGGGACTTCAAATACCGGCGCGGTAGAAGGAAGCTGCGGTTGTTTAACGGCATAGACTCCCGACGGAAAATCCAATTCGGGGATTACGCTGATGCCGCCGATAAGAGTCCCGCAAGCCGCGGTGATGGCAGCCTGGATCGCAGCCGTGTCGTCGGTCGCGCCGTCGCCCTTCGCGCCGTACGCAGTCACGTCGATGCGCGGTCGCGGGCCGGTTATCGTCTCGCTCCCCAGGACGCTCAAAGACGTAGGCGTGAAACTTCCGGGGCTAAAATTGGCCGTCGTCAGCGTTCCGGCGATGTTTGCATTTCCGGCTACGGTCAAATTTCCGCCCAGCGTCAGTCCAAACGCCGAAATATTATTGCCCACTCCTGTGGACGAAGGATCGGCGGGAAGAATCACATCCGGAAAAGTCTGCGTCCCATTTATTTGCGGCGCGGTAATTTGAATTAAGTAGCGTCCTGCGGGAGCGTAAAAATGGTAGTTACCGAGCCCGTCGGACTGAAACGGATTTTGCGACGGCACGCTCAGCGTCGCATCGGTAAACAGAGTCGCCAGCGGCGAGCACGGTGTTCCTGTCGCGGTGGATTGGCACACCGTAATCGTCGCCCCCGCCACCGGATGCCCTTCGGGACCAAACACAACATCATCTTTGCGCGATCCCTGCGCGTATGCCAGGGGCGCCGCGAGCGCCACAGTCGCAACCAGCGCCGCGTACGCCGTCAGCGCTCCGGTCAGCCGTCTTGTCCGCCCGCCCGTTGTACCGCTGCGAACACCACGCGCCAAGTGCCACGACGCACGCAACGCTTGCGTTAGACACCGACGAACATCTCGCGCCAAATCTGACCCCGCGCGAGTCATTTGAATGCCAGCCAGCCGGATTGTGCCGTTTGGTCTCATGTCGTGTTTGCCTCTTCGCCGCTGTGTACCCTCGCTTTTGTACCGCAATCCCGTCAATTTATACAGAACTGACGACACGTCGCTGCTATTTTTGTCCGCTTGCGCCGGAGTTGGATTTTGCGCGCGCTCCCGGAGCTGCTTGCCCCGCATTATTTTTCGCTCCAAGGCCAAGCCCATGCTTCGCCGCCTTCTCCGCGTCGAGAATAGCGCCGCAATGCTTGCACACCGCCACTCCCTGCTTCACCTTTTGGCCGCACGCCGGACAATCGTTCATCCGCATCGGAACGTAAGCCCATTCGCGTTCGACGCCCAGGCCGATCGCCGCCCGCCGGTGCAAATCCGAAATTTCGCGGAACGAATGCCCGCGCGCCCACATCGTGTCGCCTTCTCCGATCAGCCGCTGGTAAAACGCATCGCGCCGATCGCGCGCCGCACTAAGTTCCTCAGCCGCAGGCCGCGCTCCCGCGCAAACGAACACGCCGTGGTCCTGAAGATCCTGCAGCAAATCCACGGCAATCTCGCGCGCCGAAATCGTGAAAGGAAAGCGCCGGTTGTCGCCCAGATCCAGCGCGTCGCCGCGCGACGTCAGCAACAACAGCGCGTACGCTTCGCCCTTAGCGCAAGCCGGAATGTGGTAAACCCCGTGCGTCCGCGATACGTACCAGTCCTGCTCCGACACCGAGCCGATCGCCACCGTCGCCGCCGTGTCTTCCTTCGCTCGCGTGTCCACCAAAATGTCCCGCTGAATTCCCTGCCCCAGTAGTCCGTTCAATGAAGTGTCCTTTTGTAGCGTCCGCCAGGTCGTCGGCCGTTGCTTTTGGTAGCGCCGGCGTCCCGCCGGCTCTTTTGACTTTTGTTGGCGGGCCAATCGCGCGCGAATTGCTTACGTATGTCTTTTTACGCCGCCAATCTTGTTCACCGTCGGCTGTGTGCCCTACGCGCTCACCACGAACGCTTCTCCATGAAATGCCGGAACCGCGTCGTCGAGAATATCGTCCATGCCGCGATCCAGATGGCGCTCGCGGCGCGCTTCCCTGCTCGCAATGGCCCCGCGCATTTCCGTGCGCCGCTGCCGCCGCGACCATTCGATCGCGCGCACGATCCAATCGCACGCCGCCGGTGTAAGCGGAATAAACTCGCCGCTCGCGCTCTCAAGCGTGAAGCAATGCTCGTGATCGCCCCGCGACGGGTACGGCCCCAGCGCCGCGACGCGCACTCCATCCTCGATCTCGGTTGTTTGCGCAAGCCATTGCTCCGGCGAGCCGTAAGATTCCGCTGGCAACCACCGCTCGATGTGCCAACGGTCCTCGGGAAGATACTTCGGGACGCGCCGCAACTCGACCTTTTCGCGAATGGTATTTCCGTGCGCGTCACGGTCCGTCCACCGCCCGCCGATCCACGCCAGCCGCGACCCGCCCCACACCACGCGAAAGTTCGGCTCGCCATAACGGTTCACCCCGCCCGCGCGCGTAGCCCGTTCCTGCACGCCGGCCGGCGTCTCATGCGTTTCTCGTGTCACGTGGATCAAAGTAAGTAGAGATGCTGATTAGCTGTTGAAAGAGTTACAATCTGCGCGGAGGCAGTCTTAATGCTACTACCGTTTTTTAACGGCTTTCGAGGGCTGCTCGCGGCGCTGTTCATGCTCTCCGTGTGTCCGTCAACGCCTGCGCAGGAACCACAAATCGCCGCGCTTGCAGATCAAATGGCGGCCTCGCTGTCCAACGCAAACCTGAAGACCGTGATGGTTTTTGATTTCGCCGGACCGGACGAGGTGGATGCTGTGGGCCAAAAGGTCGCGGCCGATTTCCGCGCCGCTCTCATTAAATCGGGCCGCGGCATTCAAGTCGAAGAGCACTCGCTGTTGCTGGAATTACTGAAGAAAAATGACCTTGCTGCCTCCGGTCTTTACGATGTATCCGTTGCGCAATGGCTCGCGCTGCAATCCGGAGCCGATGCGTGGATTTCAGGAACGTTGTCGAATGGAAGCGGTGGCCTCACGGTAACCGTGAAGGCCTTTGGGGTGAAGAGTTTCGAACAGCTGTCCAAGCTCGAGACGTCCGTACCTCTTAGTGATGACCTAAAGGCGCTCATCGGAAAACGCGAAGAAGACGAATTTGCAACTTTGCCCAAGAGCGGTAAGAACGGCTATTCGAATCCGATCTGTATCCGCTGCACGCCCGCTCAATTCTCAGCGGAAGCCACAACCCGCAAGTTCACTGGCACAGTTGCGTTGGAAGCCACAGTCGACGAGGAAGGAAAGGTGAAGGATGTCAGGATAACAAAAGGGCTCCCTTTCGGATTGACAGAGCAGGCGATTAGGGCCGTTCAGGAATGGCGGTTCAAACCCGCCACCGGGCCCGATGGAAAACCTGCGTCAGTCAGGCAGAAAATCCAGGTGACTTTTCACTCGTATTAGCAATTCTGCAGGAATGTTAGCCCGCTGAGTCTTTCTCGTTCGTCGATTCTTTCCCTGATTTCATCTTCCACAGTATCTGTCGCATAATCCCCAGCCAGATCACCGCATCGCGCTCGGGCAAATTGAGCCGGCGAACCAGGCGGCGAATTCTTTCTTCCGCGTCAGCGACGCGACGCATTTCAAGAAAACCGCTGGCATGCAGCACGTCGAGCAGCTTCACCGTGATTCGCTCGACTTCCCCCGCCGACGCGCGCGGCGACTTCTCCGGCAATCGCGCGGCCTTGCCGTCGCGGACGATTTCGTACAAGCAAACCGCGACAGCCTGCCCCAGGTTCATCGAAATGTTTTCTTCGCGCGTGGGGACGCGCATCAGCCAGTGGCAATGGCTCAGATCCTCGTTCGACAAGCCAAATTTCTCCGAGCCAAACAGCAGCGCCACGCGGCTCGCTCCCATCCGCCTGCGAATCAGGCGAGCGCCGTCTTCCAGTCGCCGCAGCGGGTGGTGCAATTGCCGATGACGCACCGCCGTCGTTCCCACCACCAGCGTGCAGTCCGCCACGGCTTCAGCCACGTTCTTGTATTGTTCCGCTTCCGCCAGGACAGACGAAGCCCCCACCGCGGATCGCGCTTCGCGAAACGCCGGTTCGTACGGGTTCACCACTCGCAAATGCCGAAACCCGAAGTTGCTCATCGCCCGAGCAGCCGCGCCAATATTCAGCGGGTTGCGCACAGACACCAGTACGATCCGCACACGGTCGAGTTGCGCCGCAGTAGCCAAGGCTGCCTATTCTAAAGCACCCGCGGACCCGTTTCTCCAACAAACCTGCGTTCGCGCCACCGCAAGACTCGTTGCACGGAAATGATGTTTGAAATCCGCCAGCCGCTGTCTAACATCCGCAATTCGGCCAGCGTGTTGACTCATTCAGCCCTCGTGCAGAGGCCTAGCCGTGAAGTGGCTGCGGTGTGTTTGCTTCGGTAGGAGCGCAGGCTACTGCGCCCGCTGCTGCGAGCAAATAGTATCCATCGACAGAATTCAGCAGTGCTCGGGATTGTTCCAGCTCAGGATGCAGAGGTGCGCAGCGCGGAAGCAGCCTTACCCTTGTCGCCCGCATCCGCTGCTGCCTTCGCACGCAGGACCAGGACCGGGCAATTCGCCTGCTTCACCACTTTTTCAGCCACCGTGCCGAATGCGAATTCGCGCCAGCCCGTCATCCCGTGCGTGGCGATGATGATCATGTCCACACGATCGTTCTCGGCGATTCGCACCAGCTCCATACCAACGTCATCCCCCGTCCCGAGTTCCGTGCGCACTTTCACGTTCTTGTTCGCCACCGTGGCGGCGAGGTCCTTAAGTCGCTGTGCGTCTTTATTCTCGAGGCTCTTGTCGTACTCCCCTTCCTTGAAGATCGACACGTCCTTGGGCAGGACCGGAATGGCCGGAACCACATAGACCAGCAACAACTCGGCGCCAAAGCGCGATGCCATGTCCGCGGCTACGTCCAGCGCGGCACGCGAGGGATCGCTGAAGTCGATCGGGGCGAGTATCAGTTTAGGTGGCATCATGGTTGTCGTCGTTTCCTTTGTTCCGCAATTCTCGTGACGGAAAGGCTAACGCGCCATCCTACCACCCGAATTCCGCGCATTATTACGCGCCTGTTGCGCCTCTATTAATTTCGTGCGTCCCTGATTATCTTAATGCCCGTAAGGTTTTCGTAGCGCCAGCGTCCCGCCGGCTCTTTTGACTTTCTCGGTCGACGTGCGACCAGCCGCCAAGATACCGGCGCTACGAAGACAATTATTCAAACGCAACGGCAAACCGAAAGCTACGACTAGTAGCCCGTCGGAATCGCCAGGTTGTTGATGTACGCGCCGCTGCGGGGCGACTCGTTCCACACCTGGAAACCGGTGACGAAGTAGAAGATGTACGCCGCCGAAATTCCGCCGCTTGCGCCGTAAATCGGGAACACGGTTTGCCCGCCCACGTCGTAGAAATCAATGTCTTGCATCACCGCGCGGCCCCAGTGCGAAAGATCCAGGAAATCCACGCGCGTCTGATTGGCATTGATAGACGATTTGATCGGCACTCCCGCCATCGATTTCTCGCCGGTGAAGAGTAGATCGAGATCGCTCGCGCGCCCGCCCGCTCCCTCCTTGATGATTTGCGAAATCGTGACGCCGAGCTGCTCCCACTGATGTTCCTGTTCCAACGCCGTGTAGGCAATGAGCTTCGAAACCTGGTTCGAGCCCAACGATTTCCGCACTTTGTTGATGGCAAGGCGCACTGCACCCGGCGTGATCGCCGAATTGTTTCCGTTCACCGTGGGTGTTGCGAGTTCCACCGGATACGTTGCGCGGTTCAAGTTCAGCCACGTCCCCGTCGTCGCGTTCGTCTGATGATACAGAATGCCGAAGAGCGACGTAGGTTGCGCTCCGGTTAGCCCGTCGTGAACGATCAAGTCGTTGACGCTCGTACCCGTGGGCAATCCGTCCACCTGAATCAGCGAATTGAACGGATCAACGAGCAAAATGTTCGCCGAGCCGCGATTCGTTGTCAGCGTGGGATCGTAAACCTGCACCGTCTGGTTGTAGTAGAAAAGCTGCGCGCCCGGCGGCTTGGCCATCCCGAATTGCGCCGCCACGCCGGCGGGCAATCCTGTGGTCGTAATTGAGCTGACGGTGCCCAGCACGCCGTTACCGTTCGTCTGCATCACCTTGTCGAGAAACGATCGAAACTGAAACATCGCGTTCTTCACTTCGCGTTTCGCTGCGTTCTCGATTGCTTTTTCCGGAGCGTTCGATGCGTATTCCACCAACTTCGTGATTTCCACAGCGTGCCGGAAAAATACCGGCGTCACTTGCGCCACGTCGTACACCGTCCCCGAACCGCGGCCCAAATCTCCGCCGTCCATGTTGGCCAAGCCTGCTTTGCCTCCTGGACGGATTTGCAGTGGCAAACGCATGTTCCGCGAGCTGACGCGTTCCACGTCGCCGCGCTGCTGGATCATGGTCAGTAGGATGTCATCGCGCTCGTACAGCAGCGGAAGCTTGTCCCGGACTTTTTCCAGTTGCAGCGCAACCGATTGCGCATTTTGCATTTGTGCCATGTGATTGAATTCTCCCTTGGAATGGACGATCCGTCCCCGTCCCACGGCCGTGGGCAGACGTCACGTTTCACGCGGCGCGGGAATCCATCGGGCGTCGGAATCGTCGAACTATTTGTCTAGCGCTTCAGTGCTGAAAATGCGGGGATGTCCTCTACGGATGATTGCGAGAGAAAATTTGTTTGGCACGAGAAGCGTTTATGCGGCGCACCAAAAGTCAGCCTGAGTTGCTCACTTCCGAGGATCGAGGGAAACTGGCCATTCGTACTGGTCCCCACCTGTCCCCTAGGCCAGTTGAACGGTTTCCGGCCGCGAGACACACTGTCTTTGCTTGGAAGCTGGCGAGTGCGCTGCGCTCGTCTCCGCCCCCCTTCCCGTGAAATCGAAGTAAACATTTATGTTGAGGTGTCGTTTATCATGGGACTAAGAAAACTAGCTTTGCTAGGAATAGGAATATGTCTGGGAGTAGCAGCCTCCGCCGCGCCCTCGGTGCGCGCTCAAAGCTGTACCGCATCGCAGGCCGCCGCCGTGCAATGTTTCGTGGCCAACGCCGTCACCACAAAAATTACCTCGCCACGATACGGCATGACTCTGCCTCAATTCGAGGCCTACGGGGTAGCCGTTTCGCTGATTGTGCAGACGCATCACAGCTATCTCCTGCTTACTGGTGTCGCCAGCGCGATCTCGGACGCCATGCCTCCCACAAATGCCAACGGCTCGGCGAATCAGTCCGCGCAGGACCTCGCAGTGTCGCAAATTGTGAACGCCGCATCTGCGGGCGGTTTTGTTACTCCCCCGTCCGGCACTACGGTGCAAGATCTCCAGTGGTTCACGCTCGATCTGGCAACCGCCATGAATGACAACGAAGGCATGCTCCAGATGCTCACGCCAGGCGTCGGATTGCGTATGATTGATTCTTACATCGTGACCGGTACGTCGAATGGATCCGTGAACTGGACCCAGGTAGATTCGAATCTCAGCACCGCCGTCGATAATTTAATGAGTGCCGGCCTGATGAAACTTCCAGCCGACCACACAAGCGCCCAAGTAAAAACCCTGGTAAATTCAGTGGCGCAAGCGATCTACGCCTATAAAGTTTCCACCAACCGCACCACCCTGTGACGATTTGCGCCATTGCGCGCCGCGAATTCTGTACCTGACTTTGATCGAGTAGCGTGCTCGATGGTTCGGCACGTGTGATTTAGGGTCGCTCCCACCCCGGTCGCCCTTTCCTTTAGACCGGTTTCTCCGTCATCCGAGCGGCTAACACCGCGGCTACATATTCAAAATGTCGGCGTCGGACATACGCGCGTAGTTTATTTCGCGCGGACCCATCGAGTGGCGGCCTTCGCTGCCTGCGCCGCCTGCTCCGCCTATGTCCACGCGGCGTTCAGCCGTGTGTTGTCGCGCGCGGCGTTCCTGGTTTGCGGAAACAACCGTGGTGGTCCACTCGTTCAACACTCGCTTGGCGACGCCTGGCAATGCCTGTCGCGCACGCCCGGTAATCAGCGACACAATCGCCTTTTGGTGATTTGTATCGAGGCCGCCGGATCGAAATGCGTCGCGCATCTGTTGCGTCAGTGTGCGATTTGCGCGCAGCGTCGAATCCAGCTCGCGGTAAATTTCTCCCACTACGCGATTGCGCGCGCTTTTCGAGATCCCCTCCGGCAGCAGGCGTTCCACTTGCGCTTCAATCGCTTCCACCACGCCTTCCACGGCGGCAGCGTTCGTCGAGTGGAAAAATTGCTCTTGCGCCGGGGTGACCACGGGCGTCGCGCTCGCAAGTGCCTGTTGTGCTGCAGCACTACCCGTCGCTGGAGCGGGCGCAGCATTCCCAAGATCTGCTGCGGATGGCTGCTCCTCTGCGGGGTGACGCGAAGCGGCCGATCGCGCGGCGATTGCCGGAAATGCGGCGGTGGTGGTTCGCGCTACCTGCGTCATTGCACGCGCCAGAGATGTAAACGCGACCGGGTCCAGATCGGCCACAGCTCGCGCAAGTTGCGCGTGGTCTTCCGGGTGGCGGGAGAAAAACAGCGCATCCATTCGGTTTAGATCTGCAAGCATGCCCGTCGCCGTTCGGGCTTCCTCCGGTGTCGCAAAAGTTTCCCGGTAAGCTTTCGCGTCACGCCACGCCGCGCGCAATTCGGGGTTCGCTTCGAGCGCCGCTCGCAGATGCGCGGGTTCTGCGGCGCCTGTTAACGTGACCGCTTCATTCGCAGCGCCCGCAGGATCATTGCTGGGTTCAGCATCGCCGTTTTGCGCAGCCTTTTGCTTGGAGCCAAGACTCTCGCCTGCCGGTGTCTTTTCACTCCGCCTCGGGCCTTCGCCCGCGAAGTCCAAGTCGAGCTGATCGAGATCCTTGGCTGCGCGCGAAGTCTCCGTTGCCGTTCGAACGCCACGCGAATCTCGTCGCCGCACCTTCGTCGTCAGTCCCAGGATTTCGTCATCCGTCGCGGAGGGGCTCGCTGGCTCAGACTCCGCGCCCGATCCTGAAGGCGAGTTCACGCGAGGTTCGACAGTGCCGTGTTGGGAACCGCCAATCGTCGCAGGGGTGGCAGCCATAGCGTTTTCTCCATATATATTCTTAGGATTCTCGGCCTTGATATACTTGGAATCCCAAACCTAGAATTTGTCCGTTGCCAAGCCTAAATTCCATAGACCCGAGGACTTTGATGCGCGCTTTTTTCCGTAACGTCAGCATCCCGTCGGCCCTTTTCTTTTTCCGCTGAACTCGTCGCGCCGGGCTTTATCCCGGCATCTTCGTCTTGTAAAATCGCAACTGCTTCTTTCCGCCAAGGTCGGCGTAGTGAGGGCGCAGCATGCGCTCTTTCTGCGTCCCGACACGCGGGGTTTTTTCCTCGGAATTTTTTCACAATGCTTCTTACAGGTAACCATCCGAGTACAGCTGTCCCTCCGGCTAAGCTACTGCAAGACCATGGCTTACCTCGACCGCCAATTCGCCACGCCGAGAATTCTTTTCGGTTGAAACCAAGGTACTATTTCCCGCACCGTCGCGTACCTGTACATCTATATATGCCAGCGCGAGTTGAGTCTTCCTGATGGGTCGTCGCTGAATCGTTCGGACGCGCCCAGCGCCCGCCAAATTCTGAGGTGTGGGATGAGCACGACGCCAATTACTTCCGCCGAACCAAAAGCCACAGCGAAGTCCATTGAGGTAGAACGCCGCCACCGGAAGCGCGCGAAAATTTCCGCGCAGGTTCACGTCCGCGCGGTAGATTCTCCCGAGCCGTTTGAAGAAGTCTGCAAGAGCATTGACGTCTCGCGCGACGGTTTGCTTTTCACCGCCACGGGCCGCGGATACTGGAAAGGGCAGATCCTCGACGTCACCTTTCCGTATTCCAATGCCGCGGCTGCCTTGAACACGGCTCAGCGAGCCGAAGTGGTGCGCGTCTCCGAACAAGAAGGCGGCAATTATGGAGTGGCTGTTCACTTCGCCGCCTCGAAAGCCGCCCAAAAAACCGGCGAAAAGAATGTCGCAAAGGGCGATCCCTTTGCCGAGAGCGATCCGAATTCCGCGAGCCCGGCGCCGCAAAGGAAGCAACCATCCGTCGTGTTGGCTGTGGAGTCCGATCAGCGCACCGCCGAAATCATGCGCAATACCCTTCAGCAGGACGGTTACACCGTGATCGTCGTGGCGACCGCCCAGGAAGCGCTCGAAGTTCTCCGCACCACCGTTCCGGTCTGCTTCCTAGCGGAAGTGGAAGGCAAGGATATGAGCGGCCACGATCTCTGCCTGATCATCAAACGCAACGATCGCTTGCAGCACGTCCCCGTAATTCTGCTCACGCGCGCCGCGCAGCCCGCCGACTACGCCGCCAGCCATCAGCTCGGCGCAGTTGTCTGCATGGCAAAGCCGTTCAAACCCGAAAGGCTGCTGCACGTCGTTCGCTTGGTCGCTCCGCCGCCGCAAAACAAGAGCGCCTACGGCAGCTCCCGCTCCGCCAGCAACATCGAACGCACACTGTAACTGCGACGCGGGCAGGATTGGTATCTACTTCTCGCGCTTCGGAATTCGAAATATCATTCGCAAAAGTTTGTTGACGAGGTCATCAGTCCGCTGCGCACCCCAGGCCACTCGCAGAATCATGTACCCAATCACCGCCGAAGCCATCGCTGCCCAAACATAAAAATAAACCGCGTTTCTCGATGGCACGTACTTATCTATCTCGATGTTGAATTTGAGCGAAATGAATGTCGCCAAACAAAACGCTGTTACGATGGCAAAGCCTGTGCCCCAAAGTCTTAGAGCATCGCCTGGCCGACGCAAACCGGCGCGCCTTATCATCACGAGTACGTAATGGTCCTCTTTGCTGAGCACCCGAATGGCATCCCCCCAGCGGCCATACTCTTCGCGATTCTCCTTCTGAGCCCGTTTTCCGGCGTTCCTGACAAGACCTGCAATCTTTTGTTCGTATTCTCCCTGATCATATGTACGGTCAAACTCGTCAGAAACTTCCATAATGTCTGGCAAAGTCCAGGCAGTTTCCGTGAAGTAAAGCATCTTGCGCTCAACTTCTGATAGCGAAACGCCTTCTTGTTGGGCTTCCTGGACAATTCGCGAGACGAGGAACTCTTTTGCTTCGCGCGCGTTGGAAAAGTGATCCATGCTGCGCGGATTCTACTCCCTACCTAGAACGCCTACGAAATTATCTCCGCGGCCGCGGCGGAGCCATCGGCGGCGCTTGTTGCGACGCCGCGGCTTGCTGCTTCTGCAAATAGTCGCGGTGAAAGAGCGCGTGCGCGCGGACGTTCGCGTAACCCAACGGCGCTTCGATCTTGGCCACCTGCCCGGCGTCGGCCGAAAACCACCGCATACAAATCTCAAGCTCCACCGCATGATTGTCCGCAAACTCATCCGGCATGATGCTCGGCAAAATAAGTTCTGCGTCAACTCCGCTTGCAACAGCTTCCTTGAACGCAGGATTCACCGCGCTAGTTACGTCCTGCCGTTTCACCAGCGGAAGCTCCGCCACGAGCTGCGCGATTTCGCGATACTGCTTCGTGCGCGACTCCTCATCCGGGATCACAAATTCTTCCAGACCAATCAAACGCTTCACCAGCGCCATATTTTCCGGATGCGCCAGCACAGCTTGAATCTGCGGGTCGGGATTGCCAATTAATTGCAGCAACACTGCGCGCTGCTGCGACCACAGCGTCGGATACTGCTCGTCCGTTTCCGGGTAGCTGAATAAATTCCCCTTCAGGTCCGCCAGACGAATCCATTGCGATTCAAATGCAGCTCCCGCTCCCAGCAGCGTCACTTCCACGTCGTTCGGCCGGTTGCGGCGGAAACAATCCACCGCCAGCAGCATAATATCCGCATGGAAGAATTTCATCCGCCGCCAAACTAGACCAATGCGCCCCATGGCCTGGTCGCGCGCCATCGCGTAACCCGAAGCGGTGTCGTTGTTCGACATCGCGCCCCCAAATAGCGCGGGAAACGCCCCGGTCAGAAACTGTGCAATCGGCCCCATCAAATTCGCCGCGTGTTCGGCAAGATCTCCGGGAACTTCCGCAGGCTCCGGCTGGAAAAAACCCGCCGCCAGCGACTGCCCCGGTTTCGCCCGCGCGGGATAGTGCGAACCCGGCTCGGCGGTCTGATTCTGCAGCGAATCGAAATCCAGCACTTCGCTGTCGGCGTAGATCGGCGGAATTCCGTACTCGTATGTTTCCATCTGCAAATTCGAAAGCGTGTTGAACCGTTCCTGCACGCTGATCAGCGCATCCCCCAGTGCCGGACGGCCGCTCGAGCCATCTCCAGGCAGTGCATGCAGCACTCGCCAGTGGTCGTCCATATTTTCGTTTCGCGATTCGCAGTACGCATCGCCCGCGAACGCCACGTACGCGCCGTCCGGAAACATTTGCAGCAGTTCGTCGCGCATGGACTTATCGTCTAGCGCAAAAAACGCCCACGGCCGCAGCCAGGTCCGCTGAAACGTAATCAAGTTGATGTTGAAATCGCCGCCTTCGGTCAGCGGCCCGCCTTGCGATTGCGAAAGACGCGCCAGCCGCTCGTACTGCTGTGCGCCCGGCGCCACCGGCGAACCAATTTTGTCCGCCGCACGCGGATACGCCGCGCGCAGCCGCGCCTGGTGCACTTCGAGATTCCATTGCAGGTACGGATACTCGTGCATCTCGTTAGCCCACGGCGGAGTCTTCAGTTCCAGGCCGCCAACGATCGTGATCACTTCCTGCCCGTTCGGTACCCGCAGCCGCGTCTGCCCGGTCGGCACCGTGACCGTCTCCGCCGCCACAAAGTCTTCCTCCGTCAGCAGCGCCCCGCAAAAATTGCATTGCAACGCCCGGGGTGCGCCTCCCGAATCATCCGCTGCCCCATTGTTATAACGAGCCGCGGCCCCGCTTTTCGTAGCGCCGGCGTCTCGCCGGCTGTTTAGATCCGCGTCCGGCAGGGACATCGAGGTGCTGGCGCCGCTGTTGCCGCTATTCGCGATTCCTGCCGTTTTCCTGTCATCCCGAGCGGAGCGAGGGATCTGCTCTTGACCTTCCTCGTCCATTCCACCATCTGCGCCCGTCTCAGCACTGCACTCCGGACAAACGTAAACATCCCCGCCAATCCGCACTTCCCGCGCGCCAATCTCCGTCTCCGGATGAAATCCAAACCGCTGCCCATCGACGACAAACCGCACGTACGCCCCAACTTTCCCATCAGTCCAAAGCTGAAACGCTTCGTCCACAATCAAATTGCCGACGCGGTTGTTGCGCTCAACCAACCCCGCCACTTCCGTAGCCGCCTTCGCTGCCGCCACATCCTCTTCCGCTTGCGCCGACGAAGGGAAAAAACGCACGCGCGGCACATCCTGCGAAAGCACGGATACCAACGACAATCCAAACGCCTGATAAATATTCGTCACGAACTCGTAGCGCGGCAAATCCTCGATCGACGACCCGTCCGTCATTTTCTGCTCAAACGGAAGATGCCAGTTCTGGTCCTGCTCGCTCCACCACAAATATTGCAGCCCGCGCCAGAATTGGTGCGCCTGCTTGATCCGTCGCACCTCCTGCCGCCGCGTGGATTCCGATTCCGTCGAGAATTGAAACACCAGCCGCCGCAGCGCTTCCTGCAGCTTCTCCGGCAACTGCTCGTTGTTCGCCCCAAACGGATTGGCCTCCGCGGCGAGGATGCCGGCGCGCTCCGTCATTTCGCGTGGCGCATTCGCCGGCCCTTCGACCGGCACAATCGCCGGATCCGCCATCGGAATTAGCTTCTGAATCGACATAGTGGATGACCATCCTGTGCACGCGCCGGGCGCGGCGGAAAGGGATTACGTCAGGGACGCAGAGACGGAAACAGGTTCAGCGCTGGCAATCTTTCGCGAATGCGTCGCGAAGGAAACTAACCAGGTCCCGGTGGCCGGCAAATACGTGCGTCTCAGGACGCGGTGCATACCCACTTGACGGGTATTCGCCCGGCAGCCGAGGCGAACTCGGCGCGCCGAAGGCGCGTACTCCAGGCGCGCCAGCTCCCTCGCGATGCACGCGCGCGACAAACCCGCGTTGCGCTCGCCCGGAATGCGACGGCACCAGCTCCGCCGCTTCGATTTCTACTCGATGGATCGGCCCCGCGCCCGCTTGAGATGCGCCGCTGCCAAACTCATCGTCGTCTTCCCCGCCCTGATCGCCCTGCGCGTCCGCAGAGTCAGCCAGCGCGCTGTCCGCCTCCTGCTCCAACTCGGACAGCGCGGCCTCTGCAGCCCGCGCCGCTTCCAGCGCTTCGCCCGCGATCGGATTGATGTGGTAACGCCCTCGAATGAACGGCATGTTCCCTCCCAGTGTGAAAAATAGAAATGTATTGGAAAAGTGAAACGAGATCGCGTGAAGGAAGTTGGCGCAAACACAGACACCCGTAGGGTCGCAGCATCCTGCGCCCGCTGAAGTGTCGGCCAGCCTCGTGTTGCTCGGCGTTAGCCTCGCGTGGCCGGCGGAATGTCTACAGCTCTTGGGGTTTCTTCCTCGCCGAATCAATCTCCAGCATGCGGTAAATCTGGTGCCACGACCGCCGTCGGATTGGCATAACGACGTTTGCGCCCTGCGCATTTCCGTTCGACGGAAGCACTGTCGGGTCGGGTGTCTCGCTCGAACGCGCACTTTGCGCCGTGGATCTTCCTGTTGAGCCCGCTGCGGTGAAAACTTGTCGCGTTCGTCGGTGTTTGTGTTGTACGGCGCTAGCGTCAGCAACCCTCTCCGCGTCGGATGCCCCTATCGACACTGAATCAGGAAGCACCGTAATCGGCGGAACGCCCGCGATGCCAAGCATCGAATTCAGCAGCGCCCGATTCTCCGCGCGCAACCGCGCCACGTCCGCCTCGAGCGCCCGCGTATAGCGCGTCGCCGTAATCCGCCGCCATGTTTCGCGAATGTTCATGGTTTATGTACCGTTGTGAGGAAGGCTATCTGCGCCGGTGGTGATGCAGAAATGACACCGGCTGCACCCGACGCTTCTCTTCGATCTGAAATTTATGTGCTTGCATCGCACGCCCCGTGGGATCTGTTGAGGTGACGCGCTCGGCAACCCGCTGTTCGAGCGGCGGATGCGTCTCCCACGCGCGGCGTGCGCCATAACGCGATTTCAGCCCATACCGCGCGGCATCGGCTGGATCATCGCCATCCATCTTTTCGATGTCTTCCACGCGCGCCGGATCGCGCACCAGGTTCGGAATCGTCCGAATCAGCTCAACGCAATTCTCCGTGAGCAGCCACTCCCCCGCGTCCAGCATTTGGTACATCAACATCCACCCGCCCACGCGATCGTTGTCCGCCGGAACAGGACGCGGCATTCCCCCCGCGACAAAAACATCCCCCATCTGATCCGCAATGGACGCCTCGTCCGTCCGCCGTGCAAACGCATCCGGCGAAAGGTAAATCGCATCAATCTTCTCGCGCGTGTAGTTGCCTTCAGTAGCGCCGGCGTCCCGCCGGCTGTTTAGACTCAACGCCGCATCAGACTGCCCCGCCGTTCCGTGATCCCTACCAACGCCGCGCGCGACGATCTCCTGCGCCAGATCACGCGGCGAAGTCCGATGCGTCACAAACTCGCGGTAAGTAACAATCCTCCGGGAATCCTTACTGGCTACCGTTTCATCAGCCGTGCCCAACGCATCCGTGACGGAAGCCGCTCCACCATGCTGCGCCACGCCCACCGGCGTTTGCGCATGCCAATACACCGCTGCCGGATGCTCGAACCCCCAGTCAATCGAAATCCACCGCGCCCACCAAGGCTTCCAATCGATCTGCTCCGCCCGAACCACGTGTCGCGAGCAATCGAACCGGTCGAAATACTGCCCGGCGAAAACGTCCCAGTCGCCGTCAAGAAACGCTCGCTTCAAATGCGAAGGCAGCGCGCGCAATGTCTTCAAATAATTCTCGTCACCCGCGTAAATCGGATTGTCCGATACGCGCGCGGGAATGAAATCGTAATCCGCTGCGTCGAATTCTTCGGGATGTTCCATGCCGGACGCGGGTTGTTTGTCGATCCACAGCGACTTCACCCACGCATGACCGATGTTACCGGGGTTGGTAGCACCAGCCATGCAGGCAAACGCGCCCGGCACGGGACACCTGTTGCGTGACGTGAGGAACTGCCATTGGCGGAGGGTAAAGAGGGTAAGCTCGTCAATTCCGATAAAAAGAAATTCTGCGCCCTGGTATTGGTAAACGTCCGCTTCGCTTTGGCAATATCCGAACCGCGTGTTCGAACCGTTCAACCAGGTCACCGCGTGTTTTGACTCGTTGTAACTTTTGTATAGCTCCCGCGGAATGTCGCGCCGGAAATAAAGCAGCAGCGATTGCTCCAGCTCGGAAAATGTCCGCCGCAGCAAAAGCGTGTTCACGCCCGCGTGCTCGTGCGCTTGAAGAACCGCCTCCATCAGCAGCGCCTTCGACTTCCCCGGCCCCGCCGCACCGCCGAATAGCCGATATTTTGCAGGCGAAGCGTGAAATTCTTTCTGCTTAGGAAACGGCTCGTAACCCAGGTCAACTTCGTCGTTGGCAAAACGCTCGAGGCCGGATGTAACCGTCAACATCGAACAGTCTCCTAGCTCTATCGGGCCGGCCGCGGAACGTTATGCCTCATGATTATGGTGAAAGGACCGTCGCCCGCGCCGCGCCGGTCTGGGGCGCGAGTGGCTTCCAGCGTGCGCGTGTTCTCCTTCAGGACCTCAACGAAAAGCTTGATGTCACCCTTGTCTGCGCTGTCCCCGAGTTTGTTGTGCGTATTCGCGTAGCCTCGCGCAATCTTCCTCTCGTCAATTCCCTCTTCGCGCAGCGCTTCCGCAAGCCCGATTTTTTTGACGCCAGCGTCAGTGTCGTCGGCAGAACGAACAGCGCTCGTTTGAGCCGCAAGATCTGCGCCGACGCGTTTTTCCGCCTTTGCAGCATGCGTCTTCGAGGTTGCAGCCATTCGTCACTTTTGTTTGTAACTATCTAATGGGTAGCGGGACACGCCCTCCGCCGAGCCGGTTCGAGTCCCGCAGGCGTCGATTTCTCCGCTGGCGCGGACGTGTCCCACATAGGAGGAAGTTGTCGCAATTAATCGGAGTGTTCTGATTCGATCCGCAGCGGCGCAGCATGCTGCGCCCGCCATAAATGCTTGGCGAGGCAGCCGGGAAATCAATACCGCATTATTTTTGAGGTGATGAACTGCCTGGCGCCTGCGTGGGTGTCGCGGCATCGTCAGGCAGCACTTGCGCGAAGACCATGCACTGATACGGATTCGACTCACCGTCCGGGGAGGCCATTTTCGCGGACACTCCGAAGCGGTGCGGCCCGGTGAAAAAGACGCGTTTGTTTGGAGACGACCCGCTAATTCCGCTCACCATTCCCTTCGCGTTGGCAGGAACCGGAATGGTAAAAAGAAAAATGGGCTTAGGAGCAGAAACCTCGTACACATTGAATTGCTGGATGCATTTCTTATTCGTCTTCGCGGAACACGGCGGATACGTCGAAAAATCGTAATCGAACGCTACGGTAACCGTGCGCCGAACCGCCTGCGGCGGCCCTTCAGGCGTTTGCACCTCGGAGGCCGGTTGCGCGGGAGCTTGAACTGTGGATTGCTTGGGTGCCGGTAGAACCGACGGGCTGGCCGACTGCGCCCTCGCGTGCCCGAGCATCGGAGCGGCAGCCGCGATCGCAACTGCGAGGACCGCCGCTACTATATTCGCGCGATGCGATGACCGTTTGATCGAAGCCCCGCCTTCCGCCGGATGGAGGTAAATTCTTCAGGCATCTGAAGAATCCCTAGCCCGACTCGCTACGGTACCACCCGATACCGCCGCGTTGGAAGACAGTTTTGCGACCAAAGTTCGCAATCGGAGAGCCGATCCGTGTCGAACAGGCCCGCCTTATCCCAGGATCTGCACCGTGACCCCCGAGCCCCCGGTGATCGACACAACTTTCGCGCGCACAAAATTTGCGCGCACACCTGTGGCCACCAGGTTGTCGCCCGTGGTGAGCGTGGAACCCATATTGGCCGCGCCGGTGGGTACGGCATACTGCGCGTCCACGTCGTTCATCGCCGTCTGCAGTTGAATGCTGACCGCGGTCGGCGCCGTGCCGAAGCTGATCTGCCATCGTACCGTGCGGCCGTTCTCGGGAAATCCCGCGTAGCTGGGCAAAGCGAATTGCTGGCTGGCCTGCCCCGCTGCGGGCGATTCGTTGCTGAAGGCGAGCGCCACGTCGCCCGGAAAAATGGAATACGGCGGTACTTGCGCGTTGTAATTCGGCATGTCTTCTCCGGTATAGATTTGCATGCTGCGGAATGCAGTCACAACTTCAGGGACGATCGGTGCTGTAGCGGCGGCCTTTAGGCCGGCGGGTTTTCCGTTTGCGTTTCGGAATTGGCTAACTGTGATCTGTTCTGCGCGGATCTCGAGGCTAACAAAAAAAGTTTTACCCTAAATCAAAAAATAACGCAAGTGATTGACTGTGTGAGCATAACTCGTCCAAGTCGCAAGTGAATGTCTCCCCGCCAGTTACGCGCACTTTTCACCCCAAAAATAATTTCCGGTGATTACGCCGGTCAGCGGTGCTTCGGCGCCCTCAGCACAGAACCCCCATGGAATCAATGCGTAGGCATCGCTTCCCGATTCCGAAAGCAGTGGCCAACCACCAAACTGGCGAATGTGCCTCAGTGCCGGGTCGCCGCAGACCCCGCGCCGTTGAAATACGCGCGCAACGTCTCGAAGTCCCTCCGCTTCTTCTTTTCGCTGATGACGAAATTTGCAGTCTCGTTCGCCGCTGGATTCAATTGCCTGACCGGCGGCGCATCACGCGGAGGGCGCGCAATCGCAAATGTGTTTATCTGCGTCAAAGTCGCCGTGGCACTCGGCGCAGCGCGTTCTCAACGTAACTTGAATCGGCGTCTCGACGAGAATCGAGGCATCTGGCCCTTGATTGACGGCTTGGCCTTCGCCGAAGCCGTAGCCTTGGTCGTAAGCGGGCATGCTGTCGTCCTCTGGGACCAGCCCTCCCGATCCCGGTTCTCGCACGAAAAGTTTCCGGCTGATCTCGCACACTTGCAGCGAAGTTCTTTTGAGCGTTCCGTCATTCGTCTTGAACCTGCCGTCATTCGGCTTGGATCTGCTCTCATCGCTATTTTCGAACATCCGAACCTGGGCCTCCGAGGTGAGCGTGGTCGGATGCAACTTCCCCTCCGTATCGATTAACAGAAGTTGCGTCACCAGCGCGACGCCGTCCAAGCCTCCAATAGGGTCACTTTCGGCTCGTTGCGGCAGACCATTCAGAAATTCTTTCATGTCGCGCTGCACCTGCGCTGGTTTCAGAAAAACACGCGCCGTCCGGCGAAAGCCGGCAACACTATCGTGCGCGCGCGGATGAAACCCCAAGACCTCTATCCATCCGCTGTCCTTTCCAAACACATCGGGGAACGCATGCCTCTGCACCGCGGCGGAATAATTGTTGGGTAACGACTTAATCTCCGCGGGCGTCAAAGCGATTTTCCTGATCAGGCGCGAGATCAGATCCAGCGTCGCAAGCCTGCGTTCACCAAGCTCCTTCTCGTCCGCCGCGGGAAATGGAACGAATAGAATGTCGTGTGCGCCCCACAGATCGCTCTGCATCAACGCCCTGGCAACCGTCGAGCGCGGGACGCTCTCATCAAGCGCCTCGTGCAGCGCTTTCGTGAAGCCGGGGTAACCGGGCTCGGTAAGAACCAACCGCCTCCCCATATCCACAATTTGCGATGGGTACAACGGGTCGATTGCGCGATCCCCGATTTCGTTTCGCTCGAACGTGCGCGTGCTCACGCCGTCAACAAACGGTGCGCCCTCGGAAAACTCCTCGCTCACGCGCGTTTCGATGCGCCGCGAGAACAAAAAGTAAAATATTCGGTTCCACGGATCGTTCGTGTTGTTGGAATAGACCGGTTCGGGCGTGGAAGCAAGTAGTCCCGTTTGCGGAGGCCTTGGCGCCGTCTCTTGCGCAACAAGAAACGATCCGAGAAGCGTCGCAAGTAAAACCAATATCGCAGCGTACCAAATCTGGATTGGCCGGCGGCCCATCCCCCAGCTTCGCCATCGCTCCATGCCTGCTCCCGTTGATTTCCTCGTATTCTACAAATGCTCGGTTCCGAAATCCCGACTCCCGCAGTCGGACGCTGCAATTTGAAGTACAATCTGCGCAGGCCCACAGTCTCGCGCCTTGGAATTAGCGCGCAGAACGAACCGGAGCACGGTCGGCCATGCCGGAAGACCCCGCAGTTCAAAAGATCAACACGCGCTGCTGCATCACCGGCGGAGGGCCGGCGGGAATGGTCCTGGCGTATCTATTAGCGCGCGCGGGCGTTGAAGTCCTGGTCCTCGAGAAGCATGCCGATTTTCTGCGCGATTTTCGCGGCGATACCATCCACCCCTCCACGCTCGAAGTCATGCACGAGCTTGGCCTCCTCGATGAATTCCTCAAACTTCCTCACGACGAGCTTCGCGATATTGGCGTGCAAATTAACGACGTACACGCGACCATCGCTGATTTCACGCATCTGCCAACGCACTGCAAATTCATTGCCCTCATGCCGCAGTGGGATTTCCTGAATTTCTTGGCCGACCACGCCAAACGCTATCCTGAATTTAATCTGCGCATGCGAGCTGAGGTCACCGATCTGATCCTGGAGGGCGATCGCGTCATCGGCGTGCGCGCGAAAACCCAATTCGGCCCCCTCGAAGTGCGCGCTGAACTGATAATCGGCGCAGACGGCCGCCACTCCATCGTTCGCGAAAAAGCCGGCCTGCAAGTGCAGGATTTTGGCTCGCCCATTGACGTGCTGTGGATGCGCATTTCGCGCAAACCAACCGACCCGGTGCAAACTCTGGGCCACGTAGATTCTGGGCGGGTTCTTGTGCAGATCCAGCGTAACGAGTACTGGCAGTGCGCTTTCGTGATTCCTAAAGGTGGGTTCGACGCCATTTGTGCGCGCGGCTTGCCCGCTTTCCGCGAAGAAATCGCCAGGCTCTCGCCCTACCTTCGCGAGCGCGTGGACGAATTAAAGACCTGGGACGACATCAAGCTGCTTACTGTGGTCGTGGACCGCCTGAAGCGATGGCACCGCCCCGGTCTGCTGTGCATCGGAGATTCCGCGCACGCCATGTCCCCAATTGGCGGTGTCGGTATAAATCTCGCGATACAAGACGCCGTCGCCGCGGGAAATATTCTGGCGCCCGCGTTTCAGCGAGGCGCCGTGCCTGGAATTGTCCCGGTAATGGACGCGCTCACTTCCGAGCTCTCAACTGAAGGCGGCACGCTTCCCGCGGCCATCGCGATGGGATTGACGCTCGCGCCAGCGGGCCTGCCGAGCCGGCAAATCGCTTCGCCGTTTTTGCGCGGCCCCGTGGATCAAAACGGCGGGACGCCAGAGAGAAATGTAGGCGGCAGCGCATTCGCCGAAAACGACCGTACAGCATCTGCGCCCGAACTCGAATACAGCACCGTGACGGAGGACGATCTCGCCGCCGTTCAGCGCCGCCGCGAATTTCCAACTCGCATGATGCAGCGCTTGCAGGTGCTGATACAGAATCGCGTGATCAGCGCCGTGCTGGCCAGCAAGAAACAGTTCGCGCTTCCCTGGCCCATAAAACTACTGGCGCGCTTTCCCATCCTGCGCCGAATCCCCGCCTACGTCGTGGGAATGGGTTTTCGCCCCGAGCACGTCCAGACCGACGACGCCACTGCCGAACCGCCGGAGGAAACCGCCTAAGCGTTCGGATTTCAGCGCACCCCGCCTTGGCTAGGAAATGTCTAACGGTGTTCTAGGGCTGCCCCCATATGGGCAGCCCTGTTTCTTTACGCAGGAAAACTACTGTGGGTTTGGCGCGGACGTTTGGCCGTCGTTGGACGGCGGTGGCTGCAAATTCTGTTTGCCCTTGGGAGGGTTTGTTGCGTTTGCGGGGCGCAGCGTGAACGTGACTCCGTGCGCCGCGTTTTCGTTCACCGTACGCTGCAGGTCGATCTGATTCGCGTCCACGGAATTCTCGCCGCCATAAGAAGTGACGTAGTGCAGCTTGCCTTCCGCCAGCCAGTAGTCGCTGACCGCGTAGCTCGATCCGTCGCGCAAGAAAATCACCACGTAGGGCTGCGCCTTCGCATCATTAGGCTGCGCGCTATTTTCCGGCGCGTTCTGCCACTCGCCTGCATTGCCTTCTGCCGAAGCCATGTCGCCGTTCGGCGCGCCTTGATCAGCTCCGTTGGACTCGAACGTCATGTCCGATCCGCCGCCGTAGCCGCCATCGTAACCGGCGCCATAGCCGCCGCCGTAATAACCAAGGCCGGCCCCGTATCCGAAGCCTCCGCCGTAACCGAATCCAAAGCCCAGGCCTGCCGGGCATCCCCAGAGCCAGGGATCGCACCCGAAGCCGTAACCGAACCCAAACGGCGAACCAAATCCAAATCCATATGGATTGTACGGGTAAATAATAATGATCGGGCGCTGGCGCAAAGCGTTTTGCGAGATGCCCGCTCGACCCAAGGTATTGTTCATCGTTCTCTGCACGGGCTTGGCAGTCGCGGCCTCGCGATTCGAAGTTGCGTAAAAATGTGACGGCGCGTTTGTATTTGCGCGCGTGTTCGCCGGCGGATCCTGCCAGACGTTGTTCCCTGCCGCGAAATGCGTCGTCGCGTTCGTGCCCGTGGAATTTGCCGTATTCCCGCCGGACGCCGTGCCGCCTGCTTTCGTTCCTGCGGCGTTGTTGGCGCCGCTGCCATGGAACGGATTCCACCAATGCCCGCCTGTGCTGGATGAGCTTGCATTGGAAGTTGCGTGCGATCCGCTGCCAGACCCGCTGCTCGCGTGTCCACCGCCGCTGCTTCCGTGCGACCCACCACCGCCTCCGCCGCCATGCGACCCGCCGCCTCCACCACCGCCTCCGCCATGTTGCGCGAAAGCAGGAGCGGGCGCCAATGCCAATACGGCCGCGAACGATATTCCAAGCAAGCTTTTCAAGAAGATCGACCTGATTGCTGCGGGCTGCTGGGCTGGTTGCTTCATTTTAGTACCCTCCGCCGCTCTGAATCCTGACGGACATTACTACGATTCTAATTGATTAGACGCATTCCCGCATCAATTGGTTTCTCCCCGCGCCCCCCTCGGCGCCTCACGCCGGCGGTTCCGCCTTTCATAGCACCGCCTTACCCGAGTGGGAGCCGCACCGGTCTTCGTAACGCCGGTTTACCCTGACGCAGGAAGGGCGTCTCGCCGGCTCCTTTCTTTTGCGGTTGGACTCGGAGGATCCCCTATCGCACTCACCCAGCCCAGAATTATCTTCATGACTTGCCCCGAGCCCAGGGGCTACCATAACCGGCATAATCGATCCGTCTAGCACCGTATCTTCGGCAATGCCTAACCCATGACCACCCACCGCGGAAAAATTCACAGCATCCCACGCGAAGGATCCGCCGTGCTGGGGCCCAGCATCGAAGAGCGCATGCGCCGGGGAAAAGCTCTGCGGGAAAGCGTCCCGCGGAACTCTCACGCCAAGTGGTCCGCTCCTCCCAACCGTCCCGATCCCATCGAAATCCTGCGCCAATCCGACCGCGGCCGCCTCCCCGACCTTTTGCCCATCCGCTACGGCCGCATGCGCCAATCTCCTTTTGCATTTTTCCGCGGTTCGGCGGCAGTGATGGCCTGGGATCTCTCGAAAACTCCCGCCACCGGAATTCGCGTGCAGGCTTGCGGCGATTGTCACGCTGCGAATTTCGGAGGATTCGCCAGCCCGGAGCGCCAGCTTCTGTTCGACATCAACGATTTCGACGAAACGCTCCAAGCCCCCTGGGAGTGGGACGTCAAGCGCCTGGCCGCGAGTGTCGTCCTCGCGTCGCGTGAACTCGGCATGGGCCGTGGTCGCTGCGAAGATGCTGTGCTTACGCTGGCACAGTCCTATCGCAAGCACATGCGCCGCTACGCGCACATGCGCGCTCTGGAAGTTTGGTACTCGCACATGGACGCCGAAGTCTTCATCGAAGAATCGAAGTCGGCGGCCGCGAAAAAGCGCTGGGAAGAAATCGAGCACGAGGCCCGGCTCCAGACCGCCGAACACATTTTCCCGAAGATCGCCGACGTGATCAATGGACGCACGCGAATCGTGGATCATCCCCCTTTGGTTTATCACACACGCGAGAGCGACTTGATGCAAAAACAAGTGACCAAAATGTTCCACGATTACCGCGAAACTCTTCCGGCCGAGCGCCGCGTCATTCTCGACCGCTATCACATCATCGACGTGGCGCGGAAAGTGGTCGGAGTGGGCAGCGTGGGCACGCGCTGCGCCGTGGCTTTACTGATGGCTGGCGAGCACGATCCCATGTTGCTGCAATTCAAAGAAGCCCTTCCTTCCGTGCTCGAACCCTACGCCGGCAAGAGCCGGTATGCCAATCACGGCGAGCGCGTCGTCACCGGACAGCGCATTCTGCAATCGGCCAGCGACGTGTTCCTCGGATGGACCAGCGACGCCGAAGGTCGCAGCTATTATTTCCGCCAGCTCCGCGACATGAAAATGAAAATCGACTTGGAGACCATGACCAAAACCGACTGGGTCGAGTACGTCGGCATCTGCGGCTGGACTCTCGCACGCGCCCACGCCCGTTCCGGCGACGCGGCCATGATCGGCGGCTACCTCGGCAAAAGCGATGCCTTCGATTCTGCCCTGGCGAAGTTCGCGGCCTCCTACGCCGACCAAGCCGACCGCGACTACGCCGCGCTGCTGAAAGCCATCCGCGCCGGCCGCCTAAAAGCTCAAGCCACCGCCGCGGCCTAATCTCGAATCGCACGCGCAGCACCCGCGGCGTCCGGACGTTGTCGCTTTTGTAGTGCCGGGTTTCAGCCCGGCATCTTGCCTTTGCTTTTGAGGTGTGGGGCTAATGTAACGCGGGTCTTCAGACCCGACGCTTTTGAACTGCGGTGTTGTTGTTCGTAGCGCCGGCGTCTCGCCGGCTCTTTTGATTTTCCGTTCGACTTGGCAGAGGCGTCCACCGCGGACTGAGGGCGCCGCTCAAATTATTTTTCTCTTCTCCAATTCCAAAACGATAATTCTCGAAACCGCATCAATCGCCTTCCGCGGCGAATGCGGATCGATCGTGTCGCTTGTTCCGGTCCAGATAAGCTCCCCATCCGGCTTGGCCGTTGAATAGAAGTTCGTTTCGATCTGCGCGATCCTCTCCGTTCGCAGATAATCGGGAGCATAAACTTCCGGATAGATCGCGCCGTAATAGCCATACAGCGAGTTGTAATACGGATAGGGCGTGTACGCCTGCCCCGGAATCTCGGTCACACTCTTTTTCACCTTTATCAAACGCGTAGCTAAGACCGCATCTATGCCTTGCCCCTGCACGACATCCCTCAATTGATCCATATCGAGCGGCATCGAGTTCGGCCTGGGAAGCAGCGAATAGCTCGGAATGGCTACCATTCCCGGCCTGGTTATCGCCGCTGAAAGCCGATCTTCAAATTCGGCGCGGTTTTCCACCTTCCCGTTTATTCCCAGCACGAGGATTGTTTTGAAATGCGTGCCGGTATAGTTCGGGTTCATCCACGTAAACACGAACTTTGTGGTCCCGGCGTCCAAAGCCGCCGCCAGCACAGCCACCGCCGCTAGAATCAGGATCGCTTGTTTTCTCAAGGCATCTCCCATTCTCGTCGCGAACTACGAATCACAAAACGTGCACAGTACCACGAACGGCAGTCCTGGCAATCACCCGCCTTTCGTAGCGCCGGCGTCCCGCCGGCTCTCTTGATTTCCTGCGTCGGTCGGCAAACTATTCTTCACCGTGACCAACACGGAGGTAAGCCCTCCCGGTGGTATCATCCCGAGGCCCAGGCTCTCTATTCCTAACCCATGCCCCTCTTCGAATTCAACGATCAACCTTGGTTGCCCACCTACCTCCGCGATTACGTGACCGACGGCTTGCAGTCCGTCATGAGCCTCGGCGGCATCTACCGCTGCATCGCTGACAGGCTGAAAAACGCCTTCCAGACCAGCAAGGCTTCCCGTGTCGTGGATCTCTGTTCCGGCGGCAGCGGCCCCTGGCCCTGGTTGCACGAATCTCTTCGCGACGCCCACGGCCGCCTCGCGGAAATTTGCCTCACCGATTTGTACCCCAACCTTCCGGCATTCGAGCGCATCCACGCGGAAACCCACGGCGCCATCACTTACTGGCCGGAATCCGTTGACGCCACCCAAGTCCCCGCTCAACTCACCGGCTTCCGCACAATCTTCAGCTCCTTCCACCACTTTCCACCGCCCGTAGCGATCGGCATTTTGCAAAACGCCGTGGACAATCGCCAAGGCATCGGGATCTTCGAAGCTGCTCGCCGCCATCCGGTCACCATCGCGCAAACCGTTCTCATATTTTTCGGCGCCCTTATAACTGCGCCCTTCATCCGCCCCTTCCGTTTTTCCCGCCTCTTCTGGACTTACATCCTGCCCGTAATTCCCTTCGTGCTCTTTTACGACGGCGTAATCTCCAGCCTGCACGCATATTCCATCAAACAGCTTCGCGAAATGATCGCCTCTCTTCACGCCGACGGCTACGTCTGGGAAGTAGGCGAAGAACCCCGCGGCTTCGTCACCGTGACCTACCTCCTCGGCTATCCCGCCAAATAGCGCGCCGCGTGCAAACTCCTGTCCCGTTTAGCCCCTTTTTCAATTCCACTAAAAGCAACGCTTGCCCTAGCCGCCGCTTCATAGCAATCATCGGACGCTTGGGACGCACAATGAGGAGCTTTTTATGAGCGTTTGGTTCCTACGCTTGTTCATCTTCACAGTCTCTTTTGTCGCCGGATTATGTGCTGTCCCGCCTCTTTGGTCGCAGAACCCTTCTTCGTCGCAGGACTGTCCTTGCCCTCCGTCGCAGCCTTCGCCTCATCCCTCCCAGCCCGATTTCAGCAACGCCGCCAATAAATGGCAACTCGCCGCCGCAAACCTCGAATCGCAAGTCGATACCGTGAATCCGACTCCGCGTGAGCAGCGCGACGCCTTCTGGAAGGTTCCCCTGGGAACTTATCGCGACGAGAAGAAAGCCGCCGAGGCCGCTGGTGGTGCAATGTTCACGAGCCCCGGAGCCTACTTAGCGGATGGCCCGGAATTCTCCGCCGTGAAAGGCGCTACCTGGGTCATAGCCACCTTTGAAGACTTCCACGTGTACGCGATCGGCCGCGATTACGAATTGCTTTATACCGAGATGAATTTTCGCGTGGAGCAAGTCTTCAAAGAGCCCGAAGGCCTGTCACTGTCGAGCGGCGCGCTCGTCGATGCCGCGATTCCCGGGGGAAGCATAGGATCGCCCAACGGCAAAGTCTTCACTTCGCGGATAGAACCCCAGCAGCGCGGCTCGCAGCCTGCCCACAAATATCTCTTGCAGTTGTTGTACGAGCCACACGGCGGCTTCTTCATGGCCAATGCGCGCTGGGACATCTCCTCCGGAAAAGTTGAATCTGACAGCCCTGTGGAAGCGTATCGAATCGCTCACGGAAGGACTTCTATCGTAGGAATGTCCGTCCCCGATCTCGTGAATTACTTACCCAAAGCCTTGCCCGACGAACCCGACGAATAGGTCTGTAGCACCCGCGCGAGTCGCGCTGGCGAAATCTTCAACATGCCTTCACGATCGAAGCTATCCACGCGCAAATCATCGGAAAACGAAATAGCTTTTCGTCCATCGCTTCGGTAATCACTTTGTCGGCTTCGATCGGATCGACATCCAAAAAATACCCGTTGGCTCGCAGCATCGCGTCCGTCATCACAAAGCTGATTCGCTTATTCCCGTCAATGAAGGGGTGATTGTTTGCCAGCGACTCCATTAAGGCAGAGGCTTCCTCGATGATGCCGCTGTAGTAGCCGCTTTGTGAACGAAAAATAGCGGACTCCAGCAGCCCCTTATCACGGATGCCCTGGCGTCCGCCGAATTCCTCGATGAGCATACGGTGGGTTGCGATTGTCTCGGCTACCGTCGGGTAAATGCGCCGGGGCATCTACTGCGCCAAAAGCTGCAGTAACTTTCGGTTCTTCTCCACCGATCGCCGTACGTGCGCCATAATCTCAGGACGCACCACTCCCTGCGTGGGCGCGATGAATTGAATGTAGTGTTCCACTGCTTGTTCCAGGACGTATGTCGTCGTCTGGCCGTTGTCCTTCGCCAGCTTGGCCAGATCCTCATAGAGAGCCGCCCGCATGTTGAGTCCGACCTGTTTTTTGGTTTCTCTCGCCATAGCGTCGAGTCTCCTTCCGTCTTGCTTCATTCTACCCGACGGAATTGTTACCAGTCCAGACACATCTAGATGCACCAAGACATGCCGAGTAACGCCCGGGTCACCCCCGTTTCAGTCTCTCGCCGCCTTACTTGCTGGTATCGGTCCACATGCTCATGGTAGTTCCCATGACCATGGGCAGGGAGACGAGCAAGGAGATGGCCAGCAACGATTTCTTTGCACTCATGAAGTGTGCCAGCAAGTTAACACAGACCCATATGGATGTTGAATGGCGCCGTCCGGTTTTCGTAACGTCGGCGTCCCGCCGGCTCTTTGACTTTCTCCGTCGCTCACCTTACTTTTGGGATGAAAAGGGTATCCCAACGCATTCGATTCAGGGTACGCTGGCTGGCGACATGGAAATCACTGACCAGAGAAAAATCCAAATCCGCGCTCGAGCTTTCGCCATCGCTACCATCTGCCTATTTTTCGCTGTGGCCTTGGCCTCCTTCGCTTTCACGCGAACGCATTCGCCTATCCAAACCGCCGCACAAAACGGAGCTAACGTGACAAAACATGCAACCGGCCCATTTGACGTGAAGTTAGCCCCTCAGGGCGAGGACGACAAAGCCGAGGGCTCAACTCTCGCCAGGTATTCCCTCGACAAGCAATATCACGGCGATCTCGACGCCACCGCCAAAGGCACCATGCTCACCGCTGGCACCGATGTGAAAGGTTCAGCCGGCTACGTCGCCATCGAACGCGTCACCGGAAAATTAAACGGTCGCACCGGTAGCTTCGTTCTGCAACACACCGGCACATTGACCCGCGGTGCCCCGGTGCAAAACATCACCGTCGTCCCCGACTCTGGCACTGGCCAACTCACCGGCCTAACCGGCAAGCTCACCGTAATCATCGACGCCGGCAAGCATTCCTACGCCTTCGACTACTCCCTCCCCGAAACTCCGTAATCCTCGATCCTGTTTCGCGGAGCCGTGCCTCGAAAGTCAGCCGCAGCGCTGCCCGGCCGCCATCATACATAAGACGCGCAATCTCGCCCGTCAAAAACGTTGCTCGCCAGCCCTTACCATCTTGCGCGATAATCCGCATCTCGCTGTTCTGCGAATTTACCCAGGAGGTTCCATGCGCCCAATTTGCTACCACGTTGCCATGAGCCTCGACGGTTACATCGCCGGCCCCAACAGTGAGTTCGACTGGATCGTCAACGATCCCGACGTTGATTTTGTCGCGCTCTTCGCTCAGTTCGACACGCTTCTCATGGGACGCCGAACGTTTGAGCTGATGGTGCGGCAGGGCCGCACTAAAATTCCAGGCATGGAGCTGTTTGTTTTTTCCAAGACGCTGCGCCCGCGCGACTACCCCGAAGTGACCATCGTGTCCGGCAAGCCCGAGGAAACGGTCGCTTCCCTCCGCGCCAAACCCGGCAAGGATATCTGGCTGTTCGGCGGCGGCTCGCTCTTCCAAAGTTTTCTTGACGCAAAGCTCGTGGACAGAGTGGAAGTCGCCGTAATCCCCGTCCTCCTCGGCGCAGGAATTCCCCTTCTCGCCTCTCCAGCCAAGCAGGCCAAGCTAAAATTAACCGCCCACAAAATTTACAAGACCGGAATCGTCATGCTGACCTACGCCGTACTATAGTCCGCCACGCAGGTTTTCGTCGCGCCGGTTACCCTGACGAAGGAAGGGCCGACTCTTTTAACTTTCTTAATCGGACTACGCTTTCACATCGCCGGGTGCGCTTCTGTAGCGGCCGCCTTTAGGCGGGCGGGGTTCTTGCTACCAGGGTGCGGACTGCGCGCGCCTTAAGTGACGCGCTGCTAAAGCGCTCGCGCGGTATAAATCAAATACACCGCCAAAATTATCCCGAATACCGCGGCAACGACTGTCAACACCGTCACAATCGCCCCCGCGGGTCTGAAATCTCCCGTCTCTATTCGACGCATGGTGCCTTGGTACCGAAACCAAGCCGCCAGCGCCATAAAAATCCCCATCGCTATGAATCCCACGCCGATAATCAGAGACACACCACTCTCGTGTTCGGCGGCTCCCTGGACCCGCAGAAATTCGCGCAACGTAATTCCAAACTTCGCCACCACAAATCCGAATACGATAATGCTGATGCTCGTGCGAATCCATGCCAGGAACGTCCGCTCGTTTGCCAGATGACTGGTTACTTTGCTGCTCTCCGAAGGAGAGATGGAAGCCGTCATGGAAGATCGCCCGCCCGCAGGCCGCTCAAGGAACAGCCAGTGTATGACCGTCGCATTCTAGTTGACTCCCAGGTCCCCCTACAACTCATTCCCGCGAAGCCACGGCAGCCGATTGTCGTTTGCGTACGTCGAGGACAATTTCGCGCCCTTGCGATTCGGCGCCGTAGTAACGTACGCTCCCGGTACGGGCAATTCCGCATCAGGCGGTGCGGGGAGAATATTATGATTCGGATCTTGGGACCGTTTCGTCTCGCACACCTTTTTCATTGTTTACCAATCATTCGTGTAGCAATCAATCGTTCAGCAATCATCTGTCTGACGGCAATCCTCTGCGCTCTTGCGTCCTTGTCCGCTGGATGCGGCGGTAGCGCCCACCACACTCCCCCCGCCGCTCCCGTACTAGTCCTCTCCACGAACGCTGTCTCGTTCGTCGTCGTTCAGGGCAGCTCATTCAATCCCGCGCCTGCGTCCGTGAACGTCACCAACACCGGCACCGGTGTGCTCAATTTCACCGTGGAAACCGATGTCCCCTGGCTCACAGTCACCCCCACCAGCGGAACCGCTCCGCAGGCTTTGCAAATATCCGCCTCGGCGGGAGCGCTCGCGCCGAGAACTTACATCGGACACATAACCGTAACCGCTACGGTCGCTCAAGACTCGCCCGCGGTCATTACGGTCACTTTTGTGGTCGGCTCGCAAACCGCATCGAACGCCCCGTTTTGGCCGCAGTGGGGATCCAACCCACAGCACACCGGGATGGTCGCCGCTACCGGTCAGAACTTAAACAATATTCTCGCGAATATCGTTTACGACCCCTTCGTAAGCCAGGAAAAAAACGAAAACGTTCCGCTCTTCGGCGAACCGGCGTTGACCGTCCACGAACAGGCGCCCATCACCGACGGAAAAGACACCTACATGGTCATGAAGGGGGGCGTGTACAATTCCTGCGACCCGGTCGGTCAGTGGACCAGCGGCGCTGCTTGCGGCCCCAACACTTGGAACACTATGGAGTGGTACGAAACGCGATTTAGCTGGGTCAAGGGGCAACTCGTGGAAGCCTGGACCTTCGACACCGATTGGGTTCCGGAACCCAACGCCACGAATTTCAACCAGGGATTTGCCGGACTGGAGGGTTGGGAACCTGTTTTCCACCCGGTGGACGCCAACAATTTTATTTACGTTCCGGCTGCCGCCGGTTCAGTCTGGAAAGTGAACAAGACCACCGGAGTGGCCGCTTCGCACATCAATCCCTTCCTTGCAAATCCCAGCATGACTGCGGTGAACACGTTTGTCGCCGGCCCGCTCACCGCCGATGCCAACGGCAACATCTACTACAACGTGATCGAGCTGAACTTGACGGGCAATCCCTGGGATCAAAACGACGCCGTCGGCGCCTGGCTGGTAAAGATTGCGCCGGATGATTCTTCCACCTTTGCGACCTTCGCCTCGCTCAACCCCGGCGCGCCCGCAGCAACGTCACTCACTTGCCCCGGAACTTTTGGTAACCTGAATCCCCAACCCGCCTTTCCCTGGCCGCCAAGCCCGACCGCCGTAGCTCCGTTCTTCCCCGCTGCTTGCGGTTCGCAGCGGCCTGGAATCAACGTCGCGCCCGCTGTGTCAGCAGACGGGACAACGGTCTACACCGTGAGCGTGGCCCACTTCGACAATTTAGCCAGCTACGTGCTGGCCGTGAACACCGTCGACCTGTCGCCCAAATGGCAAGCTTCACTTCAAAATCGCCTCACCGACGGATGTGGTTTCGTCCAACCAGACGGCGAGGTTCCTTTGCCCATCGCCCCTTCCGGCGTCACCAACTTGCCGAATTCCTGCCTCTTCGGCACCACCGTCGGAGTTGATCCCACCACGAATGCGCCGGGATCGGGCTACGTGATTGACGAAGCGTCGTCCTCGCCCACCGTCTTGCCCGACGGTTCCGTGGTTTTTGGCGCGCGGGATAATTACAATTTTTCGCGCGGTCATCTTTTCCGCTTCGACTCCTCGGGAAATTATCTCGGCGCCTACGGATTCGGATGGGATTCCACGCCGGGCGTTTGGGCTCACGACAACACTTTCTCCGTGGTGATCAAAGACAATCACTACCCCTCAGCGGCATATTGCAGCGGCGATAGCCCGGTCTGTACCCCCACTCCGCCCGGCCCGTATTACATCACCCAGCTCGATGCCTCTCTCAACATCGAATGGCAGTTCCAAAGCACCACCATCGACACCGATCATCCCAACGGCTACGAATGGTGCATCAACATGCCTGCGATCGACATGCTCGGCAATGTTTACGTCAACAGCGAAGACGGCTACGTTTACGAATTGCCGCAAGCTCATTCCGGAATCTTCACCGCCCCCAGCGGAAAAATGTTCCTCAACTCAGCCATCGGTGCCGCCTACACTCCCATCTCCATCGGCGTCGACGGCAAGATCTACACCCAAAACAACGGCCAACTTTTCGTCGTCGGAAACTAAACCTTTTGCCTTTGTACTTGCAGCCGCGCGGTCTCCCCGCCCGAATGCAACCCTATGCTTGACGCTGACCCGCTTTTCGTAGCGCCGGCGTCCCGCCGGCTCTTTTGACTTTCTTCATCTGCCCCGTCTTGCCGTAACAACATCCCGTAGGCCCGCAGCGTGCTGCTCCGGTCGATCCGTGCCCCTGCCTTCAACCCTCGGTCATCGCTTATTTTTTCATCCCGGGTGAATTTGTGTTGCTTGCCCTCGGCAAAAAAAAACGGCCGGCAGAGTTTCCCGCCGGCCGTTCGCTTTTGTAGCGGCCGCCTAACGCGAGCGGCCTTTGGTTACCGTTGAATCTTACCTGTGTCCGCCGCCGTGACCGCCCCCATGCGAACCGCCTCCACCATGCGAGCCGCCACCACCGTGGGAACCGCCACCGACGTGTGCACTGCCGCCACCGTGGAAGCCGCCTCCGCCGCGAGCACTGCCGCCGTGGAAGTTACCTCCGCGTGAGACACTGCCGCGGAATCCATTGCCAGCCGATCCACGTACGCCGATTCCCGGCCGGCCACCAAATCCTGGCCTGCCGCCGAAGCCAGGTCGTCCGCCGAATCCAGGCCGACCCCATCCGAATCCCGGCCTGAATCCAAAGCCGCCGCGGAACCACGGCCCCGCTCCGATAAACAACCCGCCATTGAACCAACTAGGCCCGTAGTAGCCGTAGGGCGCGCACGCATACGGGTAATACCCGTAGTAGCCATACGCGCAAACGGGAGCGCCATATCCCGGCCCGCCGACTCCCATTCCCACTGCAACTTGTGCCTTCGCGTTAGGTGCCCCAACTAAACAAGTACCAAGCAACGCCAGCATTATAAAGTATTTCATTTTTGGGCCCCTTCTGAGCCCGTAAAGTCCTTTCCACTCTCTCTTCTGTCAGACGCTTCCGATTACCTTCGTCCGCGTCTATCAAGTTAAACACCCCCTCCGGAAAGAAGTTGCGTTTCGCTATTTCTTCTAACCAACGGCGGACATGGGTATTTAAGCCGGAGGCTCGGTAGTGTCTTGAGCCCACGAGTCGTCAGGGCACGGTCTTTTACCCTGAGCTAGCGGAGGGCAGCCCCGACATTAGGGCCAAGATTCTGCACTAGTGATTGTCGTACAAATTCCACGAACCTGACCTGGGCACTAATTCCTCTCTTCATTCTGTTTTGCGCAATTGGTGCTGCGTTCGCATCGTCTTCCGTTCGCAAGCCTTCCGCGCCTGACATCAAACTAGCTTGCGCCGTGACTTCATGGTATACCTCCGCGGGAGAGCTTCCATTGCCCGAGCTAACCTCGGCGCCCTCAAAAGGAAGGTGTCTCATGTCCGTCGAAGACAACATTGCGCTCATGAAAAAGTGGTTCAAGGAAGTTTGGAACGAGGGACGCGTTCAAACCATCTACGATCTCATGGCGGAAAATGCGACTGCCGTTGGACAAGACCAACCGGGCAAAGAATTACGCGGACCTCGTGATTTCGTGACCCTCTTCAATCGCATTCGCGGTGCGTTTCCAGATATAAAAAACACCATCGAAGACGCTTTCGGTGCGGACAACAGCGTCGTGGTCCGTTGGTCCGGGGTAATGACTCAT
>Ga0224545_1000026_pt1 | contig 43807 bp, 34 predicted proteins | sample 714P12024metaG_FD_179906 | JGI IMG/M metagenome (GOLD analysis project Ga0224545, IMG submission 179906) | Peat soil microbial communities from Stordalen Mire, Sweden - 717 P1 20-24 | ecosystem: Environmental > Terrestrial > Soil > Wetlands > Peat | place: Sweden: Norrbotten County, Stordalen... | reverse complement strand
GATTTTGGCTTGGCCAAGCTCACCTCCGTGCACCAGCACGCGGCCGAATCGGTGGGTGCCACATCCATGCGCACGCAGACGCATATGCTGGATAGAGAGCAACTGACCAGCCCCGGCAGCTCCATGGGCACGATCGCATACATGTCGCCGGAACAGGCACGCGGCGAAGGGCTGGACGCACGCTCGGATTTGTTTTCGCTCGGCGTCGTGCTGTTTGAAATGGCGACTGGGTCGGTTCCGTTCCCCGGCGCGACTTCGGCGGTCGTTTTCGACGGAATTCTGCATTCTGCGCCTCCGTCCGCCAAGGAGCTCAACCCACGCCTGCCTTTGGCGGTGGAAAATATTCTCGGTAAGACGCTCGAGAAAGACCCTGATCTGCGATGCCAAACTGCCGCGGAACTTCGCGCTGACTTGAAGCGGCTTCAGCGGGATATTGAATCGAGCCGCCGACCGGCCGCGGAGAAGAGCGCATCTAGTTCCGTGGCGCAGGCAGCGGCAGCAGCCAAGCAGAAATCAGTCGCGGTGCTCTACTTCGAAAACCAGAGCGGCGCGAAAGAGGATGAATACTTCCGCGATGGGATTACCGAAGACATCGTCACGGAGATCTCAAAGATCGCGCAACTGCAAATCTTTCCGCGTTCGGAGATGATCGCCTTCCGCGACAAAGCAGTAACGGCGCAGCAGGTGGGGCAGCAGCTTGGCGCCGCCTACGTGCTGGAAGGCTCCATCCGCCGCGCGGGAAATCGGGTGCGGATCACGGCGCAGTTGGTGGAAGCTTCCACCAGGCATTCCGTCTGGGCCGAGCGCTACGACCGCCAACTGGAAGACGTGTTTGCCATCCAGGAGGAAATCGCGCGGAGCATCGCCCAGGCGCTGCGCATCACGCTGACGCCGCAGGAAGAAAAGATCATCGCCCGCAAGCCGACGGAAAATCCGCTGGCGTATGATTTCTTTCTTCGCGGGCGAAGCTACTCGCGCCGCCAGGATTTCGAATACGCGCTGCAGATGTTCGAACAGGCCATCGAAATTGATCCGAATTTCGCCCTGGCGCACGCGGGGATCGCGCATCTGTGCGGGATCATCTTCGAGGTTCGCGACCAGAATCCGAATTGGATGGAACGAGGACTGGCTGCCTGCGACCGGGCCACCGCGCTTGCGCCCGACCTGCCGGAAGTGCTGGTAGCGCGCGCCCGCATCGTTTTCGCGCAGAAGAAATACGACGAAGCCGCGCTGCTGGCCCAGCGCGCCATCGAGCGTAAGCCTGACTGCGAAGGAGCCTGGAGCATCCTCGGCCGCGCGTACTTTACGTCCGGATCCTTCGAAGAGGCCGCTGCGCTCACGGAGCGGGCAATCGAATTCAACGGCGACGATTACAATACCTATATCCCCTATCACCAGGCGCAGAGGCGGCTGGGACGACAAAGAGAATCTGCGCACGTCGAAGAGCGGATGATCAAGGTGCTCCGCCAACAGCTGGAGCTGGTGCCGGAAGACGTCCGGGCCCGAATCTTGCTGGCTGCCAACCTGGCCTACTCCGAAGCGGATTCGGACGAGAGCATCCGGCACCTGCGGACGGCCGTGGCCCTGCGGCCCAATGACCCCAACACCCTTTACAACGCCGCGTGTACGTACGGAGTCCTAAGAAAAAAGGCAGAGGCGCTCGAAACTCTGAGAAAGGCGTTTGCGGCCGGATATGGCAACCGCAACTGGGCGGCCAAAGATTCTGATCTGGTTTGGTTGCACGACGACCCTGAATTCCAGAAACTCGTCGGCCTCAACACAAGCTCCGCATCGTAATACTTCTTCACTCCCTCATATGGCCCAAGCTGAAGCATTGGAACTGAGCGAATCGCTTTGCAGCAGGCATGGAAAGCGGACAGCTCGCGTTTTGGAGCGCCGATTCTTTTCCCAACTATAGGGAAATGCTACTTCGTTTGTGATTTCGTCTTAGCCGAACCGCAGGACTTTAGGGCGACCCATTGCTGGGGGTTTACGGGGACGCCGTTCACGTAAACTACCCAATGAAGGTGAGGGCCGTTGGCGCGGCCTGTTGCTCCCACATAGCCGATTATGTCGCCTGGGTTCACCTGAGCGCCCGCTTCCACGTTCAGTTTCGACATGTGCAGGTACATGGTCTCGAGGCCCTGGCCGTGGTCGATGGCTACGGTACCGCCGAGGACGTTGAAGGGCTGGACAATTTTTACGATGCCGGCTGCCACTGCGCGAATGGGTGTCCCGTCGGACGCGCGCTGGTCGATTCCAGCGTGAAACTCACCCGTTGGCTTCCCGTTGTGCAGGCGCTTCACACCGAAGGGAGAGATGACGCAGCCGGGAAGCGGAGCGACGAGGGGATCTTCCCAATACTTGACGTCGGATACGGAGTCGCGAAAGGTGGTCAGGGTTTGCATTTCTTCCGGCGTGGAATGGAGCGCTTCGATTTGCGGCGCGAGAACAACATTTTGGGATGGAAAGATGGTCTTGCGAATGGTCAGGCTGACAGAGGCGAGCGCGGTTCCGTCTTCTGCGAGAAATTCAATTGGATAAGCGCCGGGGGCGTCGGCTACAGCTACAGGCATCAGCCCTCGCCAGTCACCGCTTCCCTGCTTGAAGAGACGCACGGTGCGGCCGTTCAGGCGCGCGGTGGCTGCGGGGATTTCGCAGCGGAGTCGGACTGTTTGGCCCAGCGGGATCGATGCGGGCTCTGCGGTGCATTGTTGCGCGCTGGACGTTGAAGCGAACATTGCAGCTACAAGCGTCGCTAGCAGCGCGGCGAGGATGTGCCACGACCGGTAGCTTTGAATTTGGCACTTCATTCATATTCACTCTACACGCTCGCGCGCCCGCATTCGGATTTTGCGACGAGAAAGTTCCTGCTTGCAACGAAGCGGAGTTCGAGAGCGGCGCCGAAACGCAAGGAAGCTCGATAACAATGCTTATCGGACTTTTAGGTGCCTTCGGACCAGGAGGCTAAATACTGCTCTTGGTCGGGGGTGAGCTTATCGACCTGGATGCCCATGGAATCGAGCTTTAGTTTGGCGATGTGGCGGTCGATATTTTCAGGGACGGAGTAAACCTCGTGCTTGAGGCTGCTCGCGTTCTTGACCAGGTACTCAGAGGCGAGCGCCTGATTGGCGAAGCTCATGTCCATCACGGAAGCAGGGTGGCCTTCGGCGGCGGCGAGGTTGATGAGGCGGCCTTCGCCGAGCAGGTAAAGCTTGCGACCGTCTTTCATGGCGTATTCGTCCACAAACGGGCGGACCGGCTTTTTCGAGCTGGAAAGCTTTTCGAGCGCGGGAATGTCGATCTCGACGTTGAAGTGGCCGGAGTTGGCGATGACCGCGCCGTCTTTCATTCTTTCGAAATGATCGTGAGTGAGAATTGATTTGTTGCCGGTGACGGTGATGAAGATGTCGCCGATTTTAGCGGCTTCGGCCATGGGCATCACGCGGAAACCGTCCATCACGGCTTCGAGAGCGCGGACCGGATTGATTTCGGTGATGATGACGTCGGCGCCGTGACCCTTGGCGCGCATGGCGACACCTTTACCGCACCAGCCGTAGCCGGAAACAACCACACGGAGTCCCGCGATCAAAAGGTTCGTCGCGCGGAGGACGCCGTCAATCGAAGACTGCCCGGTGCCGTAGCGATTGTCGAAGAGATGCTTGGTGAGCGCGTCGTTCACCGCCACAATGGGATATTTCAAGGTGCCGTCTTTGGCCATGGCGCGAAGGCGAATTACGCCGGTGGTGGTTTCCTCGGTGCCGCCGATGATGTTCTTCACCAGATCAGGGCGCTTGGTGAGCAGGATGGTGACCAGGTCGGCGCCATCGTCCATGGTGATCTGTGGTTTATGGTCCAGAGCGGCGTTGATGTGCGCGTAATAGGTGGCGTTGTCTTCGCCCTTAATGGCGAAGGTCGGGATGTTGTAATCCTTGACGAGAGAGGCAGCGACTTCGTCTTGAGTCGAGAGCGGATTCGAGGCGCAAAGGACTACGTCGGCGCCGCCGTCGCGCAGAGTGATGGCCAAGTTGGCCGTCTCACTGGTGACGTGCAGACAGGCGGACATGCGCACGCCCTTGAGGGGCTGTTCTTTTATGAATTGCTTGCGGATGAGCTGCAGAACGGGCATGTGCTGATTGGCCCATTCGATTTTGCGCTTGCCCTTTTCGGCTAGGGCAAGGTCCTTCACATCGCCGTTCAGCTTAGCTGCTGTTTCCACGAGGACTCCCTTTGGTTTTTATGGTGCGGGAAATTAACTGCGCGACGCGGCTACAACACCGCGCGAGCCTGCTTCTTTCTTGATGGCTTGGGCCTTGTCTGTTTTCTCCCAGGTGAAGCCCGGGCCGGTGCGGCCGAAGTGGCCGTACGATGCAGTCTGACGGTAGATCGGGCGGCGAAGATCGAGCGTTTCGATGATTCCCTTCGGCGTGAGCTTGAAGAAATGGCGAATCAGCTCGGTGATCTGCGAATTCGGAATCGTTCCGGTGCCAAAGGTGTCGGCCATTACGGAAACTGGTTCGGCAACGCCAATGGCGTAAGCGAGCTGGACTTCCACTTTGGTGGCCAGGCCGGCGGCTACAATGTTTTTTGCGACGTAACGCGCCATGTAGCAAGCGGAGCGGTCAACCTTGGTAGCGTCTTTTCCGGAAAGCGCGCCGCCGCCGTGACGGCTGTATCCGCCATAGGTATCCACGATAATCTTGCGGCCGGTCAAACCTGCGTCACCCATGGGACCGCCGGTTACGAAGCGGCCGGTGGGATTGATGTAGTACTTGGTCTTCTTGTCGACCATGGCGCCGGGAAGGACAGGATTGATGACTTCAGCCATCACTGCTTCTTCGAGTTTGCTGTGTGAAACCTTGTCGCTGTGTTGAGTGGAAATGACCACGGCGTCAACGCGAGCGGGGCGTCCGTCAATATATTCAATGGTGACTTGGGATTTTCCGTCAGGGCGGAGGAAATCTACAGTTCCCTTCTTGCGGGCCTCAGCGAGCTTGTGCGTGAGGCTATGAGCGAGTTGGATAGGCATGGGCATCAACTCGGGCGTTTCGTCGCAAGCAAAGCCGAACATCAAGCCCTGGTCGCCGGCACCGCCGGTGTCCACACCCATGGCAATGTCGGGAGACTGCTTCTTTATGGCGCAAATTACGCCGCAGGTCTCCGCGTCGAAGCCAAACTTGGCGCGTGTGTAGCCTACGTCGCGAATCACTTCGCGGGCGAGATCGGAGAAATCAACATAAGTAGTGGTGGTGATTTCACCAGCTACGACCACAAGTCCGGTGGTGACGAGAGTCTCGCAAGCAACGCGGCCCATGGGATCGTCAGTTAGGACGGCGTCGAGAACGGCATCGGAAATCTGGTCGGCAATTTTATCGGGATGGCCCTCGGTAACAGACTCCGAGGTAAACAGGTATTTGTCGTCAGAGTGCGCCAAAAAAGTATCCTCCGGCAGATTGAAAGGCAATTGCGGGGCCAAATTGCGCTTGGTGCAGTATTGGACCGAATACAAACGCTAACATAGGGGTATAACCGTGTCAATCTTATGCATTGAAAGGCGTTAAATCAGGCCTGGATGGTGATTTTCGGGGCTGGAATGTCTGCAGCCGGACTTCCTCGTTTTGAGACGACGAAGGCGATGGGCAACGAATTTCCCCTCGATTACCTGCTAACGGGAACGGCGACTCCCCCTCCTCCGTTGTCCCGGCGGAAGAGGAGATAGGCGCGGATGAAGGGATCCAAATCGCCATTCATAACCCTATCCACATCGCCGCGCTCGACCTTCGTGCGATGGTCCTTGACGAGTTGATAAGGCTGCATGGTGTAGGAGCGAATCTGGCTGCCAAAGCTGATTTCGGGCTTTGAGGCATCGAGCTTGTGCAGAGCCTCGCTGCGCTTTTCGAGTTCAAGCTCGTAAAGCTGGGAGCGCAGAACCTTCATAGCCCATTCGCGGTTTTTGTGCTGGCTGCGCTCGTTCTGGCACTGAACCACAATGCCGGACGGAAGGTGCGTGATGCGGACGGCGGATTCAACTTTGTTAACGTTCTGGCCGCCGTGCCCGCCGGCGCGGAATGTGTCGATGCGAAGATCGTCGGGTTTCACTACGATGTCGATTTTATCGTCGATCTCGGGGATGACAAAAACGGAAGCGAAGGAAGTGTGGCGGCGGGCAGCTTGATCGAAGGGCGAAATGCGCACCAAGCGGTGCACGCCGCTTTCACCTGCCAGCATGCCGTACGCATTTTCACCTGCGATCTGGACGGTGGCGGTTTTGATTCCGGCTTCTTCACCGGGAGTTGAGTCGATCACAGTGCCGCCGAGCCCTTTCTGTTCCGCCCAGCGGAGATACATGCGCAGAAGCATTTCCGCCCAGTCCTGCGACTCGGTGCCGCCGGCGCCAGGCTTGATGGTGACGATAGCGTTCAGGCGATCATTTTCACCGGCGAGAAGTGTTTTCGTTTCCAGCTCGGACAAATACGCATCTGCGGAGGCGAGTTCCTTGCTGACATCTTCGAGAAGAGAATCGCGCTGCGAGTCGTCGGCTTCTTCTCGCGCTAGATTAAAATATGTCTCGATGTCGCTGGATTTGGTATCGAGGATCTTTTCCGCGTTGACCCGATCTTCGACCTGCTTGCGCTGCTGCAAGACCCCTTGCGCTTTTTCTTGGTTCTGCCAGAAGTCAGGATCACTAACTTTTACTTCCAGGGCGGCAAGTTGCTTTCGAGCGGAGTCAGCGTCAAAGAAAGCTCCGCACGAGCTCGATGCGCTTTTTGAGCTCGGCGTAGCGCTGCTGCAGGTCTTCGATGTGTTCAGCCATTTCTTTTTCGCCTTTATAGTTCTGGAATCTGAAATAAGTCAAAATCCGCACCCTTCAGAAACCGAAGGATGCGGCACCCGCAAAATCAACAACCAGCCCCGCCGCGGATAAGGTTCGACTCGCGTCCCGGCTAGGACGCGCGTGGCTTCAGCGCGAAAAACAAAAGCACTGCGGTAGCCAGCACGCAGAGCCAAGAGAACCAGTCGCCGAAACGCGCGTACAGCGTCAAATCAGTTCTGAAATCGTAGGGAGCGTCGAGCTCGCCTCGGATGTCGGTCGGCAACTGCGCGACGATGCGTCCGTACGGATCGATCGCGGCGGTGAAACCGTTGTTCGTATCGCGCAGCAGCCAGCGCCGGCTTTCCACCGCGCGCACTCGCACCATCATCAAGTGTTGGATGGGAGCGGCCGAACGTCCGAACCAGCCGTCATTCGAAACGGTGATCAGCAATTGCGCGCCGGCGGCTGCGAACCGGCGCACTTCACCGGGAAAAATCGCCTCGTAACAAATGAACGTGCCGAAGCTGCCTCCCGGAATTTCTCCCACGCTATACGCCGTCCCAGGCGTGAAATCGGAAATATCGGCGGTCAGGCGTCCCGCGAAAGTGAGCCACCGGCGCAGCGGCACGTACTCGCCGAAGGGCACGAGATGAATCTTATCATAGGTATAAATTCGCCGGCCGGAAGGGTCCAGAAGCACGGCGCTATTGGAAGCGAGCCAGGTTTTATCCGCGTCCTGTTTCCAGTCCACGACGCCGACCAAGAAATCCGCTCCCGAATCGCGCGCGATGCGAATTGCACGCGCGGAAAAAGCAGGATCCTGCCAGTTGAAAGGCGCGGGAACTTCGGGCCAGATGATCCACTCCGGCGGGCCGGGATTTTTCTTGGCTGCAGCTATGCTTATGCTTGCGAGCTCATCCAGTTCGCCGGCGTGGAGCTGCAGCCAGTTGGATGGATACTGCTCCGACTGCGGAAAATTCGTCTGGACCAGGTGCGCGATGTGGTGCGGCGTCGCGGCGGGAACCAGATAGCCGCCGCCAAGCGCCACAACAAGCAACACAATCGTGGTGATGATAACGGAGCGCCACGCGCGCCGCGTACCAACCAGGATCGCGAATGCTACGAGCGAGCCGTACGCGGCGATAAGAAATGAAAGCCCGTAAATTCCGCTGACCGTGGTTATTTGCAGCAGCGCGAGACTTTTGACCGCCGCGTATCCGGTAAGGTTCCAGGGAAAACCGATATAGGGCAAATGGGTGCGCACGAATTCCAGGGTGACCCAGAGGAAAGGCGCAAGCACACAAGCCAAGGCCGCGCTCTTTCTTGACGCCCTGGCCACACCCCAGGAAAACAGAGAGCAGAGTAGGCCACCCGCGACGGCCATCAAGCCCAGAATTCCGGCGGAGGTCCACGGGTCAAGGTTACCGTACTGCCGCATTACCGTATCAATCCATGGCACGCAAACCGGGTAAAAGACCAGGCCGTGCAAAAATCCGTAGAGTGGCGATTCGCCGGGACGCGCTCCCGCGGATGCGAGAACGAGCAGGCCGACCGCGATCCAAGCGAGAGGCCAAAGATTGTAGTCGGGAAAGGAAAGGGCCAGGGCGGCACCGCTCGCCACGGCGAGCAGCACTCGCGTTGGTCGCGTAAATTTCATTCAGCGTTTAATTATAGGCTTGAAACCGAATTGTTCGAGGGCACGTTTTGCGGCCTCTGCTGTAGCGATATCCTGGTAGGGGCCAACCTGTACGCGATAAAAGTTGTCCGAGCCGGGAGTAACGACGAACGCGGGAAACTTCTTTTGCTGAATAGCTTCGGCCATTTCCAGGGCGTCACCCTGACGCCGCAGCGCCGCGACTTGAAGGAGAATAGCGGCTTTTGGAATTGCCGGCGGCTGATAACGCTGAGGGCTTTTCGCGTCGCTCACGGAAGGTTTGGGCGCAGGGGCGGCGGCGTTCGGCTTGTTGGTTGGCGCGCTTGAAGAAGCCGGCGATTTCGCGGGAGAAGCCGGGTCGAGGTGATCGTTCTCTTTCTTTCCCCCGTAAAAGTCCCACTCAGGAGGCTCCCCTTCCTTGGATTTTGCGGAAGAGGAAGGTACGTTTCGCGACGGCGTTTCGGCAGCGTGAACCGAGCCGCCGAACTGATTGCGGCCCATCACATAACCGAGCGTGAAAAATACACCGCACAAGAGCACCACGCCCAGGAACAGTCCTACGAGATGCCGGCTCTCCAGCACTCGGTCACCACCGCCGCGGCTGCCAGTTCGCGCCATCGTCTCTAGTCGTCCGTTTCTATTTGCCGCCCGCCAGCTTCATCCACTGCGAAATAATGTCCACCGGCAGCGGGAAAACTATAGTCGTATTCTTTTCCACGCCGATTTCGGTCAGCGTCTGCAAATAGCGAAGCTGAATCGCAGCGGGCTGTTTTTCCAGCACCTCGGCTGCGTCCGCCAGTTTCGCGGAGGCTTCGAATTCGCCTTCGGCGTGAATAATCTTGGCCCGGCGTTCGCGCTCGGCCTCCGCCTGTTTGGCGATGGCGCGTTGCATGTTCTCCGGAATGTCGACTTGTTTGACCTCAACCTTCGTTACCTTGATACCCCAAGGCTCGGTATCCTGGTCAAGGATTTGTTGCAGCTTGGCGTTTACCTTTTCGCGCTCGGAAAGAATGGAGTCCAATTCAAATTGGCCGACCAGGCTGCGCAGGGTGGTCTGGGCGAGCTGCGAAGTGGCGTACAGATAATTTTGCACCTGCGAAAGCGCCAGATTAGCGTCCACCACGCGAAAATAACAGACCGCGTTCACCTTCACCGAGACGTTGTCCCGGGTGATGACGTCCTGCGGGGGCACGTCGAGCGTTTCGATTCGCAGCGAGATGCGCGTGAGCTTGTCGATCGGAAAGAAAACCAGTTGCAAGCCCGCGCCTTTCGCTTCGGGAAGCATGCGTCCGAGACGCAGCACGACGCCGCGTTCCCATTCCTTGATGACGTACACGGAATTCACCAGCCAGAAAAGAAAAATCAGTACGGCGAATCCCAAGAGGATCGTCGGAAATTCCATTCGCTGCCTCCTCGCGTGAATCTATTAAGAAGAAGCCGATTGAGGCGTCTTCACAAGCTCGACTTCCAGCGTTAGCCCGGCAACTTTCTTTACTCGCACGCGCGCGCCTTTGGGAATTTCTTCCCCGCCACGCGCAGTCGCCCGCCAGAGCTCGCCATGAACGAATACCATTCCCACTTCGGGGGGTTCCACTGCTTCGGTCACTTCCCCTACTTCGCCAATCAATTCTTCTTTCCCGGTGGATTGTTTCCAGGTGCGTGAGCGCAGAACGAGACGCATTAAAATAATGATAATAGCCGCACAGGGAATCGCCACGCCCAGAGCGGCGCCGAGGCTCACGCCCATCCCCGTGAGCGGCGAGTCGATTAGAAATAGCGCGCCCAATACCATGGCCACCACTCCTCCCACGCCCAGAACACCGTGCGTTGGATACTTGGCTTCCAGGACAAAAAGCACGAGCGCCACGACAATAAGCAACAAGCCGGCGAAATTAATCGGCAGCATGTGCATGGCGAACAAGGCCAGCACCAGCGCGATCACACCCATCACGCCAGGAGCGAAGGCTCCCGGATGCGTGAATTCGGCATAGAGGCCCAGAACGCCGATGATCAATAGAATGAAAAATGCGTCGGGCTGAACGATGCGCGAAAGAAACTTCTCGCGCGAAGTCATGTCCAAGGCCGTGATTACGGGATGCGGCAGCGCGAGTTGCAGGGTGGTTCCGTCAAAGCGCGTAATCGAACGGCCATCAAGCTTCGCGAGCAGGTCTTCGCGTGAGGCCGTGACGATGTCGATCAGCTTGCCGTCGAGCGCTTCCTTGTCGCTGAAGGCTTTTGCATCGGTTACCGCGGTGGCGGCCAGATCGGAATTGCGGCCGCGCTTGCTGGTGTAGGCGCGGAGATAGGCTGTCGCATCATTTACGATTTTCTTGCGCAACGTGTCGTCAATCTGAACCGGCTGGCCCCCCAACTCGATGAGCGGAGAAGCGGCCCCTGTTTCCGTTCCGGGAGACATGGCGGCAATATCGGCTGAAAGCAGAATGAAAAAACCAGCGGAAGCAGCGCGCGAGCCCGTGGGATACACATAAGTCACGACAGGAACTGACGAGCGCAGGATAGCCTGGATGATCGAGCGCATGGAAGTGTCGAGGCCGCCGGGGGTGTTCATTGTAATCAGGACCAGACTTGCGTGCCGGTCATTGGCCTGGCTGATTCCCCGGACGACGTATTCGGCGAGGATGGGCTCGATTTCGCCATCGATGTGAAGCTCAACGACATTGGAAGCGGCCGCCGAAGACGAAGAGGCGGCGGAAGGTGATTGGGCGACAGCGCTGTGGCTAAAGATGAGAAACGATCCAGCAGCCACACACACAAACAGAATCAAACAGCGAAATGAACGGAGAGCCATTCCGGCGGCTATTATAGCAGCAGAATTAGTCCGGGTTCGAATGTTCCGCAACATTCGTGAAACGGGCGAGGTCCCAATGGGAATTATGGAACTTTGAGGCGTAGCGCGGCGTATCCTCCACTGACGGAGTGAGGAGACGACTATGAGAGCGCGGCGATCTATTTTGGGAAGAAGGCTGACTGGTTCGCGATGGTGGGGCCGAGTGTTTCCGGCGATTGCGCTGGGGCTGATATTTGCGGCGGCGGCACTGCCGGCAGTTGCGCAGGACAAGAAAGATTCGGACGCGAACAAATCCGACGGCGATAGCATTGGATTTATCGCGAGCAAAAACGCCAGCGCGAAAGAGGTCGGCTTGCCGTTGTATCCCGGATCGAGGAGACACAAAGATGATTCCGACGATAGCGCAGCCGTGCAACTCGGCGCGTGGGGCGGATCGTCCGGCTTCAAAATTGCGGTGCTTAAAATGGAGTCGGATGGCGCACCCGAGAAAGTTACGGCGTTCTACCGCAAAGCATTGTCAAAATACGGGAAGGTTTTGAATTGTTCGGACTCTGCTACGACCGTGGAGAAAGACAAATCTTCGAACGGATTGGACTGCGACTCGGACCACCCCGAAAAGGGCGAAACCGTTCTGAAGTCTGGAACCAAGGAAATGCAACATATTGCCAGCGTCAAAACGAACGGAAACGGAAGCGTTTACGATTTGGTGTACGTGGAGGCAAAAGGCTTGGGAAATGACAAGTAGGGAGCTTTGGGCAGTGAATCGCGTAAATGTCCGAGTTGAGAGGGCCTGTTCAAATCTTTGCGGCCGGTCCAACGATGGTGCGCGCACTGCGCGAGGCTAGTTAGGCTCCTGCTTTTTCGCCGGGCCGGCGTAAGACGGAGGCACCTGCAAAACCTCTTGGACGCGGGGATCTTTGATCACGCGCGCGAAGGCAACGTCCGTTTGCGCCGAGAGGAATCCGTCGTAGCCGTCGTCGCGCGCCATTTTCAGGTAATGCGCCGCGCGCTCGGCGTCTCCCTGCTGAGCGTAGGTTTTGGCAACGAAGAAATAAAACAATCCGGGGTCGGTGACTGAACGCTGCTGAACGATGGCCCCACTGGTTCCCTTTCTTTCAAAAATTCCCGGGTCGAGCACAAGCGCTTGCGCGAAGCTGTTCATGGCCTGCGGGTATTCCTTATTGCCAAAGTAGGCGTAGCCCAGGTTGCTGTAAAGCGTGGCCATTTCCAGGTGAGATTCCAAGGCCCTCTTGTATAGGGCGATCGCTTTACCGTAATGTTTCTTTTCGTACTCAACCGTGCCGCAGTTGTTGATGGCACTCCCGAAGTTTTTGTCGGCGTGAATGGCTTTCTTGTAGTAGCGCTCGGCTCTGTTCAGATCGCCCAGTTGCTGGAATGCGACCCCTACTTTGTTCATCAACTGAGCGTTCTTGGGCTCGGTCTCGAGAATTTTGGAATAAGCAATCGCGGCCGCCAAAAATTCTTTGCGGGCCATCAGGACGTCGGCCTGCATCTCGGCAATCTCGCGCGGAGTCATCCCAGAAGGATTGACGGCCGAATTTTCAGCGGCTTGCGCCGACCTGGTGTAACTAACGGGTATTTGTTGCGCGCGGCTTGACCCCACGATGAGGAGCACCAGCGGGATGGCAAACAGAGTCACTCGACTCATTGCCCAACTCCTTTTCCGCGCCTGGCCTACGGTTGTGGCTTTGGGTTATCCGGAGGCTTCTTACTTGATCCAAATATACCAAAAACCTTGCCAAGAAACCCCTTTTTCTTTTCGGCGTCGGCGGGAGAGTTCTGTTCGGCCGGGTTTGCCGCTGCGGGCGGCTGAGCCGCGGAATTGGCGGCCGGCGGAACGGGTTCGCCGTTCTTACCGAATAAATGCGATAGCCATGTGCCGGGAGTTTGCGCTAAATGGCCGTGCAGCTCGCAGTATTGGGTGGGTTCGCTCCCCGACACAAAATACTCAGTAACCGTTTCCGGGCAAGCGGGGGTGGCGAGTTGCCCGCTACGCGGGTCAATCGATTCGGCCATCACGCCGGGGGGAGGATCGAAAGGCTGTGTGTTGCGGTAGCGAGGCAATTCAACGGCGCGCTTCATGAAATCCGCCCAAAGAGGAGCGGCCACCTGGCTGCCTGACAATCCCAAATCTCGATTATCGTCAAACCCGATCCAGATGACGCATAAGAGATTTGAAGTGAACCCCGCAAACCATCCATCACGCGAAGTCCCGGTCTTCCCTGCCGCCGGTGCGGTGAAGCCCAATGAGCGCACAGACGCGCCTGTCCCGCGATTGATAACATCCTCCATCAGGCTGGTCACCAGGAAAGCCACGCGCGGGTCCAGCACCGCGCGCGAACGCGGGGCAGCGGACTCTTCTACGCTGCCGTCGGCGGCCAGCACGCTGCGCAGGAAAATGGGCTCGGAACGAAGGCCGTTGGTAGCAAAAGGTGTGTAGCCCGCGGCCACATCAACGGGCGTCATCTCATACGCGCCAAGAGCGACGGCGGGAGTAGCCTGAATGTTGGAGCCCAGCCCCATTTGCCGGGCGACTTCCACAACGCGCTGATAACCAATTAGCTGGGCCACCTGCACGGTCGCGACGTTGAGGGAATGAATCAGGGCATCTCGCACGGTGACGGTGCCGTAGAAATCTTCGCCATAATTGTCAGGGGTGTATTCCTTGCCATCGAAATCGAAGGTGGTCGGGACATCCTGCACGGTGGTAACCGGAGTGACGACCGGCGTCAGCCCCTGAGCCGCGTTCGAGAACGCAGCGGCATATACGAAGGGCTTGAACACGGAACCCGGCTGGCGATGAGCCAGGGCATGATTAAGCTGGCTTTCGCCGTAGTTGCGGCCGCCGATTAACGCGCGAATCTCTCCGGTATGCGGATCGAGCGCCACCAGCGCCACTTGCACCGTGGGAACGGTCTGACCCTTTTTCTTCCAAGCCGCGTAGCGCTTCTCCAGGAGTTTGTCCACGCCGACCATTCCGGCATCGACTGCCGCGCTCGCGGCGCGCTGAAGGTCGGGATCGAGCGTGGTGTAAACACGATAGCTTTGCGTCTGCAGGTCGGTTTCGGAGAATTGCTCAAGAAGATGGTCTTTCACCATATCCACAAAATAAGGCGCGGAACTGCTGCCGAGGCCTCCGATCACGAAGTGAAGCTTGTATTTCTTGGCGCCATCGGCCTGCTCTTGGGTGACGTAGCCGTTCTCGACCATCTGCGCGAGAACGCGATCGCGCGATTCGATGGCGCGATCCATGTGACGCTCGGCGGCCGAATAACGATTCGGCGCGCGTATAATTCCCGCCAGGAAGGACATTTCCGCGAGATTCAGCTCGCGAACATCCTTGCCGAAATAGGCTTGAGCGCCTTCGCCGAATCCCCGAATGGCGAAGCTGCCGCGATTACCCAGGTAAATTTCGTTCGCGTACAACTCGAAAATCTGCTGCTTCGAAAAACGCTGGTCGATTTCAAAAGCCATCAGCGTTTCTTTCACCTTTCGGCGCCACTCGCGCTTAGTGGAAAAGAAAAAGCTTCGCGCTACCTGCATGTCAATCGTGCTGGCGCCTTGCGCGCGATGGCCGATCTTCAAATCGGCAAGCGCGGCGCCCAGAACGCGAACGATGTCGAAACCTCCGTGCTCGAAGAAGCGTTTGTCTTCGGCGGCGAGGACCGCGTTCACCATATCTTTGGGCAAATCGTCGAAGCGGACGATGCGGCGCTTCTCACGGGAACTGTCAAAAAGATTGGTGATTACTTCCGGTTCGAGTTCGGCGGCGTCGCGCACCGCCCCGTCGGAAATTTGCGTTATCCGCGAAATGGACGGGCCGGTGAAGACCACGCGCAACGCGTTTCCGCCATGAAAGAAGGATTGGTCGGACGGCTTGATATCAACCGTGTTGCCCTTCACGTGAATCTGCCCGGGCGCCCCGGGAACTTCGCCATCCTGGTAACCGGCGCGCAGAAGATATTCGGTAAGGTCGCCGGGCCGGAACTCTTCGCCGGTGTAAATGTGCCCGGGAGCGGAATAAACGCGGGAGGTATTCTGGAAGATCTGGCCGGTGAGGCGCTGGTCGATCAGATGGCCGAACTGGATGTAGTAGTACGCAAAAACTGAGGTTGCTGCGACGAACACAGCTAAAGCCGCAACCAGCACCGCGATGCCGGCCCGGGAGGTCCAGAATCCTGGGGCGATTCGAATCCGCAATCGGTTTCTCCGCTATAGCTTGAAAGGGGCGACTGAAGCCATCCAGAGTCCGCAAGTTAGTACGGCGCTTCCAAGGCTTACATTCCCGACTTCCACTATATTAGATTGGCGGTTTAAAGCGAGTGGTTGTCCCCGTGGGCATGGAATTCCAGATTGAATTGATTGAATTTCAAGTCTACCGGAACGGTGTAGTCTATGGTTATTTGAACCGTGTTGTTGTCATTGGATACGTGGATGTCGTCGCGCTTGGCCGGGACCCCGAGTTCCTGTACTTTCTTCCAAACATCCTCGCGGATCTCGTCGTTGGTTTTCCGGTTGTATCCGGCGAAACGCGCCTCCGTCTTCATGGCATCCTGAAGCTGGTAGTTCGTGAAGTATGGCGGAGCAAGCATGACGCCCACGAAGATCATCGATCCCAAAATGAGCAGGGTCAGCAGCAAATTGATCTTCGATCCGCCGCGCTGTTCGACCCGCATTGCTTGCGCCTTCACAGTTAAAATACCTCCGTGGGACTGAACCCCATCGGTGCAGGTATCCTAGCACTGTGGTTCCCGGCGGATAAGGGTGGCGAACAAACGGTGTACGGAATGAGTAAACGCCGGGGTTAAGCCCGGTAGGCTTAGTATGCGCGGGCGAAGATACCCTTCTCTTTCGAAATCTCGCCGCACTGAACGCACTTGCCGGTTCCTCCGGGTTGGTCAAGGGGAATGCATCTCATGGTAGCTTTGGTTTCTTCTTTAATCTTCGCCTCGCATTCGCTGCGACCGCACCACCAGGAAAAGGCGAAACCCTTTTCTACAGCTTTCTTGAACTCTTCGTAGGTTGCGGTTTCGAATGTGTTGGCGTTTCGAAAGGCCAGCGCGCGGTCGTAGAGCGACTTCTGAATTTCTTCAAGCAACTTGGCGACGCTCGCGGCTAGATCCTGCTGCGAGACGAAGGACTTTCCTTCTTTGCCGGGGCGGTCACGGCGCGCGAGCACCACCGAGCCTTTGGCCACGTCTTTCGGGCCAATCTCAAGACGCAGCGGCACACCGCGCATTTCCCAATCGTTGAATTTAAAACCGGGACTGACTCCTTCGCGTTCATCCATTTTTACGCGGATGCCTGCCGCCACCAGCTCTTTGCGTAATTTTTGAGCGCATTCCAGGACGCTCGACTTTTCGTCCTCGGTCTTATAAATGGGCACGATTACCAGCTGGAACGGAGCGAGACGCGGTGGAAAAATCAGCCCCTGATCGTCTCCATGTACCATGATAATGGCGCCGATAAAGCGCGTTGAGAGACCCCACGAAGTCGTCCAGCAATGCTGGTGCACGCCATTTTTGTCGAGATAGCGGATCTCAAACGCTTTCGCAAAATTTTGCCCGAGGTTGTGGGAAGTTCCGGCCTGCAAAGCTTTGCCATCGCCCATCATGGCTTCGATGGAGAAAGTCTGGTCAGCCCCCGCAAAGCGCTCGGAATCCGATTTGCGGCCTGGAATCACCGGGACTGCGGCTTCGCGCACGGCAAAGTCCGTATAGATGTCGAGCATCTGGCGGGTCTCGAAATCAGCCTCTTCGAACGTCGCGTGCGCGGTATGGCCCTCCTGCCAGAAAAACTCCAGCGTCCGGAGAAATAGCTTGGTTCGCAGCTCCCAGCGCACCACACTGTTCCACTGGTTGATTAATACAGGCAGGTCGCGGTAAGACTGAATCCATTTCGCATACGCGTAACCGATGATGGTCTCCGAAGTCGGACGTATGACGAGAGGCTCTTCCAGCTCTTCGCCGCCCCCGTGGGTTACGACCGCAAGCTCGGGTGAAAATCCGGCCACGTGGGATTTTTCTTTCTCGATGAAACTGCGCGGAATCAATAGAGGGAAGGCCGCATTTACGTGACCGGTAGCCTTGAACCGGCTATCCAGCGCCGCCGTGATGTTTTCCCATAGGGCCCAGCCGTAAGGCCGCACGATCATGCAGCCGCGCACCGGCGCATAATCAGCCAGCTCGGCACGGAGAACCACTTGGTTGTACCACTCCGAATAATCCTCCCCTCGGGTGGGAAGTTTCTGGTCTGACATAGGATAATTGGCTCTTTTCTGCTCCGAATTGAAACGGTGCGTGGACGTTAGCCCATCACGCGAGCACGCAATCGAGTTAGGTTAGGGGAGACGGCATCCGAAGTCAACCCGGTGACGTTTTATGAATTTTTTGAGTGAACGAAAAGCTATTTCGTTATAGGCTGTTCGCCTGGTTCCCCGCCAGAGTTGCCCTAAATTAAAGGAGTTTAAAGAGATGAAGATGTGTCGAGCCGGGTTTTTAATAGTTGCGATCATGTTGTTCTTGGTAAATCAGCCGTTGGCAAAGGCGCAGTCGTCGAGCGGATCCGGCACTTCAACTCAGAGTCCGAGTCAGACCCAAACGCCGCCGCAAAGTGCCCCGCCCTCTTCGTCGAGCTCTTCGAATGTGCAGCCCGGGCTGACGTCGTACCAGCGCCCGTCAGAGGGTAAGAAACTACGGAATTTCGCGTTCGATGCGTTTGGTCCATACGCATTCATCGGCTCCGCAGCAACTGCCGGAATCCAGCAGGCCGACACGGCTGGTAGCTCGCACAACCCGGCGGGCATCCCCCCGGATTGGGGGCAGGGCTGGGATTCGTATGGAGCTCGATTTGGAAGCGACTTTGGAATCAACCTTGTTACCCAAACCGCTCGTTATACCATGGCTCAAATCTTGCATGAAGATACGATTTACTACCGCTGCGAATGCTCCGGTATCTTTGCGAGAACGAAGCATGCGTTGATTTCAACGGTCACGGCGCGCAGAGGCGACGACGGGCATCGCGTGATCTCCTTCTCGGCGATCGCGGCTCCCTATGCCGGTACCGAAGCGGCTGCTTTACTGTGGTTTCCGAACCGTTACGATGCCATGGACGGCTTCCGGATGGGCAATTACAACCTGTTGATACAAGGTGGCCTGAACCTCGCGCTGGAATTTATCTACGGCGGCCCGCATACGCTGCTGAGCCACCATCACGTGCCGGTGCTCTCCAACGCGACAGGATCAAATCCGGGCAACTAACAGAACCAGGAACTGCTATATCGGGGAGCGCTGCGACGAAGGCTTGTGACTCGTCCAGCGCTCTCTTTTTTTGCTCGCACAACATCCCCGACCACTATTCTCAGTGAGAGAAGACAGGACTAGGCTTTCTTTCGACGCAATTATTCCCTTCGTTTGGTTATCAGCCTTTGAAACGGTGAGGTTTTCCTACTTACGGCTGCGGCTGGGTCTTGTCTTTGTGATAATGGCGGCGAATGTCCGGCCAGAACTCGTTTAGCACGATCCTGATGGCGTCGTAAGCCACTTGGGTGCCCCATACCGAGGCAGTGTTCGAAAAAGTCTGATCGGCTGCAGGATGATAGCTATAGGTGGAGATTGCTGCTCCCATCCCGCTCCCCAAGACTTCGCCATAGTTGAAGGTATTGTGTCCGGAATCCGTCCGCGTAATGAGGAGGCGGCTCAACGCGTAACCGGTGCGGTGCACAAAAGTTCCTTTACCCAACTGATAATAGCGAGGATCGGTGCGCATGACGGCGGGCACAACGGCATTGACCATATAATTCTCGATCGTGCCGTCGGCGAAGGCGGTCCCGAAGCGCTTGGCATATCCTTCCGCACCTTGGCCGTAAGCGGGTTCGCTGTTCTCCGCCTGGCTTATCGCCGCGAGAGCCGCATACCAGGGATATTGCACATAGTCGAATGAAGAACGCGTCGCAACTTTGAACTTTTGGCCCGCAGTGAGCGGAGGAACGTGCGCGGAATTTTCCAGGGTCAGAAAATTCGGCAAGGCGAAGAACAGACGGTCATTCGAGGTGCCCTGATTCTTCTGATCTTTGGTGTCTTGACTCGTTTGTCCAGGTTGCGTCTGCGGCTGGGCAGGGGTGGCTACGGGCGGCGTTGGTTGCTGCTGTTGCCCAGGGGCAGTAGCCGGCGGCTGATCCGGCTGGCTTGCAGGTGGATTGGCAGGTGGGTTGCCATCCTGCGCATAAACGGATGCCGCACAAGTGAAAATCAAAAGAAGAAACACCCCTCTGGCAATCATTCCACACGAACACTTCAAGATGAGCCCTCCCCTAGGCTATTCGATTAATCAGAACCTAAAGTTCCTTCTGTTTGGCGGCAAGAATCAGCGGCCGGTTCCCTTTGGATAGAAATATTGCTTTTTGAAGCTCACAACTCCGCGGCGCAGCTCGGTGTTTTTAGATGTATGGACAGCTCTTTTCCGTTGCCAGCAAAGAGTACGAAGATGATACAACAAGCCGCTCAGTTCATTTAAATTTACGCCTTCGGGAAACTAAAGAGTGACGGGCAAGCGGCACCGCCATTCATTGCAAACAGCCCGCCGGCTCCGATAGAATCACGTTCGCGTTCCTTGGAGCGCGCATGAAGCTGACACTGCGAAACTTTCTGGTGCGATGAAATGACACACGACAGCCCTGAATTGGTGAGGATGAGCCGTTCGCTGGACGAAGTCGATCCCGAAGTGGCAGAAGCATTGCGCGACGAAGTACGCCGGCAAGCTACCGGGCTCGAACTCATCGCGTCCGAAAATTTCGTTTCGGAAGCTGTGCTGGAAGCCGCGGGTTCGGTCTTCACCAACAAATATGCCGAAGGCTACCCGGGGAAACGATATTACGGCGGCTGCGAGAATGTTGACCGCGTCGAGCGGCTCGCCATCGAACGTGCGAAACAGCTTTTCGGCGCGGAGCATGCGAACGTCCAGGCGCATTCCGGCACGCAGGCCAACATCTCCGTTTATATGACCGCGCTCGAGCCCGGCGCCACCGTGCTGGGAATGAATCTGGCGCACGGCGGCCATTTGACTCACGGCCATCCGCTGAATTTCTCCGGCAAGACCTACAAGTTCGTCGCCTACGGAGTTACGAAAGAAACCGAGACCATTGACTACGACGAAATCGAGCGATTAACGCGCGAACATCAGCCCAAAATGATCGTTGCCGGCGCCAGCGCCTACGCGCGCATCATCGACTTTCCGCGCATCGCGAAAATCGCCCAATCCCCCGGCTCGCTCTTCTTCGTGGATATGGCGCATATCGCAGGTTTGGTGGCAGCGGGTTTGCATCCCAGCCCCGTGCCGTACGCCGATTTTGTTTCGACCACTACGCACAAGACGCTCCGAGGGCCGCGCGGCGGCCTGGTTCTCTGCCGCGAAAAATATGCCAAGGATTTGGATCGCATCACGTTTCCCGGCCTACAGGGCGGCCCTTTGGAACACGTGATCGCAGCCAAGGCTGTCTGCCTGAAAGAAGCGGCGGCGCCGGAGTTCCGCGAATATCAAAAGCAGGTCGTGGCGAACGCGCGGGCGCTGGCTGCAGGTCTCGCGAAACTGGGCTTCCGCATCGTCACGGGCGGCACGGACAACCATCTATTTCTTGTTGATATGCACTCGCGGGGGATCACCGGACGTGACGCCGAATTGGCCCTCGAGCGTTCCGGCATGACCGTCAATAAGAACGCCATCCCTTTCGATCCGCTGCCGCCCATGAAGGCCGGCGGAATTCGCGTGGGCAGTCCCGCGGTCACCACACGCGGGATGCGCGAGCCGGAAATGGAGAAAATTGCCGGATGGATCGCGGAAGTGCTTACGCACCTGGGCGATACTGCGATCGAGCAGCGAGTTCGAAAAGAGGTTGCCACGCTCGCAGAAAAGTTTCCGCTGTACGTGCGCCGGCTCGAAGCCGCCAATAGAGCTGAAATGCTGCACACTCAACGCGCAAATAACTAGAGACGCGCGCACAGCAAATGGCCTTCCCGTCGTTTCAGCCAGGTACATGTATGCCTCTCTGGGTCAGTTCATATAGCTTTTGCCAAATTCACACCATATTCGCCCCGTAAATCCTTTCGCAGGCTGTGATGCAAACGACAAAATCTCCACTTTGGTATTCCAGTTGCCAGCTTTCCACTTGGCGGTGGATTCAAAGGTAGTCCCCACCCCCTGACAAAGGCCGACGATGAGTTTGCTTTTTGGACTGGAAGCGCCCGCCTCTAGCGATGGCTACGGGGCTGAAAAGGACGAAGCGCGGGAAATCCAGAATTCATTGATGCCCTCTGGAACGCTGCGGAACGCTTCGGTAGAGATTGCTTACAGGTTCTCTCCGTTCGCGGAAGTGGGCGGAGATTTCGCGGATTTTTACATTCTGCCGAACGGGATAGCAGGCCTCTATATCGGTGACGTCGTCGGCAAAGGTTTAGCGGCGGCGATGTACGCGGCGCTGGTGATGGGCATGCTGCGTGGAATCAACAAGACGGGCGAACAAACAGCAGCGGTTCTCGCAACGTTGAACAAACGGCTGCTCGTGCGGCCTGTGCTGGGACGATTCGCAACCACGCTTTACGCCGTGTACGATCCCGCTTGCCGCGAGTTGACGTTTTCGAATGCGGGGATGCCGTATCCCCTGTTGGCTTGCGGTTCAAACTGCCGGCAATTACAGGAGGGAGGCTTGCCCTCAGGAATGTTTCCCGGCTCTTTGTACGACACTCACCGGGTGTGCCTGTCGCCGGGTGATTCAGTTTTGTTTGCTACCGACGGACTCCACGAATTGCAGGGCGCTAACGGCGACGATTTTGGGTGGCAAAGAATGGCTGACATCTGGAGGGAGTGCCAGGGAATGTCAGCTGACGAGTCGCTACAACGCCTTCTTCGCGAAGCCAAGGACTTTGCCGTTGGCGGGCTGCAGCATGACGACATCACGGCGATTGCGCTGAAAATTCCGCGTCTATAGCGCCGAGTCGCGGCTATTCGATTTGAATACCCAGTTCGGCAGTTTTTCCATCACGAATCGAGAAGGCGCGAATGGGTGTGGCTGCATCTTTACCAGGCGAGAGAACGAAGTAGGCAACATCGGGGTAATACGCCTGGCTGATGTCGCGCGCGGACGGTTTGTTATCGCCGACCGGATGCGAGTGATAAATTCCCATCAACTCAAGACCCGCTCCGCGGATTTCGCGTATGGACTGAAATAGTTCCTTTGGCGCGATTTCGTATTCCGTCGCGCTGGCTTTCGCATTTGTCGCGGCGAAAACTCGCGTGATAACACCGTCTCGTCCCGCCAGCAACCCGCAACATTCCAATCGAGGTTCTTGCAGAACGCGGTCCATCATCTGCGTCAGAACGTCCTTATCGGCTCGGACCACGTCTGCCATCTTTCAAATTTTACCGCGAGGAGTTCCGGCTTTGGAATCTTTGCCCTGTTGGCGCAGCCCTCGGCGGATTGTTGAGTGTTTCCACCGGCGAAGGTGCAGGGTTGCAGGGAGCGAGCCCTGCAACCCACCTAGTAATCGAATCTCGCTCTATGCCTTTTGAGCCTGGCGGCGAAGGAATGTGGGGACATCGAGATCGTCGGCTGGTACCTCACGGACGTCGCTGACATTTCGCGCGACTTGGTGGACCACCTCGCTGACGTTTCTCGATACCTGCTGCACCACATTCGTGTGCTGCGGCATGGTAGGTTGCGCCGGGGCAGGCTCACGTGTAGCTTTCCACGTCTTCGGCAGGTACGATGGCCGCGACTGGGATTTCCTGCCTGCCACTTCGCGGAAACCGGCAGCGATCACGGTAATCTTCACCGACTCTTTCATCGCATCATCCATTACCGCGCCGAAAATGATGTTCGCATTTTCGTGCGCCGCTTTCTGAATGATGGACGAGGCCTCGTGCACTTCCTGCAGGGTGAGGCTGGACGATCCCGTGACGTTGATCAAAATGCCCTGCGCGCCCTGGATGCAATTGTCTTCCAGTAGAGGGCTGTTAATGGCGCGGTTCGCGGCATCAATCGCGCGGTTGGATCCGGAAGCAACAGCCGTGCCCATCACCGCGTAACCCTGGCCGGACATGATGGTTTTCACGTCCGCAAAATCGCGGTTGATGATGCCGGGAATGGTGATGATGTCGGAAATGCCCTGAACGGCTTGGCGCAGAATGTCGTCGGCGATGCGGAACGCTTCGAAGAAACTGGTTCCGTGCTCGACGCATTCCATCAGCCGTTCGTTCGGGATCACGATCACGGTGTCCACGCTCCCGATAAGTTCAGCGAGGGCCTGCTCGGCCTGCTCCATCCGGCGTTTTCCCTCGAACGCGAACGGCTTGGTCACCACCGCGACGGTGAGCGCCCCCAATTCGCTGGCGAGGTTCGCGACCACCGGCGCAGCTCCGCTGCCAGTGCCGCCTCCCAATCCGGCCGTGACGAAAACCATGTCCGCGCCGTCGAGCGCTTCCAGGATTTTTTCGGTGTCCTCCAGCGCAGCTTTGCGGCCGACCTCCGGATTAGCGCCCGCTCCCAGTCCTTTCGTTAACTTGGCGCCGAGCTGCAGTTTTACCGGCGCTTGTGAAAGCTTGAGCGCCTGCAAATCGGTGTTGGCGGCAATGAACTCGACACCCTCCACTTTGGCGCGGATCATGCGGTTGACGGCGTTCGAACCGCCGCCTCCCACACCGATCACTTTGATCTTGGCGCCAGTTTGCGCTTCTTCACTGAATGAAACTTTAAGGCTCGATTCTTTTGGTGACATGCTTCCTCCCCAGTCTTTCACCCTATTGAAATTTTGGATCAAGTCCCTATGACGCTCCTGCAAACATACTTTTAAATTTGCCCACCCAGCCGCCGGGACGCGTTCCCGCGATGCGCCGCGTGCGCGCACCGTAAAGCACAAGTCCCACGGCTGTTGCATACTCGGGCTGGGAATCTTCTTCGCTCATCCCTGCTAGTCCGCGCGGAACGGCCACACGCGCGGGCAGATTGAAAATCTTCTCAGTGAGTTCGCAAAACCCCCGCAGGCGCGCTCCGCCGCCGGTGAGAATAATCCCAGCGGGAATCGACGATTCCACGCCGCCACGGCGCAGTTCATCGCGGACGAGCATCAATAATTCCTGGGCGCGCGGTTCCACTATGTCGGACAACATGCGGGCAAAAACGGTTCGCGGCGGGCGATCGCCCACGCTGGCGATTTCAATTGCAAAATCGTCCTTCAGAAGTTCGCGGAACGCGCACGCTTGTTCGCGCTTGATTTTTTCCGCTTCATCGATCGGTGTACGCAATCCAACCGCGAGGTCGTTGGTGAAATGGTCGCCTCCGACCGGAATTGCCGCGGTGTGCCGTACGACGCCGCCTGAATATGCGAGCAGTTCGGTGGTTCCGCCTCCGATGTCGAGAAGGCAGCAGCCCAGTTCGCGCTCATCTTGCGTTAGGCAGGCTTCCGCGGAGGCCAACGGCTCGAGAACCGTGTCGTCCACCCGCACGCCCGCGCGATTTACGGCAGTGACGATATTTTGCGTCGCCGAGCCGCACGCGGTGACGATGTGCACGTTGGCTTCGAGACGCTGCCCAACCATTCCAATTGCGTCGCGGATGTTGTCCTGCGCGTCGAGGAAAAACTCCTGCGGGAGAACGTGCAACACTTCGCGATCTTCGGGAAGCTGAATGCCGCGCGCAGCTTCCACCGCGCGCCGAACGTCCTCGCGTTGAATGTCGCGCGGGCGGCCTCCCACGGTGATTCCGCCGCGGCTATTCACGCCGCGCACGTGCGTGCCCGCGACGCCGATCAGCGCCGATTCCACCGGCACACCGACAATGGTTTCCGCTTCTTCAACCGCCCGGCGAATCGAACTCACCGCGAGATCGAGATTCACAATCTGGCCCTTGCGCCAACCCTTCGATTCGGCCGCACCCAAGGCGGCGAATTTCACTCCGCCGTCATCACTAAGTTCGCCAATCAGCGCGCAAGTTTTCGTGCTGCCGATGTCCAGCGCTACGATATGCCGTTCCTTCTTCGTCAAATCCGCTCCTTGTAATTTCGCGCGTTTATGCCCGCTATCGTGACTTTTTCCCGGAAATCTTGTGTGCCGCATGAACAGCTTTCGGCGCGGGTTTCGGTTGCGCGGTGGGCCGAGGAGCAACTTGCTGCGCCACCGCAGCGTCCGGATTCACGACTGCTTCCCCGTTGAAGCGCAGATCCACCGATTCTATGCGCCCTGTTTTCGCGCGCCACTGTCCGAAGTCATTCAGCAAAGTTTGATACTTTGTTTCGAAATCGTTGTCGCCAAAATGCACGAGAACAAGCGAATCTGTTTGCTGCCCGCCGGAAGTACTTTCGCCATTCAAACCAGAGATCGAGGCGCGCAAGTCACGCACGTCCGAAAGGTCCACTTCGCTTACCTGTTCCATCGCTCGGGCGCGCGCGGATTCTACTTGCTGAGTGAATCCCGCAAAAAGCTGCATACGCCGCTCGCGCTCGTCCGGCGTCATATTCTCGCTGACGCCCGCGACCACCGGAAAATGAAAACCCGCCTTCAAAGGCCGTTCAAGAATCGCGCCATGAATATCCACGAGCGCCAGATCGCTTCCCTGCCGAAGAAACGCGATGGGAACCCGCTCCGTGATTTCCACTTCGATATTATTGGGCAACGCTCGCCGAACGATGGCTCGCGCCACCCACGGAATTGCTTCGAGCTGGCGGCGGCGTTCAGTGAGCGGAATGCGCAAAACGCTACGGCCTTGATCGGCTTTAAAAATTGCGAGTACACTGCCGCGAGAGACGTAATTATTCCCGGTTAGCTCCACTTGGCTGGAATGAATCAGCGCCATTCGCGGCGACGCGAACAGGAAATGCCCGCAGGCATATGCCACGCATACGGCCACGATTCCCACACCCACTCCGACCGTAACACGGAGATACGTCTTCCAGGCCTTCCGGCCAAACTTTCGCCGCTTAATCTCCAGGGGCTTTTGCCTGCGAAGATACTTCGGCTCTTCGTCGGCCAGGAGTTCCTGGGGATAAGCGTCCGCGTCCATGGTCTTTAGTTTTTCCAGAGAATGACCTCGTTCTCGAGCTCCACGCCGTACCTGACGCGCACGCGCTCGCGGACATCGTCAATCAGCCTGAGCATGTCGGCGCAGCTGGCCTTGCCCGCATTGATAAAAAAATTCGCATGGCGATCGCTTACCATCGCGTCGCCCGCGCGGTGGCCTTTCAAGCCCAGTTCGTCAATCATGCGTCCGGCTGAACCGCCCGGAGGATTTTTGAAAATGCATCCGGCGCTTTTCTGATTGAGCGGCTGGCTCGCGCGGCGCTTTTCATTGCACACCTTAATGCCGGCCAGAATTTCCTTGAATGGCTTGGACGGCAGCTCCAGTTTCACGCGCAGCATAACGTCATCCGGCGCAAAGGAAGTGTGCCGATAATCGAAACGAATATCGTTGCCGCGGACCGTTTCAATTTCGCCTGTCGCCGCGCGGTAAAGCTCCACTTCGCGGACATACGATCCAATCTGCGTGCCGTAAGCGCCTGCGTTCATTCGCAACGCGCCGCCCACACTGCCGGGCACGCCGATCAAGCCTTCCATGCCGCCGAGATCGCGCTTCGCGCAGAACGTAACCATACCGCCGAGATCGGCCGCGGCATCGACGTACGCTGCATTCCCTTCCACTCTCATGCCCGGTTGCGAAGTAGGCAGATGCAAAACGACCCAGGGCAGCTCGCCGTCGTCGATCAGCACGTTCGTTCCGCCACCTAGAAAACGGTGAGGGATTTTTTCGTCAGCCAACAAACGCATCACCTCGGGAATGGTGTCAAAGCGCCGAAGCACGAGTTCATCGGTGGTGCCTCCAATTCCCAGCGAAGTCTTTTCGCTCAACGAAACCCCTGCGTGCAATTCCACTCCAAGCTCTTTCAGCCGCGCCGCAAGCGGCTTTTCACTAATCCGCATAAGAACTCGGCACCTTGGAAGCAAGCAGCATGGCGAGCTGATCGAGCACGCGCCCAACGCTGCCGGCGCCGATGGTAAGGATTGCGTCACCCGGACGCGCTTCCCTGTACAGAAATTCCATCCCGGCTTGCATGGTGCTGGTGAAGACTACATTCTTGTGGCCCGCCGTGCTGATGGCTTCGGACAAAATTTCCCCGTTGACGCCTTCGATCGGAGCTTCCCCTGCCGCATAAATTTCCGTCATCACCAAAATATCGGCCTGATTGAACGAGCTGCGAAAATCTTCCCAGAGAAACTGGGTGCGCGAATACCGGTGCGGTTGAAACAGCACGAGCAGGCGTTTGTATCCGCAACCGCGCGCGGCTTCGAGTGTGGCGCGAATTTCGGCGGGATGATGGCCGTAATCGTCGATCAAGGTGACGCCGCCAAACTCGCCTTTAATCTCAAAACGCCGGCCAACGCCGGAGAACTTTGCGAGTCCCGCGCGAATCAAGTCCGCCGGGACATTGAGCGAAAGCCCCACAGCGGCGGCCGCAGCCGCATTGCGCACGTTGTGAATTCCCGGCGGCGATGGCAGCCGGAAAATTCCTAGATCGTCGTCATGATATTTCAGCCGGAATTCGCTCGCGAGCCCGATCAGCCGCACTTCGCTGATTACCAGGTCCGCCTGGCTCGACGTGCCGTAAGTGATCACCGGACGCTTTACCAACGGCAGAATCGCTTGCACGTTCGGCTCGTCGATACAGAGAATCACGGTGCCGTAAAACGGCACGCGATTCGCAAATTGCAGAAATACTTCCTGAATTTCCTCCAGCGAGTGGTAATGGTCCAGATGCTCGCGGTCGATGGTGGTGATTACGGCGAGCACCGGAGCGAGCAACAAAAAAGAGCGGTCGCTTTCATCCGCTTCGACCACCATGTATTCGCTCTGACCGACGCGGGCGTTAGAGCCGGCATGATTCACGCGTCCGCCCACCACGAATGTAGGATCGAGACCGGCCTCACCCAGCACGGAAGCTACCATGGAGGTAGTCGTCGTCTTGCCGTGCGCGCCGGCCACTGCGATTCCATATTTCAAGCGCATCAGCTCGGCCAGCATCTCGGCGCGCGGGATGACGGGGATTTTCAGCTTATGAGCTTCCACCACTTCCACGTTGTTCGCGCGAACTGCCGAAGAAATCACCACCACATGCGCGCCGCGAACGTTTTCCGCCAGATGGCCTTCAAAAATGGTAGCTCCCAATTTTCGCAACCGCTCCGTCACCGGAGTAGCTTTCAAATCCGAACCAGAAACCGCGTAATTGCTGGAGAGCAGGACTTCGGCGATGCCGCTCATGCCGCTGCCGCCGATGCCAACCAAGTGAATTCGCTGAAAATTGCGAAAGGTTACGCTCATACGCGCACCATTCCTTTCAGCGGTTTCTCGAGTTGGGCTTCGAGCAGATCCACAATGTCCTCAACGGCGCAGGGGCGTGCCAATCCGTGCGCGCGTTCTTCCATTTCCGCAATTTTTCCGGGCTGGTCAAGCAGGGAGAAAATTTCCGACGTCAGGCGTTCGGGTGTTAGCTGAGTCTGCGGCAACATCCGCGCGGCGCCGGCGTCCTGCATGGCTTCTGCGTTGCGGGTTTGATGCGCATCGGTGGCAGCGCCGAAGGGGATGAAGATAGCGGCGCGTCCGGCGGCAGATACCTCCGCGACTGTGATCGCCCCCGACCGGCAGACGATTAAGTCCGCCTGGGCAAACCGCTCCGCCATATTCTCGATGAAGGGCACAACCTCCGCTCGGAATTCGCGACGCGCATAAGCTACTCGCACCGCATTATAGTCGCGTTCACCAGTCTGATGCACGATGAAAAGCTGATTTTTTCGCGGCGCCAACCGATCGAGCGAGTCAACGACGGCGCGGTTTATCGGCAACGCGCCTCGGCTCCCACCGGTAATCAGGATGGTGAAAGGCTCGCCGTGCTTTTTACGCGGAACGGCAAAGAATTCCTGGCGCACCGGGCACCCGGTTACCTCTGCTTTTCCTCCCAGGCGCTCCGCAGTGGCGGAGTGAGCCACGGCCACTCGCGTAACAATCGTCGCAAGCACGCGGTTGGTGAATCCCGGCTCGACATTGGGCTCGAAAATTACAGTGGGGATCGAATGCATCTTCGCTAGAAGCATCATGGGACCGGATGCGTACCCGCCCACGCCGAACGCGACGCCAAAATTGTGCCGGCGCAGAATCCTTTCCGAGTCCCACAGTCCCAGCGGCAGCATTGCCGCATTGCGAAGGAATTTCGCTCCGCCAATGCCCTTCAGCCCCGCCACGCGGATTGTTTCCAGCGGCAGTCCGGCCTGCGGCACCAGCCTCGCTTCCATTCCGCGCTCAGTTCCCACGATCACGACGCTTCGTTCTCCTTCGGGCTTGCGCCCGAGCCATTCGCGCGCTACGGCAATCGCCGGAAAAACATGCCCGCCGGTGCCGCCGCCGGCGATTAGCAGACTGTTTGCATCCTGCTTCACATCTCATCCGCGTGCTGACTGATGTTCAACAGCACGCCGGTGGCCAACAACATTCCGATCAAACTCGATCCGCCATAGCTGATGAACGGCAGCGGAATTCCTTTCGTCGGCATCAATCCCAGCACCACGCTCAGATTGACGAGCGCCTGGCCCATCACCATCGCGGTGATTCCCAGCGCGAGTAGCCGTCCAAATTCATCCGGAGCTTTCATGGCGGCCACAAATCCGCGCCAGCCATACACAAAGAACAGCGTCAGCACAATCGCGGCGCCGATAAATCCGAGCTCCTCGCAAATCACGGCAAAAATAAAGTCGGTATGCGCCTCGGGGAGGAAAAAAAGCTTCTGGCGGCCCTCCATCAAGCCCACGCCGGTGAATCCGCCGGAGCCGATGGCGATGAGCGATTGCAACAATTGAAAGCCGTGGCCCTGCGGGTCGGTGCTCGGCGACAAGAATGCTTTGAAGCGCTCCAACCGATACGGCGTGCTTGCAATTAACAGATAGACGGCGGGAATCGCCGCGAGCCCGGCGCCAACGATGTATCGCACTGAAAGGCCGGAAACGTACAGCATCACCGCTGCGATGAGCAGGATCATGCACGCCGTACCCATATCCGGCTCCGCCAGAACCAGGCCAACCATCAGTAGAACCGTTCCCAGCGCCGGCAATAGCGTGTGCACCGGGTCGTTTATGCCGAAACTTTTCGGTCCTCGCCGGATTTCAATAAACCAAGCGAGATAGAAAATTAACACCAGTTTCGCGATCTCCGACGGTTGCAGGCTCAGAGGGCCCAGCCTGAACCAGCGATGCGTGGCATGCGAACGATCCAGGAAGAAAACCGAAATCAACATGACGAGCGTGATGGAAACCGCGGTGAAAATCACGCGTGGCTGCCGGAATTTCCGGTAGTCGGTGTGCATCAGCCAGAACATTCCGGCTAGTCCGAGCGCGATCCACACAAGCTGGCGCAGCAGAAACGTATAGCCATTGCCGCCCTGTTCTCGAGCGGTGATGGCTGAGGCGCTGAAAACCATCACCGCACCGATCAGGCAAAGCGCCAGCGTGACGCCGAATAATTTCCGGTCGGGCTGCAGACTACGTGGCATGCGTCATCCTTTTTGCGCGGAAGCTCCCGCGGCCGATTTGTTGTGATCTTCCAGACCCGCGACCAGCTCTTTGAAACTGCGGCCGCGATGTTCGTAATTCTCAAATTGGTCGAAGCTGGCGCAGGCCGGAGCGAGCAACACGGTATCGCCCGACTGCGCGCGCTCAGCGGCAATTTGCACTGCACGGTCCAGCGTGCCGGCGTTGGTTACCGGAAGCGAATCGCCCAGGTCTTCCGCAATCTTCTCCGCAGCAGCGCCGACCAAGATGGCCATGCGCGCGCGATCGCGCAGTAACTCGCGCAGCGGCGTGTAGGGACTCCCTTTGTCCTTTCCGCCGAGAATCACGATAAGAGGTCCCGGAAACGCTTCGATTGCCTTCACCGCCGCGTCCACATTTGTGGCCTTTGAATCGTTGTAAAACTGCACGCCGGCTATTTCAGCCACGAATTCCAAGCGATGCTCCACGCCTTTGAACGATTTCACGCCGTTCGCAATGGCCCCCGGATCGGCGCCTGCCAGGAAAGCCGCGGAACAGGCGGCCAACACGTTCTCGACGTTGTGTTCGCCGCGCAGCGTGATTTCATCGCGGCGCGCAAGCGCCACCTCCGAGCCTTCGTTGCGAAAAAATATCTGTCCATCGCGCAGAAACGCTCCGGCGGCCACCCGCTTCTGCCGGCTGAACCAGAAAATGTGCGGTTTGGAGGGCATGCGGCGCGTAATTTCGGGATCGTCGGCATTGAGGATGGCGATGTCGCGCTCGATTTGATTTTCGAACATGCGCATCTTCGCAGCAGCGTATTCTTCGAATGAAATGTGGCGATCCAGATGGTCGGGCGTCAGATTCAGCAGAACTCCGATTTCCGGCCGAAACTTTTCGATTGTTTCGAGTTGGAAGCTGCTGATCTCCGCCACGGTCACGGTTGTATCCATGGAGTTTTCCACCAGAGCAAGCAACGGCGTGCCGATATTGCCGCCAACCATTACCGGAATCGCCGCGGTCTTCAGGATGTGCGCGACCAGCGAAGTCGTTGTGGTCTTGCCGTTCGAGCCGGTGATGGCGATAAGTTTCCCGCGCAGAAAGCGCCAAGCAAGTTCAATTTCGCTCCAAACCGGAATTCCGTGCGCGCGCGCCGCTTCGAGCGCGGGAAGCTTTGCCGGGACGCCGGGGCTGACCACAATTAAATCCTGATTCAGAAAACTTTTGGAAACGTGCCCGCCGGGCTCGAATTTCACTCCCGCCGCGCGCAGCTTTGAGGCAGTTTCCGCCAGCTCGGATTCCGGACGTTCGTCCGTGGCCGTCACGGTTGCACCATAGCCCGCGCAGAAAAGCGACGTAACCAGACCCGTGCGCGCCAATCCCACAACCAGCACGCGCTTCCCCGCGAGATCGATTCCAGGCCTCAAACCAAGTCACCTCAATTTCAATGTCGTCAGCGAAAACAACGCAAATACCAGCGCCACGATCCAGAAACGCACGATGATTTTTGACTCGCTCCATCCCATCAATTCGAAATGATGGTGCAGCGGCGCCATGCGAAAAACCCGCTTGCCCGTGAGCTTGAACGAGCCAACCTGAATGATGACCGAAAGCGCTTCGAGAACGAAAACGCCGCCAATGAAAAGCAGCAGAATCTCCTGCTTGATGATTACGGCGACCACGCCAATTGCGCCTCCGAGCGCGAGCGACCCCACATCGCCCATGAACATCTCGGCCGGATGCGCGTTGTACCAGAGAAACCCCAGTGAAGCGCCGACCAACGACCCGCAAAAAATCACCAGTTCGCCCGCCGCTGGTATTTTTTGAATCTCAAGGTATTCAGCCATGCGCGCGTTGCTGGAAACGTAAGTGAGCACCGTCAGCGCGGTGGAAGAAACCAGCACGCATCCGATGGCCAGGCCGTCCAGGCCATCGGTTAAATTCACTGCGTTCGAGCTGCCCACGATTACAAACACAAGAAACAGAACGAATGGAACGAACGCGAGCGGCCATACGAAATTCCGGATCAACAGCGAGTCGATCACCAGATTCGGATGCAGCCGTTTGAGAAACGGCACGCTCAACTGCGTGGAATACGCGCCGTGCGATTGCAACACGAGCAACGCGACGCCGACTGCCACGCAGGTCAACACTTGAAAAAGGAATTTCTTGCTCGGGGACAGCCCGAGATTTCTCCGTCGCACAACTTTATTGTAATCGTCCACAAAACCTATGGCGCCGAACGCCACCGTAGCTCCAATCGCAAGCAGCACGTAGGGACTGCGCAAATCCGCCCACAACAGCGTCGGAATCACAATGGCGGCCACAATCAACACGCCTCCCATAGTGGGAGTTCCCGCTTTCTTTTGATGCGCTTTGGGGCCTTCTTCGCGAATGTACTGTTTCACTTGTAGCTCACGAAGTTTTTCAATCACCCACGGGCCCATCAGCAGCGAAAGCAGAAACGCCGTTACACTGGCCACCGCGGTCCGAACCGTGATGTAGCGAAATACGTTCAGCGGGCTGAGATAGGGCCTCAGCGCGTAAAAGAAAAGGTAGTAAAGCATCAGCGCAGGCCTTTTCGCCCGGCTTCGATGGCTTCAACGGAGCCTGTCGATCCAGTCCGCTTCTGACGCGCGTCGATTGCCTCGAGAATTTTTTCCATTTTCACGCCGCGCGAACCTTTCAGCAGCAAAAGATCTCCGCCGGCGACGAACTCCGCGAGAAATTTCGCTGCGTCATCCGAGTTCTCAAAGAACTTCGCGCGCTCCGGCGCATGCCCGGCATCAATCGCTGCGCGGACAAGTTCCGCTGCATCACCCCGCACGCCGACGATCCAGTCAATTCCCGCGAGCGACCCGGCGAGCTTTCCGCATTCGCGATGCAGCGCCGGTGCCGAGGCCCCAAGCTCCAGCATCTCGCCCGCCGCGAGAATTCTCCGCCGATATCCGGGCGTCGCTGCGAGAAGCTCAGCCAGCGCGTTCAACGCAGTCGGGCTCGAGTTGTAGCTGTCGTTAATCACTGTCGGTCCGTTCTCAAATCGAACCACTTCGCCGCGCTTATTGGCAGGTACCAGCGTTGGAAACACACCTTGCGCCTCTGCCGCACCGATGCCCCATACACTAGCCGCGGCTAGTGCCGCCAGAGCATTCATTACGTTGTGCCGGCCAATCAACGGCAATTCCAACCGCGCGCGTCCGCTTGGAGACACGAATTCAAACGCTGTACCCTCCACACCGCGTTCTTCGATATTCTCGGCGCGAAATTGCGCAGCGGCCTTCGTTCCAAACCAAATCACGTTCCCGCGCGCTACATCGGCAAAGCGAGCGACGCGCTCGTCGTCCGCGTTTAGCACCGCCGTTGCGCCGGGCCACGCCAAGTTTTCGATTAACTCGCGTTCCGCCAGCGCGATCTCTTCAATCGAAGAAAAAAACTCCAAATGCTCGACGGCGATGCGCGTAATCACGCCCACATCCGGAGCAGCAATCTGCGCCAACCGCGCGAGCTCTCCGCGATGCGACATGCCCATCTCCACTACGGCCGCATCGTGCTCATCATCGAGCTGCAACAACGTAAGCGGCACACCATACTCATTGTTCAAATTCCCTTGTGTCTTCAGTACGCGGAACCGCGCGGCCACAAGCGCCGCAAGGATTTCTTTCGTGGTAGTCTTGCCAATCGACCCGGCCACAGCGCCGATTCGCCTGCCCGGCTTCGCCTTGCGCCAAATCTTACTGGCGCGCGAGGCCAAACGATGCAGCCCGACGAGCGTGTCGTCCACGGCAAAAAGCTTGCGACGGACTTCTTCCGGGTACTCTGAAAACTTTTCGCGCGCCACCACCCCGGCCGCAGCTCCGCGAGAAAGCGCCCCGGCCACAAAAGTGTGTCCGTCGTGACGCGGACCGCGTATGGCAAGGAACAGTTCTCCAGGCTGAACGGCGCGAGAATCAATCGAGACACCGGCCATCCGGGCCATGGGATCGAGTCCCGCGGGCACTGAGACACCCAGAGTTTCGGCCACTTGAACTGCTGTCCACCGCATTGCGTCTCCCAGGGGCTGATGGTCGCTCTCAGAATCTGATTTTCCGAAAAACTCAGATTTTCGTGCGAAATCGCCTACTTTTTGGCCGATTGCTTCGAATAACCCTTGCGCCGCAATATCGCCCGGGCTTTTTCGCGATCGTCAAACTCGAACGTCCGGTCGCGCAAAATCTGATAGTTTTCGTGACCTTTTCCGGCCAGCAGCACGATGTCGCCGGGTTGCGCTTCATCGATCGCCATTTCAAGGGCTATTTCCCGATCCGGCTCGATCCGGTACTTCGCATTCACTTTCTGCAATCCCACCACCACATCATTCATGATCAGCAGCGGGTCTTCTTTTCGAGGGTTGTCATCGGTGAGAATCACGAGGTCGCTCAGCGCTCCGGCGGCTTCACCCATCAGCGGCCGGGTGGAACGATCGCGCTCTCCTCCAGCTCCGAAAAGCGTGATGATGCGCCCGGACGGATTCAGCTCGCGCGCCGTCGTGATCAAATTGCGGATAGCATCGTCCGCATGGGCATAGTCAACCACTACCAGGAATGGCTGGCCTTCATCGATTTGCTGAAAACGGCCGGGCACCAATTCGAGATTCGCGATTCCCTGTTCAATTTTCGCTCGAGGGATTTCAAGCGCAATGGCCGCGCCGATTGCACTCAGAATGTTGTACACGTTGATACGCCCGACCAGCGACGAGCGCACTTCGATTTTGCCGGCCGGCGTTTGCGCCGTAAATTGAGTGCCGTCAAATCGCAGTGAAAACGATTTCGTGGTGAGCTCGGCCGTCTCGCTCAGGCCATATCTCAGCGTGTGTTTTGCAAGGCCCTCAAGCCGAGGCGAGTAAGGATCATCGGCGTTGACTACGGCGACATCAGGCGCTCCCGCACCCAGGCCCTCAAACAAACGGCGCTTGGCGGCGAAATACTCTTCGAATGTTTTGTGAAAATTAAGATGATCACGCGTCAGATTTGTAAAAACCGCCACGGCGAAGTGGCATCCCCAGACGCGCTCCATCGCCAGCGCGTGCGAGCTCACTTCCAGCACGGCGTGCGTTCCGCCGGCGTCGCGAACTTCCGCAAACATTTGCTGCAAGTCCAGAGATTCAGGTGTGGTATTCAGAGCCTTGCGGCTGCCTCGCGGGGTTTCGTAGCCGGTGGTGCCGATACGCCCGGTTGTAAATCCCGCGGCGTGCAATATGGAATCTATGAGAAACGTTGTGGTGGTCTTCCCGTTTGTTCCGGTGACGCCGATGAGCTTCAGCGCGTTGGCAGGGTGCCCGTAGAAATTCGCAGCTGCTATCGCCAGAGCGCGGCGCTCGGTTCCTGGGACAAGCTCCACCCACGCAATACCGGGCTTTATCTCTGCGCTTTGCGGCTGCGGGCTCGCGATTGCAATCGCGCCGCGCGCGATCGCGTCAAACACAAATTTATTCCCGTCCGCTTTTTGTCCCGGCAGGGCGAAGAACAGCGCGCCCGGCGTAACTTGACGGCTGTCGCACGCCACCGAGAGGATATTGGGGTTCGCAGCTCCGCTCACGCTAACCCGCTCAACGCCATCCATCAGCTCACGCAGGGCTGAACTCTGTTTATTCTGGCGCTCCGCACCGCTTCCTGAGTTCACTTCCGGCCCACTTTCCATCACAAATTTCAATTTACATTCCTTTGCGCCGCCGTGGACGGCTCTTCCGCCGCCACGCGCCCGAACCGCACTGTCACGCGGCTCCCATGCACCACGCGCGTACCTGCCTCTGGCGATTGTTCCAACGCAACCCCACTGCCAATCAGCGAGGGAACTAATCCCAGGCGCGAGCAATCCTCCGTGACACCTCGAACCGTCTCTCCCGCCAGGTCCGGGACTATCACAGCGTCCCCATCGCTGAACGCAACCGTTGTAGCCGAGGAGACATCCTGCTGCTCGGTCGCCGCTTTGAAACGCGCCTCATTAATTCCATTGCTCAAATCTTCTTCCGGAGCGCGAGCGTGTCCCACATTCTTCGCCGTTTCGGTCTCTGAAGGCTCAGGTATGTCGAAGGGAACGTCTAAGTACGCGAGCACTTGTTCCGCTATGCGCTTGAATACCGGTCCGCCGATTTCTCCGCCGTGATGCGCGCCCTGCGGCGAATCGAAGACGATGAGGATGGTGACCGCCGGTTCGTTCACCGGCGCAAACCCGACAAACGAAGCAATGTATTTGTTGGGCGAATAGCGCCCCGTGTCGGGGTCAATTTGCTGTGCGGTGCCGGATTTGCCCGCGGCGGTGTATCCATTGAGCTGCGCGAGCTTGCCGGTGCCGCTCAAGACCACCGTCTCCATCATTCCGCGCACCGTGGCCGCGGTCTTCGCGTCCGTCACTTGTTGCGGCGCAGGCCGCGGGAGCGGCCCCGAAGCAATTCCGCCCTGAATCTCTTTGACGATGCGCGGCTTGTAAAGCAATCCGCCGTTCGCCACGGCGGAAATCGCCGAGATGATTTGTACCGGCGTCACGCTTATTTCCTGCCCAATGGCCACCGACCCGATGGCGCTTGCATTCCAGTTCTCAACGGGTCGAAGCTTTCCGCGATTTTCCCCTGGCAACTCGATCCCGGTGAGCTGGCCGATTCCGAAAGAGCGAATCGTGTCGTAAAACCTGGGAGCGCCGAGCTGAAGGGCAATCTTGATTGACCCAACATCGCTGGAATTCGCAAGAACGTCGCGAACGCTGAGAACTCCGAACGGATGCCAGTCGTGAATCAGCCTGCCGGCGACAAGTATCGAGCCCATCTGGCAATCCACGAGTTTGTCCGGATCCGTGACCCCGTTTTCAATTGCTCCGGTCATGGTGACCACTTTGAAGGTCGAACCGGGTTCGTAGGCGGCGGTAACGGCGCGGTTCCTGCGCACTTCGTCGGGATAAGTGCCGGCGTCGTTGGGATCGAACGTGGGGAAATTTGCCATGGCCAGCAGTTCCCCGGTGTTTGGATCTTGAATCACCACCGTCCCATATTTGGAGCGAGTCTCTTCCATTCCACGGGCTAATTCCTTTTCGGCGATGAACTGAATTGTTTCATCCACCGTGAGTGTCACGCTGGCACCGGGATCCGCCGCGGCTTCGCTGCGGTCGTACCAGCGCCGTTTTCCGTCGGACATCACCATCATGCGGCCCGGCTTTCCGCGGATTTGTTTGTCGAAGGCGTACTCGATGCCTCCGATGCCTTTTTCGTCCACATCCACATAGCCCAATGCGTGCGCCAGGCTCTGCCGCTGCGGATAGACTCGGCGATTTTCCTTCTGAAAGAAGACGCCCTTCAAGTTCATGTCGTCAATGCGCTGGACGATCTCAGGCGAAAGTTTCTTTGCCAGACGAACGGGCGTACGCGCCTCTCGTATTTTTGTTTCGATTTCTTCGGGGGGAATATTCAGAACGCGCGACAGCAGCCTGGCGACGAGAGATGCATCCTTGATGTCCGTAGGATCGCCGAATACGGAATCCATCGGGATGCTAATAGCCAGTTCTCGACCCTTGCGGTCGTAGATCGTGCCGCGTTTCGGGCTGATTTCAAATACGTGCCGTTGTTGGTGCTGGGCTCTTGCGAAGTATTCGCCATAGCAGAAGAGCTGGAGATAACTGAGGCGCGCCAGCACCGCCGCCATCCAAATCAACGCCACGACCCCTACTACCAACCAGCGGCGACGCGGGCTGTGCTGCTCCATGGTACACCGGCCTATCCCAGAAAAAACTCAACCCCGCGAAAGTTCGGATTGCTTCGCGGGGACGCGCCCGGTACGCCAGGCCGCTGCAAATTTCGTGTCAAGGACGCTGGGTTTGAGAAACGGTGCGCGCTTGCGCCAACACTCGATCTCCGGTTGCTTCCACCGCAGCCGTTTGGCCGACCACCGGAATCGTCAATCCCAGCTCTTTTCCGCCGATCGCATAGACCCGGTCCAGCGAGGTCAACGTGTCCACTTCTAGGTTCAGCTGCTGATTCAATATCGAGCTCTGCGCCCGCAGCGATTCAAGCTGCTCCACTTCGTAACGCAGTTGGATGCATTCAAAATGCTGCCAGGTATAAACCAGCAGGCAGGCAGCCATCGCGCCGCCCGCGGCCACGCGCCGCCAAAAATCACCCAAGCGCGCGGGCGATACCGGACGAACCAGCCGCGAATTATCGATATGTTTTACTGTGTGATATTCGATCATGACCACGCCTCAGGCGCCGAGCTTTCCGCCGTCGCCACCTTCTCCGCCACGCGCATCTTTGCGCTCCGGGAACGCGGATTGTTTCGGATTTCCTCGTCGCCCGGCAGAATCACTTTCTTGGTCAGTATTCGAAAACTTTTCTCCCGTGCTAAACGCTGGAATTCGTGCTTCACCATACGATCTTCCAGCGAGTGGTAACTGAGGACGATCATCCGTCCTCCTAGAGCTAAAGTGGCAGGGGTCCGCGAAAGAAACTGCCCGAGTTCCTCCTCTTCTCGATTCACCGCTGTCCGCAGCGCCAGAAACGTTTTTGTCGCGGGATGCAGTCTCTGCCTTCCCCTTGCTTTTCGTCCCCCTGCCACAACCGTTGCCAGATGTTCGGTGTCGCGGATCGGCCGCGCGCGAACGATTGCCCTGGCGATTCTGCGTGAGTCCCTCTCTTCCGCGTTCTTGTAGAGAAGGTAGGCCAGTTCTTTCTCCGGCCAGAAGTTCACAATTTCTTCCGCGGTGAGCGGCGAATCAGGATTCATGCGCATGTCGAGCGGCGCGGCCCAACGAAAAGAAAATCCGCGCTCGGGAGTGTCCAGCTCGAGGCTTGAAATCCCCAGATCGGCAAGCACACCATCCAGAGGAGGAAGCTTCAGGTTCTCCGCCACTTCGCCGATCTTCGAGAATTCTGCGTGCACTAAAGTCACCTGCCGCTCGTGCGGCCCCAGACGCTCCCGCGCTATTTCCAGTGCGCGCGGATCGCGATCCATCCCCACTAAACGCCCCGTGGTCAGCCGCCGGGCGATTTCAATGGCATGCCCGCCCGTGCCGACCGTGGCATCCACGTACGTGCCCTCGGGCCGAATCCGCAACCAGTTCAAAACTTCTTCAACCAGAACCGGCGTGTGCAGAACGCTCAAAAGCTAGATGCCCAGTAAATCCAATTCCTTTTCGTCTTCCGCCGTGATGGGGTTATGGTTCAGTTGTTCCAGGAACTGCGCGTGATTCCAGACTTCCAGGTAAGTCAGCTGGCCCTGAACGTCTACTTCGCCCTTCATCTGCGCCGATTCCCGTAGCGTTGGTGGAATTAGAATGCGCCCCTGCCCGTCCAACTCCACGACTTGGCCGTAATAGTTCACCCGCGCCAAAAATTTTTGCTTGGCCCGGTTGTGAGTGGAAACTTTCGCGAGTTTTTCTTCGATCTTCTCCCATGACTTCATGGGATAGATCCGCGCCATACCGCCGGTTTCGCTGGTTACGTAGAACTTCTTGCCCGTCTTGCGCAGCAGCGCCAGGAAGTCGGCCGGGATTTTCATTCGGCCCTTCTCGTCCACTGTCGCTAGATAGTTGCCCCGAAGCATGAAAGCCTTTCAGAACCGCGCCCGGCCTGTACTGCGTGAGAATCACTCTTTGGTCCGCCCTTGCTTTCTGATTCGTTTTACCACTGCGTCCCACTTCTTCCCACTTTGTGCCCCGATTGTAGTTAGGTTCGAATACATGTCAAGCGGAATCCGTTCTGCAATTAAAGATTTTTATTAAAAATAAGATGCGCCGTTGTGGCCCACCGCAACCAAACCACAATTAGTGGTGGATGCCTCTGGACGCGTTCCGCACGCCTAGTTGCTCGAGCTGAAAAAAGAAGAAAAAATGTTTCGTAAAAGTTAACACCTTGATGCGATCCGCCGATTTTGCAGAATCCGACTATACGGAGCTGGCCCGTCGCCACCAAGACGGAAAACCGGGTGACTGAGCGCGACTTGTCGCAGATCGTGCCACTGAATCAGTCCGCCTCGGCGAATCGCACCGCTATTGCAGCTTGGCGTACTCGGATTTGGCGGCGATGAGGATGGGAACATCCGGGTCGGCGTCCTTCCACAGCGTGAGGAAGTCCTGATATGCAGCCTTTGCTTTCGCGCTGTCGCCCTGCAAGGCATACGCGCGGGCGAGGCCAAGATGCGCGAGTGCGGCCAGCGGCTCGTTTCCGATCACGCCTGCATGGTCGAGAATCTTCTGAAACTCGGTGGCCGCTGCGGCGCCCTGCTTCGTTGCCAGGTTGGCTTCGCCGCGCAAGTAGACGGGATAGAGGGCGAAGGTGAAGGTAGGATTCGTTTCTCCCAGTTCATAGGGGGCAGATGCAGACAGCGCGTCGATGGCTCGCTTGCCGTCGCCGCTGTGAAGCGCGATGGCGGCTTGGACCATCGGCAGGTAATCGAACTTTACAATGGTATCTTCGCTGTAGCGTTTGCCCAGATCAGCGGCTACGCGTTCGGCCTGCGTGGAATCACCCGCCAGTCCTAATGCGATTGCCGAGAAACCTTCCACGTGTCTGCCGGCGGCTAGAGCGAGAGCGGTTTGGGCATCTTGCTTCGCCCAAGGCATCTCGCCGGCTAGTGCTTCGCGGACCGCGGAGTGCGACTCATATTCCGCGGCTGCTTCTTTTTGACTGGCGCGTTGCGCCGAATCGGCTGCGCCGCGTGTTAGTTCCCGGCTCTTCGCGAACTCGCCGTTATACGCTGCCGTTTCGGATTCCAGGAAAATGATCTGATCATCGACCCCGGGTTTCCCGGTCGCGTCAGCAACCTGCTTCTGCATTCCGGCCGCATCGTGCTGGAGAAAATTCACAACGTAAAGAACGAGAGGTATCCAAGGCGAATCAATACTATGCGCGCGCGATTCGCGTACTGTGGCCTTGGCCTGATCGAGTTGGTCGATCCACTGATAGGTGTAAGCCAGATTCACATAGTTGTTACCGCTGCCGGGATTCAGCTTCAGGGCCTGCAGCGCCGCGCCATTCGCTTTCGGGTAGTCTCCCATCGCGGTATAAGAAAACCAGAGGTAGACTTCCGGGTCCTCATCGCGAGGGTAAGTTTGCGCCCAGGCCTGAAAGGAAGTGCGGGCAGCCTCAAGATTTCCGGTAACGACAAGCTCGTAGAATGAGGAAATGCCCAGCTTCTCGCTCTCGCTGACGCGCTCGCTCAATGCGTAAGCCTTGCGCGCATTCTCGGCACAACGGTCGTTCTCACTGAGAGGTTGATAACTCTGGGCCAAGCGCAAATAAGCCATGGCGAAATTTGGATCCAGTGAAACGGCCCTTTCAAAGAGAGGAATCGCCGCAGCGTAGTCGTTTGCCACGTCCATTGTTTGTTTGCCGAGGGTATAGGCTTGCAGCGCCTCGAGCGAAGGGGTGGTGACGTTTTCCGGTTGTGCGTTGTACTTGCGCACCGAAGCCAGCGACTCTCCCATTTTTGCGCGCAACTTGGTGGCCGCGTCGCCCAGAGCGTTGAGAACTTGCTCCTTCCCGCTGGCCGTCACTTGTTCTTGCGCGAGTAGATCGCCGGTGCGGCAGTTCACAGCTTTCAAACCCAAAACATATTGGCTGCCCAAGCTGGAGACGGAACCTTCAATCGTGGCGGCGCTGGCGGTGCGCTGGCAAACATCGCGTGCAATGTCTGGAGTAAGCCGCGCGTCTTTTGGTTTGGCCATTAGCGTAAGCGTCCGCGCGATACGTTCGTCGGAAATAAGGCTCAGGAATGGAGACTGGTCCAATTGCGCTGAAAGTCCCTGGCGCAGCGTTCCGTCGAAGACCGGATCGCCGGTGGTGTTCGCAAACTCGGCGAGAACGATAGTGTCCTTGTCGGTCAGGGCCTGCGCGTGCCGCGTAAAGTAAAGCCAACAGCCAACGCCTGCCGCGAGGAGCAGAGCAGCGGCAATTATCGGGGCTAACTTCAGGCGACGAGCTTTGGCTGGCACGGTAGAGGCGGTAGAAGACTTTGATTCAGGCGATGTAGCTGCCGGCGAGATCGTTGAAGCAGCACTGGCCGGCTCTGCTATTTCGCTCGGCACCGCCGATCGTCCCGATTCCGTGTCGCGTTTCAGCCGTTGCAATTCCGATCGCATATCCGATGCATGCTGATAACGGAGGTTTGGGTCCTTTTCGAGCGCACGGGTGATGATGTCTTCTAGTTTAGGCGGCACTGCGGAGTTCAGCCGCACGGGAGCGACGGGCGTGCGATTCAGAATGGCGTCGAAAATCTCCGCCGAGGTGTTCCCGGAAAACGTTTGTCTTCCCGTCGCCATCTCATAGAGCACCAAACCAAAAGAAAAAATATCCGTGCGGCCATCCAGCTCTTTTCCGCGCGCCTGCTCCGGCGACATGTATGCCAGCGTGCCCATGGCCGCGCCGGGCGTGCTCAACTGCTGCGCTTCCTGCGTCAGCGTCGCGTCGGCATCCGTTCCTGCCTTTGTTTGAAGCTTCGCCAGGCCGAAATCCAGAACTTTGGCGTGGCCGCGCTTGGTGACAAAGATATTGGCGGGCTTGATGTCACGATGAATAATGCCTTCGGCGTGCGCGGCGTCGAGAGCGTCGGCAATCTCGATGGCCAGCGACAATGTTGATTCGATCTCCATCGGTCGCCCGGCGATTTGATGCTTCAACGTCACGCCGTCCAGAAACTCCATGGCAATGAACGCTTCGCCGTGCTGGTCGTCAATTTCATAGATCGTGCAGATGTTGGGATGATTTAGCGCCGAGGCGGCCTTGGCCTCGCGCTCGAAACGGCTGAGGGCTTGCGGGTCTTTGGCTACCTCGTCGGGCAGGAACTTGAGGGCCACGAAGCGGCTGAGTTTGACATCCTCAGCCTTGTACACCACACCCATTCCGCCACCGCCGATCTTCTCTACGATGCGGTAGTGCGAAACGGTTTTGCCAATCAGCGAGTCGGTGGATGGCACGTGCCGCACATCTTAGGGCGCGCGA
>Ga0224545_1000025_pt1 | contig 44092 bp, 35 predicted proteins | sample 714P12024metaG_FD_179906 | JGI IMG/M metagenome (GOLD analysis project Ga0224545, IMG submission 179906) | Peat soil microbial communities from Stordalen Mire, Sweden - 717 P1 20-24 | ecosystem: Environmental > Terrestrial > Soil > Wetlands > Peat | place: Sweden: Norrbotten County, Stordalen... | reverse complement strand
GCCTGGGCGGCAGACACACCCAGTGCAACAACACAGAGAACAATCCCGAAGATGTAGGCTGATTTACGCATGAGCTCTTCTATGGCACCACGATCGTGTCCCCGGCCTTTAACGAAATGTTTTGCTCCGGGCGCTTTCCGCTAATTACCTCCTTGTAATTAACTGGATACTTCTGCTGCTTTCCATCTTCCATCCTTAGAACATAAATACTCTTAGTCTTTGCGAATTGCGTGAATCCTCCCGCGCTCGAAAGCCCCTGTAGCACATTCATTCCGGGCAACATGGGAAAAGCGCCAGGGCGTGTCACTTCGCCGAGAATATAGACGCGTTGGCTGTTTATCGTGGTGACGATCACTGTCACTTGCGGATCGGTCACAAATTTCTTCAGGCTCGTGGTGATTTGCGCCGCCAGTTGCGACGGTGTCATGCCCGCAGCTTGGACATCGTTCAACAGCGGAAGCGAAATCCTTCCGTCGGGACGCACTGGAACGACACGGGAAACCTCAGGCTCTTTCCACACGCTGATGTCCAGCACGTCCTGCGCCCCAATGATGTAGTTCGGGTCTTGTGTAGCGACCTTCTGAGTCGCTGAACTCGGGTCCGCACTGGCAGACTGAGCTGCCTGCCGTTCACTGTTTGTGGCTTGTCCCGCTCGCGCGGGTATTACAACCGCGATTAGCGAAAGAATCATCCACACCTGCAATCGTCTCAACATCTCACTCTCCTACGTCGGCTATTCGGTTCTGGAATCCGACAGGCCGATCTGTTTCAACTTATAAAGAAGGGACTTGTAGCTGATCTGCAATTCTTGTGCCGCTCGTTTGCGATTCCAACGGGTGCGCGCCAGCGCTTCCAATATCATTTCGCGTTCGGCCTCACGAGACGCAGCTCGGGCAGCCGCCTTTAACGAGTAGCTGCGCGTCTCACTAACCTCAGTTCGAGTCTCAACCGGTTCGGCAACCAGGTCGGGCAGCGCGAGATTTTCCGCACCGAGCGCCACGATTTTCTTCACTGCATTTTCGAGTTCGCGTATGTTTCCCGGCCAGGAGTAATCCAATAACATTCGGAGTGCCCGGGGACTTAAGGAAGGCCGCGGGCGGCCAAATTCTGCGGCATATTTGGTCAGGAAAGACTCCACCAGAAGCGGTATATCCTCCTTGCGATCTCGCAGCGGAGGAAGACGCAAACACACTCCATTGATGCGATAGTAGAGTTCGCTGCGGAACCGTCCTGCCCTCATTTCATCATCGAGATTCCGATTGGTCGTGGAAATCACTCGAGCCCCAAGCGAACCTCGGCGAGGCCTCGCTTCGCCATCCGGCAACGCGTAAACGAGACTGCGCTGACAAGACGAGTCCAGTTCACTAATCTCATCGAAGAAAACTGTGCGATTCAACGTTTTGACCTCTTCCGCCGATAGGTCGCTTTTGCTCAATCCCAGTTCGCCCGCAAAGTTCGCGGGGTTCATCGAAGCACATGCGATCTTAACCAGTGGCTCGTCACCGTTCGCGGAAAGGTGGTGGATTCTTCGGGCGAACATCTCTTTGCCGGCTCCGCTTTCCCCCATCAACAAAACCGGTATATTGGTTGGAGCAATCTCAGCAACCACATTTTCAAGTGTTTGCATTGCGGCACACATGCCGCCTACAAAGCCCCATTCCTCTTTTACTGAAGCGAATCCGACCCCATTGCTCGTCATAGATGTCGTTCTCATCCTCTGTCACGGACTACCGCATGTATATGGGACTACCGCACGCCAAGTAGTGACTGCAACGCCGTTGCCAGTGACCCAGACTGTTATGGTAGCAGGGCATTCTCTGTAAGATACTTATTTTGTTGCATTTGTGTCCATTACGCTCAAATCACGCATTGCCAGTTCGTTCCTGAAATCCTAGGAATGTTCCACGAATGGGCAAAAAACTTTCCCTTTATGCCCCCCTTCCGAGAAGTTTCTGTATCAGGCGGTCCCCAGACATGAACTTGCTCCGCTATGGGTCGAGCCGAAGCCTTCGAGGAAGGCTCGATAACGATTGATTTTTAGTAAGTTATTTATTATTAGTTAGATAGAGCGGGTAGTGGCTGGAACGAGGGCGACACCCAACACCCCGCTAGATTGCGTTCCCTCGAAGCGATAGAATTCCGCTGATGGCCCAAGATCGCTACGAAAAGGTCAAAATGAAATCTGGCAAGTTGCACTACCGATGGTTTGGCTTACTCGTAGTAGTCGCGCTAATAGCTGCGTGTTCTCGCGACCCGCAGATCCGCAAGAAGGAGTACTTCGACAGAGGATCTTCATACTTCGAGAAGGGCAAATACGAGGAAGCGATCATCGAATATCGGAATGCCATCCAGATCGATCCGAACTTCGCCGATGCGCATTATGAGTTGGCGCGTAGTCTTATGAAAAAGGGAGATTGGACTCACGGTTTTCAGGAACTCACACGAACTGTCCAACTCGCACCATCCAACCTAAAAGCGCAGCTTGACCTTGCGGAAATGTATCTCGCTAGCCACAGGTTTCAAGAAGCGCATGATCACGCTGATCTCGTTTTGAAGAGCGATCCTCACAATGCGCAAGCCGAGGTAGTTCTTTCCAATTCCGATGCGGCGCTGGGAGACTCCCAAAAGAGTTTGAGCGAGGCTCAAGCGGCCGTGCAGATGGATCCGAACCGATCCCAGTCCTATTTGAATCTGGCATTTATGTATGAACGATCGCATGAGCTGGCTGCTGCAGAACAGAATTATTCAAAAGCGATCTCGCTGGATCCGAAATTCATTCCTGCAGTAATTGCCCTCGGAAATTTTTATGAGCGTCAAAAACGCTGGCCGGAGGCTGAGAAGCAATATCAAGCCGCCATTGCTCGGGATTTAGCGAATCCGTCGCCTCGCGTTGCCCTGGCCAATCTTTATCTTGCGAAAGGGAATAAGCCTGCGGCCGAACAAACGATGCAGGAAACCAAGATCGCATTGAAAGACAATCCTGCCGGCTACCGGTTGCTCGGAGATTTCTATTTAAGCCAGGGTGAATTAGACAAAGCGGTTTCGGAGTTCAGTGCGATCCATTCTCAGCATCCAAAAGATAATGCAATCGCTGAGGCATACGTCCAGCTCCTGATCCAGCAAAACCGCCTGGATGAAGCTGCCAAGGTAAACGACGCCGTTCTGAAGAATCTTCCGTCGGATCCAGCAGCTATGATACTCCGAGGCGCAATATTGAATCGCCAGCAGAAGCAGGCCGACGCAATTCACGTTCTGGAACCGGCAGTAAAGAGCGCACCCGACAACGCCGTCGGACATTTTCAACTCGGACTTGCTTACGCGGGCACAAAAAACTTTGGACAAGCGGAAACCGAGTGGCGGGACGCTGTCCGGCTGCAGCCCTCCATGACGGATGCCCATCGAGCGCTTGCGGCTCTCGCATTGCAGAATCACGACTCCAAACTGTTGGCGGAAAGCGGCGCATCGCTAAAGTCCATCTCTCCTGGTGCCGCCGACGGATACATTTACGAAGCCGAAGCTTTTTTCTGGCAGGGAAATCAGAGTGCGGCGGAAGCCGATTTGAAGAAGGCCATCGAAGTAGCGCCACAGAATCCCTCTGGGTATATCAAAATGGGCGATCTGCGCGTGGGCCAGAAAAAACCCGACGACGCTGAGAAATATTTTAATCAGGCGCTCAAGCTCGATCCGTCGTCTTCTGATGCGCTTACGGGGCTCGTGAACATCGCCATGGCTCGCAAAGACTCTGCCAAAGCACTCCACATGGTGCAGAATCAGATCGCGCTCGTACCGAACAGCAGCCCCTTTTATCTTATCCTCGGACAAATCGCAGTTCGCAACCAGGACCAGGGAAAAGCGGAAGATGCTTTTAAGAAAGCTGTTGAACTCGACAAAAATAACGTACCGGCAATTCTTTTGCTTGCAAGTGTCCAGGCCGCGCGAGGATCGGTTGGCCAGGCCATCGACAGCTATCAGCGCGCGCTGCACGACAATCCAGGCGATGTTCGTATCTACCTAGCCCTAGGCAGCCTGTTGGAGACAAGAAACGAGTGGCAACAGGCAGAGGATCTTTACAAGAAAGCTTTGGAAATCCAACCGGATTACCCGCTTGCCGCAAATAACCTTGCATACCTGATGCTGGAGCATGGAGGCAACATCAACGTAGCATTTTCGCTGGCTCAAACCGCGCGCAAAGGCCTGCCCAATTTACCCAATGCGGCGGATACTCTCGGTTGGGCCTACTACCAGCAAGGCGCTTATAACGCCGCAATCGAAGAGTTGCAGGAAGCCGCGAAAGGAAGCCCGGATAGCGCGACATATCATTATCACTTGGGCATGGCATACCAGAAGGCCAACAATCTCCCAATGGCCAAGAAGGAATTCACTAGGGCGCTCCAGATTAATCCCAATTTGGGCCAGGCAGATGAGATCAAGAAATTCCTTGCGTCGTCTCCAGCACTTGCCAAATAAGGTAGTGACCCCTCGAAAGGCACGGCGGCGACGTCATTTTTTCCGCAACTGTGTTTCCAAAAGTTGGCCCGTGAATATTCCGCAGACGATTGGCGGTAACACTGCCTATGTCGGCTTTACTGGTGGAACCGGAGGCCTGACCGCGATCCAGAACATAAAAACGTGGACGTTCGCTTCAAACTAGGTCGAAGTGGCTCTGCTGCAGACTCCTAGCCCAGGGGAGCGGTTAATCGAACACTGCCGGGCCGCTACTGATTACTGCTCTTGAGCAAACTTCTTTGCAAAGCCTGCGCAGCAGACAACAGACGTGGGCTCTTGCTGAGGTGATTATCCCTTAGTTCCGAAAGCCTGCGACGGAAGAAGGCTTTCACCTTCCATGGAAATTGGCGGTTCGCATCAGATAGGCCGAAATTATTGCGGTAAATCACCGAAAATTCTCGCGATTCTTCGGGAGGCAAATCAAAGGGACATCGAATAACTTCGTCGTCCGTCCGGGCGTCAGGCCATGGCACTCCATCGAGAAGAACTCTTTCCACCGGGATTTCACCTTGCGCTGGCCATTCGACAAAGCACCGCAGGAGATTTTTCGAATCGTTTTCGATCCGGCCGGCACTCGAGTAGGCCCGGATTTGGAGGGTTCCGTCTGGCGTCCAGCGCTTAAGGTAGGAATCCTCGACGGCAGTCTGCAGGTTAGACCATCGTATCTCCGGCGCGAAAGCGTTAATGCGCGATACCAATTGGGTAAGGGATTCGGGATCTTTAAAAATCTCGTGATGTTCCACGATTAAGACAGGTTTCCCAAAAAAGAGATTGAATGCAATATCCTGCAACGTGATTTCACCCACGTATTTTCTGAGGAACAGTGCAAACCCGCTGTATCTAAGGATTGCAGGTTCCATGAACTCCGAAAGGGTCAGACCGGCATGATCCTCTCCTCGCGGGTAAGGACCAGAATTCACCGCTGCGGAGAAATTGTGCGCTTTGAGCGCAGCCATGGCATATCGCGAAAAGTTCCCTTGGGGGAACACCATCACATTGTCACATTGAATTCCCGTCTTTTTCTGGTGCACGTCCATACGTTCTTGTGCCACGGTTAACATGCCATTAAGCAGGCCGGAATCTTTTGAGGCGAACTCGGCTTCCGTGTGGTCGTTCCCGTGGAAACAAATTGAGAAACGGTCAGGCCTTTCACGGAACATGCGAGTAATGCCGGACGAATTTCGCCGGCAATTGTGGGGAATGAACGCGATGCTGGTATGGAAGTTATATTCGTCCATCAGCGCAAGAACCCGCTCGTAATTCAGAAACCCGTAGTCTTTTCTTAACAGCGGATCGTCGATAACCACGGTTGCGTGATGCTGATTCGGGTGCCAGCATTCTTCGCGAAACGCATATTGGATAAACATGGCCGGAGGGAGCAATTGCGAGAAATATTCAATTAGAGGTTTCTCATCCACATTCGCGCCGAGGTCCGCCATGTTGGAGCCCGCCAGAAAAAAAACCTCCGCTCGCTCGCGCCGAACACTTGCAAAGAAAGGCTGGCCGCCGATGCTTATATACGTTCGGACATTTCCGACTTCCAGATTTTCAGTGAGAACTCGGTCGTTTGACGGATCAACAGGGCCAAACGTCAGACCCGAGAAAGCTCCGCAAACTTGCTTGTGTTCTGAGGTGATCTCATAGTTCAATCCCAACTGTTCCACTGGATGCACTGAACGCAGAGAACCTAGCGAAAACATGTTGACGATTCCGGCACTCAAGGGATCGAGAGACAAATTGTGAATGAGCACGAAGGAAAACCGCGAAGTCAGATAGGAAGCCAGCTCGACCGGTAAAGACTGATTCAACCAGCATTCTCGAATCGCGGTCGGATTTACGACAAAGCAGGAACTCTTGTCTGCAACGTGCTGCTCTATAAAATCCGCGGAGAACGCTACTCCCTTCTTCACGCGCAACAGCTCACACTGGCCACCAAGAAATTCCGTAAGTCGAACGAGGCGAGCGTCTGAAATGTTTAGGTCAGCCGAGTAAGGAACGACTAGTTTCACCAACTCTCCTTCTACTCCAAACAGTGCGCATGTAGTCTAGGTCTTGCCGCGAGGCATGGACTTGTCAGAGGGTAGCAGGGTAAGCCGCCGCGAAAATGCTTTCAGCGATACTTCAGGTGTGAGGGGGACTCCGCACTTTGCTATGGCGACCGCCGGGTTCCCCTGCACCATGATCATTGGCGGTACGGACTTCGTTACGACACTCCCGGCGGTGACTACTGCACCACGGCCGATAACCACGTTGGGGAGTATTAACGCCCCGGGGCCGATGAAGGCGTCTGCTTCAATCGTCACGCCCTGAGTTTCCCGGAAATGCGCAATTACGGTCACACGCATACTGAGCGACGCACGATCGCCAATCGTAATAAGGTAAGGACGCGAAGTATCGAGTATCACGTCATAGCCGATCCAAACGTCTTTTCCAATATGGACTCCGCGAGCTCGGTGCAATTTAACTCTTAGCGTCTGGGCACCCGGCATAGTCCTTGCGAGATGCTGAAAGAGCCGGTTTACGAGACCTCGAAATGCGTTCTCTTTCACCTGTTTTCTCGTTTGAGTTTCACGTTAACAATCGCCCGATTTTATATTACATCCTCTTCATGAAGCACTCTTGTGCTTGCGAACATAATTCTGCACCCCCACGAAAGACACGAGCTCCGGCAAGTCCATAAGATTAATCTGCAGCCCAAACTCTTCTTGAAGCACGGCGACCAGCGTGACAGCAGCCAAAGAATCCCAGGCTGGTAAGGACTCCACACTGACAGTACGAATTTGTTCGGCAGTCAGATCCGGAAATACCGACGAAAAGCAGCGGATCAGCCGACCCTCCATCTCACCCATTCACTACCTCCTCCACTCGGTGGAATAAGGATGGGGACCTTCCCGCAAAGGCGGCTCTTGAAAACCGAAGGTCAGTAATTGGAGGGGTCCCGAGTAATCCGGTAAAGAACTCCTGCAGCGGTCCATTCCGTGGTGTTGCCTTGTAATCGAAACAGATTTCTTCCGCATCAAACTTCTGGAAGAGTTGTTTTAAGGATTGATGTTCGACGCGCCGCGAAAAGGCGCGGCAACTCATGACCCAGGAGTCGATTCGGAGTACCTTCCCCTGAATCCTGCCCAGCAGAACCGCAATCTTGCCTAGCGGTCCGAACTTGTCCTCGTAGCTCGCGGTCATTAAAAAAGTTGCCGGATCGTTGAGATAGGTTTTCCAGGCCGCGTCGCTCAATCGCTTGCCATTCAGGTTAAATTGGTTGGTCTTATTAATCAACTCGAAAGCCCGGCTATCTGTGACCTGTTTTCCGAAGGTGAATCGGATAGAAGCATCCGCGGTTTGAAGGAAGTCATCGAAGGAATCCCCGCCAACGTCCCGGGCCTCGCGCAATGAACCTGCCCCACGGATGCTTTTCAGCCGAATCGAATCCTCCTCGGAAATGACACTTTTCCCAAAGAGATCTCGCATACGCTTCAGCAAATCCCAAATTGCCTGGTAATCATTGTTGGGAAAAACGATGCATTCCATTTCGGGGAATGCGGCTTTCACCTCCGCAACTTCCATCGGGCTGTCGTCAATGAAAACGACCGCTTCAGGGCCGATGTTCCAGGTTTTCAAAATGCGTTGAGCCGATTCCGATTTGCGAGACCAATGGACCTCGAAGGGGTACACATTCTCTTTGGAGAGAATCATGTCTCTTCGTTCGAAGGCTTTTTCTACCAGCGCGCGATCGTTCTTGCTGGCGACGGCGATCAAAACTCCGGCGCTCGCCAACGAACCAAGAAATTGCTGATAGAGGCCGTGCATATGTGTGTGCTTATCGAGGTCCCAAGAAATTCCGTCCGTGCCAATCTCACCCAAGATTCCCGACCAAAGAGTGTCGTCCAAATCTGTGATCAGGCCCTTCTTGGGAGTAGGATTTTGTATCAAGGCAGCCAGCAGCTCGGCAAGGGCTGAGGCATGAGGCAATTTATAAGGGAAGCCAGCCATCAAGTTCGATTGCACATCAAAGCGTGCGTGCGGCGGAGAAAGTTCATCGAGACATTGGGGATTAAGCACACATATGGAGGATTCGTTAGAGATAGACGTAGCAAATGAGGTAACCAGTTGCCGCAGTTGAAGCTCGTAGTCACCCGCCTGTCGTGTCGGAGTTGTAAAAAGCGGAGGCAGCGGGAGAGTCGGCATGCAAGCACAAATTGGAATCGAACTCGCCGCTCGCCGCAAGGCTTGTTCCAGACGAGACACGGCCTGGTTTGCCGACATCACGACGTCCGGCAAGTCTGTCGTGCGCCAACCTCCCAAGTTTCGAATGCCAAGGCGAGGGTCCAGATCTTGCCATTCGATTACAACGGCCAGAACGTCGCACCCCGACGTCTGAAGGCGTTCTATGCTTCCCGCGAGATCCCCAAACAGACCGGTTTTCACTTCGACGCGTTCATGAGGCAAACCCTTTCGCAGATGGGCCGCAAGGAAAGTTTGGAGGTGCAGCGGAGTAAAACCGCAGGCTAAAAACACCCTGAGTGGATGCTCGTCTTCCGGAACAACCTGTTTGAGGATTTCTAAAGCTTCAATTAGGTTCACGGCATCCGTACCAATAAATTGTCAGCACCCCGCCGCACTGGCCCCGAGAAACCAGACCGCCTCGGCTTAATGCCGGTTCGCCAGAGCTACGACTGCCTTACGACATTGAGCTGGCTGCGAGAACGGGAGAAAAACCGGCTGACGCTATCTCCAAAAGTCTAACATAGCCGGGTTCGGCCAGAAGCCCGCGTCGGATGGAAGGAAACAACTTAGAAAACATCCAGGTACATGGAGGAGACTGTCTCGGGGGGCGGTTCTCCCTTAAAGACTGTAAGGTATGCTTGCAAGACCCTTGGAGTTCGCCGGAATCTCGCTGAACTGAAAGGTTCCATGTCGGCGTAACCCAAACAGGGAACGATTGCCATCTGTGCACCGGCTGCAACAGCCTGCACCATTAACTGGCAGACGAGTTCCAGCCGTTCTTCTTGTTCGAGAGTTCCCCATAGCACATCTTCAATGAGCAAGCACTTCGTCCGCTGCGGATTGGCAATCTCCATTACGTAGGCCGTAAGCAGGCCTTGTCTTGGCCCTGATATGTGCCGCGCAACAACAGCGTCGTGACGGCGGCATTGCCATTCGGCTTCTTTCTCACTCCAGATGCGGGCTAGGGGCGCATGATCTGAGACCAGCGCAGCCGTTTGCAATAAAGCACCCACACATTCCGATTCCATTTTAAATTCCAACTGTGGGGCTGGCTTCGGTTGGAGTAGTCGCATTTGGTAGAGAACGGAAAAAATACGTTCGGTGGGAAGCTTCAGTGCACGGCAACACCCGAGGATCATTCCGTTCATCGGCTCGCCATCGACGCAGTAGTTCACCATGCCGTCAAAGCCCGCCGCTTGAGCTCTCTTGACCAGTTCGTTCCATAAAATTACCCCATACCCTGCTCTCTTATGCTCGTTGGAGACCGCAAGAAAAGTACATAAGATGACCCGCAATTCGCGCCCTTTGAAGCGCAATCGGCGTGGGAATCCCGCTATAAAGGCGATGGGCTTGGCACCATCATAGAGCGTGGGGGCCAGCGAATAGCTGGATCCCGGATATTCGAAACACGATGCTAAAAAATTAGAGGAGTAGAGCAGATGTTGCTGATTGTTTTCCGCCCACGACTGTTGAATCAGCTCAGCAACGTCACCAAAGTCACCTCGAAAATCCTGAATGGAGAGACGTTGCGGTTTTCCGACTGCGGGAGCGCCAATCAAGTTAGACCCCATGGTTTCGACGAGGATCGATTCTAGCTCAAGGGAGCGCTTGCTCGAAATGGAAAAAATGGCACGTTCCATTGTCGGCGGTACTAGAACCAGCTTAGAAATGCGTACGTCTTGAGAGCTCAGATTTCGAAGAGCGTTTGCAACAGATTGGCTCTGCTACCTTTAAGGTCCGAGACATACATTGGCGGGCTCGGAAGTTTACCTCCGGCAAGCTGATAGTCAGACCCTACATCTGAAGGGTTTCGCGGGGCTGCCGACCACCTAGCGTTAGCGCAAGCTTCCGACTGAGAGCCGCCAAAACCATCGGCCAGCCGCGGGCCAAGAACTTCAAGGCATCGCGGTACATCCCACTCTTGGCGGCCCTCTTCGTCCAGTGAATTATCACTCCTCCGATTACTGCTCGACGCTCAAGTCTGCGATGCCTGCCTCCCGGGTAGTCACCCAACCGCTCTCGTCGGAGCAAGTTGTCCACACCACTCAGGCAAGCCGAGATATTATTGACCGTATTGTTGGCATGGGATCGATGTAGGACGGTCGGGGGAGCAAGAATCTGAATCGTTCGGCCGGAAGCACCCAACCGGAGCGCAAAATCTTGATCCTCCGCCGGGAAAACAGAGGTTAGCCACCCGTGCACTTCCTCAAATGTTTGACGGGCGACCACGAGCGCGCTGGCACTGTTCCCGAAGCCGCGATCCCTTCGCAGATAATCCGCGTACTCGACGATTTTGATTTCCAGGGGCGCATCTCCGGGCTGAACGGCCGGAAATCCTCCCTCAAACCACGACATGCTGGCTAATATCATCTTGGGTTGCTTTGCCTGCACGATTCGTTCGTAAACATCCAAAACCCACGGTAGCAAGGCGTCATCGCCATCAAGGAATACCAGGTACTCGCCAGTCGCCAGGGAGGCGCCGCGGTCGCGAGCCGTGCAGGCACCTTGATTGGTTTCAAAGCAAACTAACTGAATCGCGTCCCGGTATTGCTTCAGTAGCTCCTGGCTGCCGTCCGTGGAACCGTCGTCGACAACGATGACTTCGAATTCCGCATTCCGCTGCGACAGCGCGGAGTCCACCGCATCCTTGATGAACCCTCGCTGATTATGAGATGTGATGATGATGCTGAATCGAAGAGGCAGCATTGCGCGCGCTCCTAGTCAGTTCACTCTAGAGGACCACCCCGTACCCTTTCTTCGTTATATAGAGACTTGTGCAGTCTCGTGCCAAGAGCGATCCCAATCAGATCTATATCTTGAGAGTTTCGCACGGTTGACGGCCATTTAGAATCACTGCAAGCCTTCGGATCACAGCAGCCATAGCCATTGGCCAACCCCGAACCAGGAACCTCAAAGCATCGCGATACAGCCCGCCCTTGGCAGCTCTCCTTGTCCAGTGGATTACTACACCTCCGATCAGCGCACGCCGCTCAAGTCTGCGACGCGCTCCTCCGGGGTAACCACCCAACCGCTCTCGTCGAAGCAAGTTGTCCACACCACTCAGGCAAGCCGGGATATTATTGACCGTATTGTTGGCATGGGATCGATGCAGGACCGTGGACGGGGCTAGAATCTGAATCGTACGGCCGGCGTCGCCCAGCCTGAGGGCAAGATCATGATCCTCGGCCGGGAAAGAGGACAGCAGCCATCCCCGTACATCGTCAAATGGTTGACGGGCGATCACGATAGCGCTGGCACTGTGACCGAACCCTCGGTCCCTTTGTAGATAATCCCTGTAGTCGACGAGTGTGATTTCCTGTGGCGCTTCTCCGGGCTGCACCGCCGGCAACGCTCCCTCAAACCACGACATGCTGCCAAGTATCATCTTGGGTTGCTTTTCCTTCACGATCCGTTCGTAGACATCCAAGGTCCAAGGTAGAAAGGCGTCATCGCCGTCAAGAAATACCAGGTACTCGCCGGTCGCAAGGGAGGCGCCGTGGTCGCGAACCGCACAGGCACCTTGATTGGTTTCAAAGCAAACCAACTGAATCGCGTCCCGGTATTGCTTCATAATCCCCTGGCTGCCGTCCGTGGAAGCGTCGTCGACAACGATGACTTCGAATTCCGCATTCCGCTGCGACAGCGCGGAGTCTAGCGCATCCTTTACGAAGTCTCGCTGATTATAAAACGTGATGATGATGCTGAATCGAGGAGGCCTTGCGCCTGCTTCTGGCTCATTGCCGTTCAATTACTCACCTATGCTTTGGCCATTCGGTCCGCCACAAAATCGCAGAGCGGGCCGACCACAGTCATTTGCTCGGGGTCCAGATCCTCAAAATCGATCTCCCGGCCGTAGTGCTGGTTTACGGCGCTAACTAGTTCCAAGAGGCCGAGCGAGTCAATCACTCCTGACAGCAACAGATCGCAGTCGTCCGAAAGCTCGCCAAGCGGGTCTTGTCCTTGAGCTGCCAGCCGCTCTTGTATGAATCCTTTAAGAAATATTCGGACATCGCCCGGACTGACAGCGCTCATAGACCCTCTTCGAGTAGCTTGATTATGGCCTTGCGGTCGAACTTGTTATTTACGTTTCGGGGCAGCCTGCCCATGAAATGGAACCTCCTGGGAACCATATAGTCCGGGAGCTCGGACGCGACCTTGCTCCGGAGCCCGTCCAAATCCTTTGCTTCACCTTCGACGAATACTTCGATGCCTCCATAGCCGCTGGGTGTCGCGGGCCAACCCACTGCCAATACCCCATCTAAACCGCAAGTTTGGCGAACGACAGCCTCGATTTCTCCCAGTTCGACTCGATGACCCAATATTTTAACCTGAAAATCAATCCGGCCAAGATGGGTTAGCGGACCGTTTCCAAGAGGACGGCGCACCCGGTCTCCCGTCCGGTAATACACGCTGTTCTCACCGGGAGGAATCACAAAGGCTGCGGCCGTTTTGTCGGGGTCTTTCCAGTAGCCAAGGGAAAGCTGCGAGCCATTCATCAGCAATTCCCCCTCTTCACCTCGACCTACTTCTCTCAAACTCTCATCGGCGACCAAGACCCTCATCTCCGGGTATGGATATCCGATCGGGACAATCCCCAACTCCGTTTCATTGGGAGATTGAGTTGGATCCCAGCGATACAGTGTGCATGCGATTGTCAATTCAGTCGGACCGTATAAATTCTCAAGAATGGAGTTCGGCGCAGCCAGCAACCAAGCCGACGCCGACGGTACGGGCAATGGCTCACCGCAGAACAAACTAAATCTCAATGAAGGGTATCGCCCCGGCTTCAACATCCCCAATTGCTTCATAAAAACAGCAGTGGACGGCACGGAAAACCAAATCGTCAATTCCATGTCCTGAATGAAATTTCCGGGTTTAATCAAAGCTTTTTGGGAAGGACAGCAGACACACGCGCCGCGCTCCCATGCTACAAACATGTCAAACACGGACAGGTCAAAGGTCATATCGAACATCTGCGACAAGCGGTCTTTTTCGGTTATCTTGTAACGGTCCGCCATATAGTCCAGAAAAGCGGTCACATTCCGGTGGGCGACCATCACGCCTTTCGGAATCCCTGTACTGCCTGAAGTAAAGAGCAGGTAGGCCACCGCATCCGGACGCACGCCGGGTTCTCGCCAATCGCGTGAGGGAGCTAAGTCATTCGAACCGGCAAAAGTATGTCTGGGCCATTGCTTCTTAAGCGGCTCGACATTCTCTATGTCAGGCAACAAAATCAGTAACGCCTTTGAAGACTCCTCAAGAAGTTTGTCCAACAGAGGCAGTGACCCAGTGTCTACTATGATCGAGCTGCACTCGGATCGTGCAAACATTGCCTGCGTTCGGTCCACCGGGAAGGTCCGGTTCAAGGGGACGTAGCCATTCCCGGCCAGCAACGAGCCCAAGACTCCTGCAAACGCGGTTGGGCTGCGGTATGCAAACACTGCCGTGAGAGGCGTTTTCGAAGCATCCTGATGTACTTGGATAGTCGTCGCTATACGACAGGCTCTCTCACGCAACTCTTTGTATGTAAGAGTCTTCCCCTCAGCGACTACCGCAGGGCAGTCAGGGAACAAGTCTGCGGATCTCATAAAACCAGTCCAGAGAGCGCGATCTTTCCTCATCTGGACTGCTCGCATGGTTGGACTAGGCATTTCCTCATTTCGCTTTAGCGGTGGCGCTTAGGTCTTCGTGCCGCTAAAAGAATACAGCGTTTGGACGTTCAACTTCAAACATGCCCCTAACAGACGGCGTCACCGCTCATCGGATTCAGGGACTAGGAAGAGTGGACTTGAACTAGTTCCGAGTTTTGGGATGGGAAGAAACCAAATCAACCGGCACTAGGTAATCCGTCGGCCGATCGATGCAGCATTTCGTGGCATTCCCTGCAAAGAACGATCAAATTGGCCTCAGCGTCGTCACCAAGAGCGCTGCGCCGTGTCATGTGGTGAACATCGAGATTCTTAGTGCATCCACATCTCTGGCAACGCCAACCGTCGCGTTCCAAGATTTCTCTGTGCAGCCTCGCGTAAACCTTCGGAGACTCTCGAATTCGGGGCCTTTTCTGCGAAACCGAATCATTCATTCTGTGTTACTTCCGTTCAAGCTTGCTGCTCGGGGGTTGCACACGGCTTACCGCCGGAAACTGGTCCGATATTTTGTTCCGGTCTTTCCGTCTCCAAAGTAGCGCCCGCGAGAAAATCGGCGCAGATCATTTCCAGGGAATAGCCCCGAGATTTATCAGTCCCGAGCATGAGAGCCGCCGTCTCCAGGGCTTGCTCGACCACGGGCAACTGACTCTTGTAGAGCTTGAAATAAATGATTTCCCAGGGCTCGGTTTCGTGGCCCGTCAGGTGTCGTTCTACCTCTCTTTTGAATGTATCTTTCGGTAGCTCCTGGGCTTTGTGCAACCAGGTTGCACAATCAAAGTCACGTCCGTCTCGGCGCGCCACTTTGGCCATCTCCGTGGCCTTAGTCCAACCGATCTCTCGAAGACGTTGCTTTGGAATCCGCGTCAAATTCTCGTGAATGGCCATCAAGTAATACGCCTTTCGGCGCGACTCGGGAAAGCGCTTCTGCAGATACTCGTCGAAGGATTTCAGATTCTCGAGTCTCCAGAACTGGCCGGCTCGCACTTCGCACAAGTATTGTCCTAACTCGACGAATCGCTCATCACGCTCCCGATCCTTCGTCTGTTCCCAGTGCAGAATTTCGTCGATCTTGTCTAGTACGAGCAGTGCACGTCGGCGATTCAGCTCTGGGGCAGTCATCTGTCTGTTAATCCACAAGCTCGTTAAGCCAATCAAGGTCGGCGGCTCCCAGCTTCCGCGTTAAATTGATATCAACCAGTTCTGGTTTGTTCAGGCAAAGCCCTAGATGTGAGCAACTAAGGCATCCGTTCTGCGGGAATCGAATGCCGCTGTGAGCAGGAAATTGGCCCGATTCGATCTGCCCCACGGCAGATTCGACCAGGCGGCCATATTCCCGGCAATGCTCGTCGGAAATCGAAGCCTTGAGGTATTGAGTCTCCGGCAAATGCTTGCGTACAAAGACCACCAGCGCTACCTCCTTGATTCCGCTGATCCAGGAATAGCAGATCAACTGGGGATCGAGCGAGAGGAGACCTTCTGGTTCGGTAGAGTAACGACTCCTAGTAGTTTTCCAATCAATCAAGCACTTTGTTCCATCAATCTCACCGATTGCATCGATGTAAGCCACGAATTCGTTGTTTCCGGGAAGCGTTCGAATCAGTTTGGCCTGCAGGTTCTCCTTTGGATGAAGGACCTCAACGCGATCCTCCTGAACAAATCTTTCCAGCAGGTGAACTCCCTGGTGAAAGAGGCGATCCCAAGACTCTCCCTTCTTGTATTCCAACGGAGTGTCTCGGAAAGCTTCCCATTCCTTGAAAAACGCAACTGCGCAGTCCTCTCCGAAAAAGTAGGCCGCTAGAGCGCGTTCGAAGCAGCGGCCAAAGGCCATAGCAGCGTGCGAATCTTTTTCTCGCCATCCATCAAGATAGCGATAGCGGTAGCTCCTGGGGCAGCGAAGGTACTGGCTGATCTGCGTGTGGCTAAAGATCATCTCCACCCCCTTGCTCTTATTTTCCACCGACGGTGTCGCACGAAAGCTCTTCCCACTCTGCTTCTGGTGCGAAGGCTTCAAGGTTCTGATAAGAACGTCCGTTCAGGGTGACATGTGAAGTTCGAACAACTCCACGAAGGTTCCGGACGGCCTTCTCGTCAACTTGATCGCGACTGAGCAGTTCGGGATCATAGCCAAAGTCGCGAAGGAACCAATTTAGCTTCCATAGCGCTCTATCCGTGCAGTACAGCCGTCCGGTGATAAATCGACCCGTAAGGGTTTCGGGCTCCAAGACGACAAGGCGCATTGCGAGAAATGGTTTCCGTGCGTGCCATCGGTAGAGAGCTCGATCGACGCGAACCAAGAACAACCCTTCGAAAAGGCCATCGCAATCCTGCCGAGTTGCGTGCAGACCTGGGATATGGCGCGTCATTCCTTGACCTCCGCGGATTGACCATAGGAATTAAGTCTGCAAAGTAGGCTGTCGCGATCGTTTTTTGCTGCGGTTGCTAACTCGGAGATGAAAGACTCGACCAAGTCTCGAGTAGCTTCTTTGAGGGTTGCGGTACCGCAGAAATCTGCGGCGTAAGCCTTCACGAGCGTGGGATCGAGACTATATTTGCGAATAAGAATGCAAAGTTGGTCCCGCAGTCGCGGTTGGCCGTTGCTCGATCCGTTGGAACTTGGATGTCCGTTCGAGTGCTGCGGAGCCGCGAAGGATTTGGGTGGCCCGGAGAATGATCCCAACTCTTCAACAGAGCAAAGTCCGATTCCATAAGCCTTGCGCAAAGCACGATTTACCGCTCTCGTTTCGGCCACGCGCATCTCTGCTCCGCGGACAAGAGGGGATGTGTTGGATGGATCGGCGTCACCATAGCCGACGAAAACATTCGAGTTCGACCCTTTATAGACAGTCGCCTTAAACACCCACCGGTTGGCGTTTGGGTCGCATTGGCGCTCTTGCAAAACGGTACGGATTCCATGGCAACGCCGACGGAGGGCTATTTGAAGAAGACCTGTGTGGGTGATGTACCATTTATCGTCAATGCATAAAATCTCGCGGCGGGAAACAGAAAGGCGGAAGGATCGCGTAAAGTCAAGCAGAGTGCTAAGAGCTATTTTCGACAATCCCGGATAAAGCTGCTTGACTAGCCGGAGATTCTGACGTACTAGAGTGGACTTGGGTGTTTTTGGCATGCGAGTGCTCCTGTTCCAACTTTGTCTGCTGTATACATAATGATATCACTTTGACATCACCTGTCAACCAGGGAATCGTCTTTTAGCTACATGTCCAACCCGATCAGCGAATCGAGAGCTCGCGTGCTTCTGCGCATTCCAGCTAGCCTCAAAGCGAGACTAAGTCAACTTGCTGCGCAAGAACATCGCTCACTGAACAAGCAAATAGAATTTATGCTTGAGTGTGCTTTTCAGGACGGCGTTCAAGAGGGAACTCGTGAGTCGCGGCACCCAAAGGTCGAGCATGACAAGCGTAAGTAATCGGGCTGGCCCGAAGCATAATTTGATCACTGTCTTGTAAGGCCGCTCGCCAGAGCAAGTGTCGCGGCTAACCCGACTAGTCGGCAGTTAACCGCGCGGCCGAGTCCCCATTCACTCGTGATGTACATTCGGGACCCAGCCGATTCAGTTGATCCGTGGCTCAGAAGAGTTCTTCCGAGCATTGGCTTACAAACTGGTTCGTTCTCCCGGTCTAGTGCCTGACTAACATCGCAAGTCGGACGAGTGCAGCACAGGGAAAGGACTCGCCCGACGTCCCACGTCGCCTCCCCTGAAAAAAAGTACATCGTCGAATCGCTGAGCGGTGGCGTCGACTTTATTGATTGCGATAATAGCGGCACTCTCTCGACCCTGGTCGTCAATGGCTCGACCGTCGATCGCTACAGACAGGGCGGCGACCCCATGATCACGCTCTACCGCCAATCCGCGCTTCATGACCGGTGCAGCGTGGCGGATTACGATAAAGACGGCTTCGGGATATTTTCGTCGCTCGGTACGTTCACGTGGATCTCGCCAACGATGCTGCATTCGGCTCCTGCAAATTTCGCGGCATCGTTGTGCAGTGCGGTCCCTGGGGCATGACCCAGCCATCGCTGTCGAAATCGAAGAAGCCGTGTCCCACTTCACGACAAGCATACTAGCTGCATCCGGACTTTAGTCGTGTTAACGAAAAATTGGCTCAGCGCAGGCTCGGAAAGCAAGAAATATCCAGCGCTGGGGTTTGTGCCCTGGAGTAAGATGCACGAGAAACATGGATCTGAAAGCTAAAAAAGAGACTTTGCGTTTGCTGACCAACGGGGTGTATGTACTGGCATCCCGGAACGGTGACGACTATGGAGTTGCGACAATCACGTGGGTCTCGCAAGTTTCCTTTCAGCCTCCGCTCGTGATGGCTGCGTTGCGAAAAGATGGAAACGTCTTTCGTTGTCTGGGGGCAAGCGGCGTCGCGGTTTTGCATGTTGTCGGAAGCGACCAGAAAGAACTCGCGCAGAAGTTTTTCTCCACGACAAAGGAGTCCGACGGGCTCCTAAATGGTGAACCATTCACCGAAGGGAAGACTTCCGCGCCGGTCTTGAAAGACCTGAGCGCCTATCTGGAGTGCAAACTGGTTGATATCTGCGAAGATTACGGCGACCACGCCATTGTGATTCTAGAAGTCGTCGAAGCCAAGAGTCGGGGGACGGTAGTACCGCTCGTTGTCAATGAATCTCCGTGGAAGTATGGGGGCTAGCAACCTCAAAAAGTCCTTTTCCGTGCCACCGGACCACCGCGGGTCAGTTTCTGGTAGAGCAGGCGCTTCGTTGCCGCGAAGAAGTTACAAGAAAATTAAAGGCGTCTCTCAGACATAGAGTAAGGCGATTCGTGTAGGATTTTATTTTTCAGACCGGCAGTAGGCCGAGGGAAGGGGATCCCCTTCCCTCGGCCAATCACAATTCGTATTGGTTACGGTTTTACTTGTTCTGGTTTGAAGTGGCCGAACGCTAGCTTGCGCATCATCTGCTGGCGGACCCCTTCAGACACGGTGATGCTCGCAGCTTCGCGGTTCGCGGTTTCCGCGAAGGTATCCGCACCGCCGCCTCCGAAGTACGTCGGGACGGCGAGGTACGCTGGGATATTGTCGCCAAGCGGGCAGCCTCCATCGACGATGATGCAGGCCTCACCAGTGATCTCCCCACTTTCATTGATGCCAGTCGCTTCGATAAGAAGCAACGGCGAATTTTTCGGCATCAGCATGTTGAGGTCCGTCATCTTTCCGTTTTCGTAGATAAACGCGTGGAAGGAGGGGAACGACACGCCCACCACTTGTCCTTGGTCGTTGACGTCCAAGGCTTCGCTGAGAGCATCTCCGGGAAGCACGCCGATGTCCGTCATTTTCCCGCTCTCTTTGGTCCAAATGAAAGCGTGGAAATTTGGAGAGAGCACTCCGCCGCTTACGTCGCCCGCTAAATCCGAAAACCCGACGATGATGTCACCGCGATGGTTGATGGCCATGGGAGTATTCCAGCCTTTGCCGCCGAGGTTGCCCAGGTTAACGACGTTGCCATTTTCCCAGAGCAGGGCGTGCATCGCACTGAACGCTCCAACGGAAGTGTCGCAAGTTCCGGAAATGCCGACGATCTGGCCGTTGTCATTGATCGCTGTAGCGGCGCCGTCCGGATCCGAGATGCCGCTTCGGACGAAAGTCGGAAGTTGCGTGATCTGGGCCTCTCCGGGTCCGTAGACGACGGGGAGGAACTGGAACACCTGCGGTAGTACGCAGCTTGAATCATGAACCGTAGTTTCTGCCCAGCCGACTATCTGGCCCAGGTTGTTTTCGCCGGAGGCAAATCCGTTGTTGCCACCCAGCGTGGGCAGCCCTGTCATCACGCCAAACTGCCAGACGAAGCCGGAGCATACATGTCCAGTAGGTATGCCAGTGGGAGTAAAGGCGGTACAACTCCATGACTCGCCAAACGGATCCATCGCTGCGGTTTCGGAAAAACCGGCGATCTGACCGTGGTCGTTTTTGTTTGGCCACTGGACGTCACTGTTTGGACCGCCGAGCGTGCCGAGGTCGAATCTCAACCCGTAGATCCACACGGTGGCGTGTTCGGTGATATCGCCGGACTGATCGGCGGCGCCAATCGCCCAACCTATGTTGTTAATGGTATTGCCCTCGCTAGCCGTTCCGCTGAGGTTGCCGAGATTATATAGGCGGTAATGGTCTGGCTGCTCTTGCGCCGCCAACCGAAGCGGGAGCACAAGCGCGGCAAATAAAACAATCATCGCAATAAGGCACGTGCGTATCCTGGATTTCATGTGGTCTCCTTTTGATTTATTATCGAAGCCTGATCGAACTGCCGCCGCGCTCTTTCCGCATCATCTGACCGTTTTTTTTGACCGGCCCAACTGATTCCGCGGGGAGCCGGTCTACCGTCTCGAACAAGGTAGATTTTTTGGTGGAGGAAGGTTGGACGTTTGCGGACGTTGCTCCGGCCTCAACTGGACGTTTTCGGGCGTTGATATGCCTCCGACTCTCGGCTAGTTTTCAACAACAAAGAGAAAAACTCCGTCCGGTCTGACTCAATGGGCGCTTTTAAGCTTTAAGGCGTGCGTGAGTTTCAGGGAGGAAGAAGGTACGCGGGAACGTGGTCCGAAAACGTCCAATTTTCCCGGCAGGTTCGACTATCATCAATCTGGGAGACAAATGACTCTGGATTGGCAAGTCTGCTCGAGAGCTAGGCTGTCGCGCGATGCGCGGTTTGACGGCAAATTCTTTATCGGCGTGGACGGAAGCGGAGTGTACTGCCGTCCGATTTGCCCGGCGCCTACTGCGAAAGAGAAAAATGTCCATTACTTCTCCAGTTCCGCGGCTGCAGCGGAGGCGGGTTTTCGCCCCTGTCTGCGTTGCCGGCCGGAAGCCTCGCCCGGCACTCCGGCCTGGTCCGGAACCTCGAACACGGTTTCTCGGGCGTTAAAGCTGATCGGTGAGTCTGGTCTGGAGGACGGTGGAGTGGAGGCTCTCGCAGAACGTCTTGGAATCGGATCGCGGCACCTTCGACGTTTGTTTCTGAAACACCTGGGGGCGACGCCCACTGCAGTGGCCCACACGCGCCGCCTGCATTTTGCAAAGAAGCTTATCGACGAGACGAATTTGCCCATGAGTCAAATTGCTCTGGCCTCCGGTTTCGGTTGCGTTCGCAGATTTAACGCAGCCATCCGGCAGACCTATAGCCGAACGCCGACGCGAATCCGGCGACTCGTTCGGCCGGCAGCCAACCAGCCTGAGAATCAGTATCTTTTTCTTCTTCGATTCCGAGCTCCGTATCACTGGGACGGCATGTTAGCGTTTTTGGCCAAGCGCGCCATTCCGGGCGTCGAAGCGGTTGACCTCGGCGCTTATCGCCGGTCGATTTGGTTGAATGGCCAGCACGGATATTTTGAAGTCTCGCTTCAGGCGGGTATGGACGCACTTGCGGTGCGCATTCAATTTCGCGATCCATGCTCGCTCTTTTTTATTATCGAGCGAATACGCGCGATGTTTGACTTAAGTGCTGACTGGACCGATATCGCGCGAACTCTAAGAAGCGATCCGGCATTGGCGGCGAGAGTTCGAGTTGCGCCGGGGCTAAGGGTGCCAGGTTGCTGGAATGGATTTGAACTTGCGACCCGCGCTATTGTCGGCCAACAGATTAGCGTCAGTAACGCCACGTCCCTTGCGGGCCACATCGCGAGAAGTTTTGGTCGGCCGTTCTCAGCGGCAAGCAAATTAACTCATCTTTTCCCCACGCCCGAGGTTCTTGCCGAGGCCGATCTCACCAAGGTAGGTCTGACCAGAGCCCGGGCCCAAACCATTCGGTGTCTGGCACGTGCTGTTTGCGAAGGGCGAATCCGCTTTGAAGGGATTCTGGAAACGGACGCTTTCCTGGCAAGGCTAGGTGAAATTCAGGGCATCGGTGCTTGGACAGCGCAGTACGTGGCTATGCGAGCGCTCGGGGAGCCGGATGCATTCCCGGCTGGGGATCTTGGCCTTCTGCGCGCCTTGAATTTGACAAGTTCTCGGGAACTTGAACGACGCTCCGAAGCATGGCGACCCTGGCGAGCCTACGCGACGATGTACCTGTGGAATGGCTTTTGTGACGGCAAAGCTCGCGGAAACAAGTCTACCCTTTCCAAGACTCAAAAGGCGTCTATTGAAAGAGTTGAACGTCGCCATGCCGTCTGCCCGGTTGTGTGACGGCGAATCAGCGACTGGCGCAGTACCGACTGGACGAATGAGTATGCCTTCGCGGCAAACTCCATTATAATTGTCTGATTCAGCGTTGACACAGGAGCAGCAAGACATATGTTGAAAAGCATTCAGCAACGAGACCTGGACCGTAATAGGTGGGTCAAGGTCACGATGATAGTCCTACTTGTACTCATAAGCGTCAGTATGGTGATCACACTGGTTCCCGGTCTGGTCGGCGGATCGATGACCACCAGCCCTGATACCGTGGCTTCTGTGGGTGGACAGGACATCTCCGTCCTCGATGTGCAGCGCCAACTGAACACGGTTCTGCACGGACAGGCTGTTCCTGAAATGTTAAAAGGCCTTTATGCCAAGCAGGTTCTGGATCAGATGATTCTTACTCATGCGCTCGAACTGGAAGCGCGAAGGCTTGGAATGAGCGTAACTCCCCAGGAAGAATCGGACAGAATCAAACAATTGTTGCCCTCAGCGTGGGAGGGCGGAACTTGGACTAAAGACCGCTACGTCGCCGAGGTACAGACCCGCACAGGGATGTCGGTTCCGGATTTCGAGAGTTTCCTTCGTGACGACATGCTGAGGGAAAAATTCCGCCAGCTCGTCACGGATTCCATCAGCGTCACTCCGGCAGAAATTCAGGACGAATTTCGCCGGCGAAATGAAAAAGTGACGATTGAATACGCGCTGGTGAAGCCGGCGGAGCTGGCTTCTTCGATTCGGCCAACGGATTCAGAGCTCTCCGCCTACTACGCCAAAAATGCAGCGCGTTATCAAGTTCCCGAGAAGCGGTCTGCGCGTTACGCGCTGCTAGACTTAGCGAAATTGCGCGAAAACGCTCCTGTAAACGACGAGGCCCTGCGTGCTTACTACAACACCCACATCGATCAGTACAAAGTGGAAAACCGCGCCCACGTCGAGCACATACTTTTCAAAACGATCGGAAAGACCGATGCTGAAATAGCCGAAATCCGTCAGAAGGCCGAAGAAGTCCTCAAAAAGGCCAAGAGTGGAGCGAATTTCGAAGACCTGGCGAAAAAGTACTCGGAAGATGACTCTACGAAACCCAAGGGCGGCGATCTCGGCTGGATAGTTGAAAAGCAAACGGTGCCGGAATTCGAGCAGGCTGCTTTCAGCGCCCCTAAGGGTTCGATTTCGGATTTGGTAAAGACGCAGTACGGTTTCCATATTATCAAAGTGCTGGATCGCGAAACGGCCCACACTAAGAGTTTTGAGGAAATCCGCAGCGCAATTGTGCCAATCGTCGCGGATGAAAAGGCCACCGAAGAAGCGAACAATATTTCCGCGCAGATGGCCGGCGCGGTGCGCCAATCCAACCGTCAATCGCTAGACGATCTCGCGAAAAAATTCAATCTTCAGCTCGGCGAAGCGCCACTAGTCTCGGCCACCGAACCTATCGGCGATCTCGGAAACACTCCGGAACTGCATCAGGCCCTTTTCCAACTCCGCCCGGGTGAGCTTAGCCAGCCCCTCCAGGTTCCCCAGGGCTTCGTGATTTTGACGCCGAAAGACGTACAACCGGCGCATCAGGGGACCCTGCCGGAGGTCCGCGACCGCGTCATCGCCGATTACCAGCAGGAGAAGTCAATCGAGCTGGCTCGGACTGAAGCCGAGGATTTCGCCAAGCGCGTTCAAGGTGGTGCACCTTTTGACCAAGCTGCCAAAACTCTGGGTCTTTCGCTGGTTACTTCCCAGCCCTTCGCTAGAACCGGTTCGGTTCAGGATCTCGGCGCTGCGAAGCTGCTGGCAGCTTCATTCGGGATGAAAATTGGGCAGGTTAGCCCGCCTACACAGATTAGTGGCAACTGGCTCGTCTACCGCGTGGCAGCCCAAGAGGCGCCAAAACCCGAGGACCTGGCTACTCAGTCTGACCAGATTAAGCAGCAGCTCCTGCAAGCTAAACAGGGCGCCGCCTTCGAGGCGTTTCGAATCGCGCTCGAAGATCGTTTGAAGCAAGAGGGTAAGTTGGTCATCAATGCGGACGCTATGAAGCGCTTGACCCGCTCCAGCTAACCGCTAACACCCGCCCCGGTCCTTACATCGAGTTATCTAGATTTCTGTCAACTAACCATAAACAAAGGACTTATTTGTTTAAGTCGCCCCTTGCCCCGTTGGTCCGGGTTCGATAAAATACTCACATCCGCATAGCCTCCCCGTCGCCAGCGGGGATCACCTGAGGGCTTGCCGTCCCAGCCCTCCGTACCTGGTAAAGAATTCAAGAGCAACTCACCAAAGGAGCATTGCTATGCGGGAAAAGAGATCGAAGGCAAACAGACCGGCAGGGCTTCCGATGGCAAACAAAAAGCGGGGGCAACGGTCGCGGACGGTTGAGTTCGGGGTTACGGCAGAAAAATTGAGGAGTGCGGTGTCCACCAAACATACATCATCGGGAAATGAATATCTTTGCGCGATTGAGAAGAATCAGAATGGGAAGTACAACGTGCGTGTGCGCGCGGTTTTTGGGAGCGACGGATGGTCGTTGCCGGTCTATTTTCTCGCCTCGTCATTCAACGCGGCCATGAAGAAGCTGGAGGAAGCGCTGCAACTGCTGCAAAAGAATGAAGAGCGCCTGAGGTTCTGGGGAGTGGAGCGCTCGGACGATCCCAACGTCGCCGGGGATCTGCTTCGGGAATTCGGGTTGTGGCTCGATCGGCGGAAGGAATTCCCCCGAAAGACCGCAGAATTGGGCATCCAGCGCGAGCGCCCCGTGCCGGCTTCGTTGTTGGCGCCGGTGCGCCGAATCCTGGCCGACTCGGTCTCGCAGGAGCGGCCCTCGCTCGCTGCAGCCGGCGACTAACCGCGAAGAACTACTTCTCGCGGACCAGGACTTCGCCATTAGCGACTACCGCATCGTTGAGCGATAGTTTGTATCGGTACGATCCCGGATTTAGGCCCGAGCGCGCGGTTCCACTTAGCAGGCGCATGCCCGGGGGCGCCTGGAAGACATTCGACGAAAAGGGACAACGCTGCGGATCGAATTCAATTTTGATGTTCCCGGCGTTCGAAAACCATTCAACCTGTTCTCCCGGGTCCAGCACCACTACTTCCGGCAGCACTCCTACCATCACTAGCTTTTCGGCCACTCAGTTACCTCTCCACATAAATTCGTGTTTTAGCTGCTTACACCATGGCGCGAACGGCTTCGATAATGTGCCGCGCGGAGATTCCGAATGCATCCACCAACTCCTCGGGTTTTCCTGAATGCGGCATGCCAGTCACGGCTAGAAGCTTGAACTTTGCCGGTGAGACGCCAGACTGCGCGAGAGCCGCCAGAACGGCTTCGCCAAGGCCGCCTTCCGGCCAGTGATCTTCCACGGTCACCAAGCGGCCTCCGGTTGCCTTGATCTGCTCGGCGATGGCTTTGCCGTCGAGCGGCTTCACGCAATAGAGGTCAATCACGCGGATGGCAATTCCTTGCGATTTCAACTGTTCGAACGCCTTTAGCGCTTCGTGGAGCGTCACGCCTGCGCCGATTACGGTGGCTTTGTCCTGGGCACTCTGCCGCAAGACTTTAAATCCGGGGACTGCAAATTTCTCATCCTTGGAATAAAGAATGGGCATCTTCGGTCGCGAAGTCCGCAGATAATTTATGCCCGCGCGCTTGGCCATGTGCTCCGTCAAGCGCTCGGTGGATACGGCATCGCTGGGATAAAAAACTTCCGAGCCGGAAATCGCGCGAAACATCGCGATATCTTCGAGCGCCATCTGCGATGGGCCGTCTTCTCCAATGGAAACTCCACAATGCGATCCGCACAAATTGATATTTGCGCGGCTAACGGCGGCCATGCGCACGTTGTCATAGGCGCGTGACAAGAAACAGGCGAAGGTATCGAGAAAGGGGACCTTGCCGCGGGCAGCGAGTCCGACTCCAGTGCTGACCAAGTTTTGCTCGGCGATATAACCCTGAAAGAAATGGTCGGGATAGGCTTTGTCGAACATTTCCGAGAAAGTGGAATTCATCACGTCACCCGACATCGCAACGATGTGCGGGTTCACTTTTCCCAGGCGTTTTAGCGCGAAACCATACGCCTCGCGCGTAGCAACCTGCGCATCCGCGGCGTACTCGGGAGCGGGGGGTGCTGGAAAATCCGGAGGCGTGGGCAAGGGGGTCCGCGCGTAGGATTTCCCCGGATCCGGAGGAACCACCGGAGCTCCACCACGTTCTTTAATTGCCTCGGCGAGTTGCTCTTTCGAGAACGGCTTGCCGTGCCAGCCCTCTTTTCCGGCAACCAAACTGAAGCCGTGGCCCTTGACCGTACGAGCGATAATGGCTTGCGGACGGCCCTTGGTGGCTTTCGCGCGGTCGAGCGCAGCGAGGACGGCGGCAACGTCGTGGCCGTCAATTACTTCGGTAGCAAAACCTTCCGACTCGAATTTGCGACGGTAAACTTCCATGTCGTGCTTGTACATCGTGTAGTCGCTTTGGCCCAGCGCATTGATGTCTGTAATCACGGTGAGGTTATCGAGTTTGTAATGCGCGGCAAATGCCGCCGCTTCCCAGATTTCGCCTTCGGCCAATTCTCCGTCGCCTGTGAGCACATACACGCGCGTGGGACTTTTATCCATTCGCGCGCCGATCGCCAGGCCCGCGCCTACTGAGAGTCCCTGGCCTAGCGATCCTGTGGCCGCGTCCACGCCATGAATGCGCGGAGTGGGGTGGCCTTCGAGTTCGCTGGAAAACTGGCGCAGCGTCATCACGCGCGATACCGGGAAAACGCCGGCTTCGGCCAGCGCCGAATATAAAAGCGGGGCGGCGTGACCCTTGGAGAGCACGAAACGATCGTCATCGTTGGAGTTCGCGTTCTTGGGATCGAACTTCATGGCGTAGAAATAAACTCCGGCGACAAGCTCCGCGGCGGACATGCAGGAAGTGGGATGGCCCGAGCCGGCGGCAGTGGTGGACATCATCGAATAGATGCTCAGCAGCCGAGCATGTTCCGTGACGGCAGCGATGGTGGCAGCGGATGGTCCGGCAGAGGTAGTGGCGCTCATAGTGGCTCCTGTTCCGGTTCTTTGTGCAGCGGGATTTTACCCTGTTCGGGCGCGACCCGCGAGCAACATTCTTGTGGTTTGAGCTGCAGCGCGGCTGATCGGAAGCATGCGATTCTGGCCCCGGTTAGAAATTCACCGGTGGTTTGTTTTGAGTGAGTTACGACGAATTCTGAATGTGAGGCTGTGCCGGTTAGAAATGACGTTAGCTGGCGAAAATTCGTACCAGAAATGACTGGAAGGGAGAGTCCTTCGCTCATCCGAAATGAGCTCGGATTGACAATCTTCGCTGGATTCTCAACGGTCCAAAGTTCTCGATTAGAGACTGTCGTTTTCCTTTGTTTACAGTGACTTAGTCTTGGTTCTAATAAATCGAGTTCTCGATTAGAAAATAGCGTTCGTGGCCTGCGGCCCGCGACGAGAGTTATCACCCTTGCGGCCCTGCTTGCCCTGACGAAAGAAGGGACGAGAGACATCGGAATATCAGGGCGGACGGAGACAATGCGATTTCTCTCCGACTGCCCATCGCCAAATTTATCAAAAATAATCACGAATTTACGCTAGCACTTCGCTTGGCGAGTTTCAAGGGATTGAACGCTGTGGACATATTGATTCTAGGAGATCAGGAGGCGCTCGAGTAGGGATTCGGTTCTGAGCTGTGAGCGAGGAGGACTTGCTTGGCTCGAACATTCAAGTTGGGGACGAGCCAGCGGAAGAGAATTGTGGCGGCGATGGCTCCCAGGAACTGGGAGACGATGAACCACGGAACATCGCCGGGGCGTATGCCGGCGAAGGTATCGCTTAGGCAGCGCGCGATTGTGACGGCGGGATTTGCAAACGAAGTGGATGCGGTGAACCAATATGCGGCGGTGATGTAGGCTCCGACCGCGAAGGCGACCATTTCGGAGCGCACGCGCGAACATCCCCAGATGACGGAGAGCAAGCCGAAGGTGGCGATGAACTCACTGAAAAGCTGAGCAGACCCGGCTCGCGCGTGATGCGAAACGGAAATAACGGGCAGTTGAAACATGACGTGGGCCGCGATGGCACCGGCAATTCCGCCGAGACATTGAGCGGGTACGTAGCAGGCAGCGTCCTTCCAAGACACGCCATTTTCAATTGCATCGACGAAAGTTACAGCGGGATTGAAATGAGCGCCGGAGATGGGCCCGAACGTAAGGATCAGGGCAACGAGCGCGGCACCGGTAACAATCGTGTTCGCAAGAAGAGCGATCGCGACGTTTCCGGCGGCCAGCTTTTCGCCCATGATGCCGGAGCCGACGACGGCGGCCACAAGAAACCCGGTACCAAGAAACTCGCAGACAGTTCGGCGCAGGAGTGTGGACGTCATTGGCGGCCGATGCGATCAACTTCTTTTTTGATAGCGAGGGCATCGAGACTCGCCAGCGGCAGGCAGAGAAATAAACTAATTCTACGGTCCAGGGTCATGAAGGCGTCGCGGAAGGCACGCTCGATCACCTCCGGTGGTCCGTTTACGGCAGCAGGGTCGGCGACGCCCCAATGCGCGGTCATGGGCTGGCCCGGCCAGATGGGGCAAGCTTCCTTTGCGGCGTTGTCGCAGACGGTAAAAACAAAGTCCATGCGCGGGGCATCCGGCTTCGCGAATTCTTCCCAACTTTTGCTGCGCGCGTTGTCGGTTGGCGTATGCGTGAGCTCCAATTGCTTCAGAGCTTCGGGACGCACCGCTCCCGACGGATAACTTCCGGCGCTGTAAGCGGTGAAGGCAGGCTTGCCTTTACGGTTGAGAATGGCTTCGGCCATGATGGACCGGGCGGAATTGCCGGTGCATAGAAACAGCACGTTGTAGTGATTGGGCCTAGTCGTCACCTGCATTCCGCCGGCTGACAGCAAGTCCGAGACGCTCGTTTGGCATCGCCAGCGAGCTCGGGTACGTCGCGAAAACATTCCTTCAGGCACTTGATGAGACTTCGATGAAACGGCGAAGCTGCGGAAGTGAGCCGATAATAGGCCCACAGACCCTGCTTTCTTTTCACGATTAAACCAGCCCGAAATAGGTAAGCCAAATGGCGGGAAGCTCTGGGTTGCGGCACGCGCGTGATGCTGACGATATCGCAGACGCACATTTCGCCTTTCAAGAGGATATGCAGGATGCGCAGCCTGGTGCGGTCAGAGAAAGCGCGGAACATGAGATTGACAGTTGGTTTGGGCATAGACTATATTCGGCTAAGCGAATATAGTATGATTCGCTCTTCAGTTCAAGGGGAAGAAGATGACCGAACCAAATAACATCACACAGGCAGTGAAAGAAAAATATGGAGAAGCTGCCAGCCGGGTTTCCTCCGGCGGCGCGGCATCGTGCGGGTGTTCACCTTCGTCCGCGTGCTGCGGCGGGGATCCCATTACGTCGAATCTCTATCAATCCGAGCAGACTGCCGGCATTCCGGAACAAGCGGTGCTGGCTTCGCTGGGATGCGGAAACCCGACGGCGCTTGCGCAGTTGAAGGCGGGTGAAATCGTTCTGGACCTGGGTTCCGGCGGGGGCATTGATGTGTTGCTGTCGGCGAAGCGGGTGAGTCCCGGCGGAAAGGCATACGGGCTGGATATGACGGACGAGATGCTGGCGCTGGCGCGAGAGAATCAGAAAAAGTCAGGGGTGGACAATGCGGAGTTTTTGAAAGGCGAGATTGAGGATATTCCGTTGCCGGAAAATGCGGTGGACGTAGTGATTTCGAACTGCGTGATCAATCTATCGGCGGACAAGGACAGAGTGCTGGCCGAGGCGTTCCGGGTACTGCGGCCAGGCGGCAGATTCGCGGTTTCGGATGTTGTGGTGCGCGGCGAGGTGCCTGCCGCGATCAGGAAGAACATGGAACTATGGGTAGGTTGTGTGGCAGGTGCGCTAAAGGATTCTGAATACATATCAAAGTTAGCCGCAGCCGGCTTTAAGCAGATAACAATTGAACCCACGCGAGTTTATAGAGTGGAAGATGCACGGCAATTTCTGAGCGCTCAGGGAATCGACGCGGATTCAATCGCCCCGCAGGTGGAAGGCAAGTTCATGAGTGCGTTTATCAGAGCAACGAAACCGGATGCGATTTAAGGCTACGACTCGTCGCTGCGAATCGCAAAGCCCGGCCGCGCGGGCTGAACTATTTTGGCCTGTGACGCAACCCGCGTTCAGGCTGAACAGATTCTAGTGAATCTGAATGGCGCTGATCTTCGGCAGGTCGGCTGATCCAGAAGTGAATTGGATAGTGACCTGATTATTGGTTACGGTGACGGGGAAAGTCTTGTCGATCGCCGTCAAGGGGGCCCCTGCTGCCGCGATGATGTCGAAATTCGTGAGCACGGGCGTGCCGTTGATGGAGACATTGAAGACACGTTGTCCGGCAGTGGTCCAGTAGATTTCAGCAAACTTTAGGACCACGTTGTAGCTGCCATTTGCCACAGAAAACTGATACGAGAAATCGCCGTAGCGCTCGGTGCGGTAGAGCGTGGGATCTGCGGTATTTGCAATAGCCTTTGCTGTGCTTGCGGTGAGCCCGCCAATAAAATTCTCGTCCGCACTCCAGACCTGAGCGAGGGAATCGGTATAAGTCGGGCCGCCGGAATTAACGAGGATGGGACTGAACGGAGCAATCAAGGATACGGCGGCGGTGGAAAACTGAGTGGTATCTGCCACGCTCGTAGCTGTGACCAACACTTTCTGCGTGGAAGCGATGGAAGCCGGGGCAGTGTAGAGACCCGCCGTCGCTCCGGACGTAACAAGCGATCCAACTTGCGGGCTGTAGGTCCAGGTAACTCCCAGGTTCGTTGTTCCGGTCACCGTCGCGCCAAATTGTTGACTCTGGCCGGCGAGCGGCGATGCGCTGGTCGGGCTGATCTGAATGCCGACGCCCGAAGCCGCCTTGATCTCGATGGCGCTGATTTTAGGCAAATCGGCGGTGCCGGTAGTGAATTGAATCGTGATCGAACTTCCGGTGACGGTTACAGGGAAAGTTTCGTCGATCGCCGTGTAGGGAGCGCCTGCAGCCGCAACGATGTCGAAGTCAGTCAGCACAGCTGTGCCATTAATCGCTACATTGAAAACGCGTTGTGCCGGACTGCTCCAGTAGATTTCGGCGAACTTCAGGATGACGCTGTAGGACCCATTGGGAACCGTAAATTGATAGCTGAAATCACCGTAACGCTCGGTCTGGTAAAGAGTGGGATTGGGAGTGTTGGTGATGGTGTGTGTGGTGGAAGCGGACTGGCCGCCGGTAAAACTTTCGTCGGCGGCCCAAGAGTTACCTAGCGTGTCGGTGTAGGCATTCCCACCAGCATTGACAAAGATGGGAACAAACGAGCCCGCGGGTGGTAATAGATTGACAGTTGCAACCGCCGATTGCGTGCTGGCGGCCTGGCTGGTCGCAGTCACGTGCACAGTCTGTGCCGAGGTGATGGACGCCGGGGCAGTATAAAGGCCACTAGCCGTTAGCGTGCCGACTTGAGGACTGAAGGTCCAGTTCACGGCAGTATTGGTACTTCCTGTAACGCTGGCGGTGAATTGCTGCGCCTGCGAGGCATATAAGCTCGTGGTGGTGGGGCTGATCTGGACAGACACCGCGGAAGACGGATTGATCTCGACCGCGCTAACCTTGGGCAAATTGGCCGCGCCCGTACTGAATTGAATCGTGATCGAACTTCCGGTGACGGTTACAGGGAAAGTTTCGTCGATCGCCGTGTAGGGAGCGCCTGCAGCCGCAATGATGTCGAAGCCAGTCAGCACAGGTGTGCCATTGATCGTTACATTGAAAACGCGTTGCCCCGGGCTGCTCCAGTAGATTTCGGCGAACTTCAGTTTCACGTTGTAGGCGCCATTGGGGACTGTAAATTGATAGCTGAAATCACCGTAGCGCTCGCTCTGGTAAAGAGTGGGATCCGGAGTGTTGGCGATGGTGTGGGTGGTGGAGGACGACTCGCCGCCGGTAAAGCTATCGTCGGCGGCCCAAGAGTTACCCAGCGTGTCGGTGTAGGCGTTGCCACCAGCATTGACAAAGATGGGGGAAAACAGACCCACGGGTGGTAATAGATTGACAGTTGCAACCGCCGATTGCGTGCTGGCGGCCTGGCTGGTCGCAATCACGTTGACAGTCTGCGGCGTGGTGATGGACGCCGGGGCAGTATAAAGGCCACTAGCCGATAGCGTGCCGACTTGAGGATTGAAGGTCCAGTTCACGGCAGTGTTAGTGCTTCCTGTAACGCTGGCTGTGAATTGTTGTGCCTGTGAGGCATATAAGTCTTCGGTGGTGGGGCTGATCTGAACAGACACCGTGGAAGTAGAACTGATCTCGACAGCGTTAATCTTGGGAAAATTAGCCAAGCCAGAAGTGAACTGAATCGTGATCGAATCGCCGGTGACGATCACGGGGAATGATTCATCGATCGCCGTATTCGCAGCACCTGCAGCCGCCACGATGTCGAAGTTGGTCAGTACCGCTGTACCGTTGATCGCCACATTGAAGACGCGTTGTCCCGGAGAGGTGAAGTAAATCTCCGCGAACTTCAGAGTGACGCTGTAGGCGCCATTGGGGACTGTAAATTGATAGCTGAAATCACCGTAGCGATCGGTCTGGTAAAGAGTGGGATCGGGAGTGTTGGCGATGGCATGGGTGGTGGAAGACGTCTCACCGCCGTTAGAGCCGTTGTCAGCGGCCCAAAAGTTATCCATTGAGTCTATATAGGCAGGACCACCCGAGTTGACAAGGATCGGTGCAGAGGCACCCGCCGGCGGCAATAAGGTGACCACGGAGACGGCGAATCGCGTCGGGTCGGCGACGCTGGTGGCCACAACATTGATTGTTTTTTGCGGGGCAGTGATAGATGCGGGCGCGGTATAGAGACCGGTACTCGATAATGTTCCCAACTGTGGACTGAATGACCAGATGACTCCCGTCGCGGTAGTTCCGGTTACGAGAGGCGTAAATTGTTGTGTCTGGGAGGCTGACAAGCTTGCCGCGGGCGGGTTGAGTTGTACGGCAATACCGGAGGCGCTGGTGATTTGGATAGCAGAGATTTTGGGCAGATCCGCCGAGCCGGAGGTGAACTGGATGCTAAGTGTTCCGCCGCTCGCTGTGGCATCGAATTCCTTGTCAATGGCGGTGAAAGGGGCTCCTGCGGCCGCAATGATGTCGAAATTCTGGAGAACCTGCGTACCATTGATAGCCACATTGAATACACGCTGGCCGGGGGAAGTCCAGTAGTTCTCCGAAAATTTCAGAGTGACGTTGTACGAGCCGTTCGGAACGGCGAACTGATAAGTAAAATCTCCATAACGCTCAGACTGGTACACAACCGGATCGATGGCGCCCGCAATAGCGTGCGTCACTGAATCGAACCTTCCCCCAACGAAGTCCTCATCGGCGCTCCAGGCAATTCCCTGAGTGTCGGTGTACGCAGCGGTCGCACCGCCCCGCAGCAGAATGGGTGTAAAACCGTTAGGGTTGGAAATGATGGTGAATCCGTTAACCAGAGTTGAGCTTTGTCCGTCCGCATTGGTCACGTTCACGTTGCTGGGAGCGACAAAGGTGTTGACGGGGATCGTAATGTTCGCGGTGAGGAGCGTTGAGGAGCTGTAGACACAGGTGTTGACGATGATCCCTTCGCCGAAAGTGCAGATTGGATTCGGGAGGAAGTTGCTGCCCGTGAGGCTAAAGCTCAGCTGGCTGGAGTTTTGCTCAGCGGAATTCGGACTAACACTTGTCAGAGTGGGAGGGGGGCCGGGGACTCCGGTGACGACGGTGAAGCCGTTCGGCAAGGTCCCAGAGCCTCCGTCCGGGCTGACGACGGTGATATTGTTCGGGCCGACTGGAGCGTTGAACTGAACCGAGATGATCGCGGTGACTTGAGTACCGGAATTAGCCGTGCAGGACGAGACGGTAATACTGGCTCCGAAGCTGCAGGTTACTCCAGGTTGAAAATTGCTTCCGGTTATGGTGGCAGTGATGTTGCTCTGGCCCTGACTGCCAGAATTCGGGACGACGCTGGAAATAATAGGAGCTGGTTGCCTTACCTGGATGGTGCGAGTTGGGGGGCTGGGATCCCAGTTTCCGGCGGAATCGACAACGGTGAGTGAAGCGGTATAAGTGCCGGGAGTAGAATAGACAATTGACCCAGGATTCGCGGCGGCGTTCGAATTGGGAGTTCCCCCCCGAAGAGACCAAGAATAGGAAGCGATGGTTCCGCTTGAAGCAATGCCCGAGCCGGCGAAAACGACAGATTGACCAGGTTCGATGACAACGTTGCCAGCGGGGCTAGTGATCGTGCCTTTCGGCGGAGTGTCCGTTGGCGTTGCCGATACTTGAATGAATTGAGCAATCGAAGGCACACCGGAACTATTCAAGAGAAAGAGCATGTAATAACCGGGAGGCGCGATATTGCCATTCGGCGGACCCGTCACGGTAAGGGCTCCCGAACCGATCGTGAAATTCAAGCCCACCAAGCGCTGGTCCATGTTGAAGGCATGCGTTGTAGATGACAGCTTCATCAGAACCACGGACGAGATGTTGGCGGCATTAGGAGTTTGGACCTGGAAGGAGCTGCCGTAGCCTACGACCCCCGGCGAAATGCTTGAAATAGTCGGACGCGTGGCGGCTGATCCATCTGGGTTGAACAGATAGGGTGGCGAATAGATCTCTACCTCGTTTACGTAGGTGCCCCGGACCGGATTGCCACCTGCGACCCAGACCGTTCCGTCGGGAAGAAGAAGCGAGACGGAATGATAAAGCCTGTCATAGGCTTCCGTTCCGGCAGGGCCAACAGTGATGGTCCCCGTGGTATTGAAGAGGTCCGCGGCTAAACTTGCGGTACTTCCGTCTTCATCGTTTAAAGAACCACCGAGCGTCACGATATTACCGTTCGGCAGCATCGTGGCGTTCATCTCGATGCGGGGCTCCGACATCGAAGGCCCAGTCACCCACGCAGGTGAAGGATCAGAGAGATCGATGATCTCGGTCGTGGCCGTGGCGGGATTACCCCCGCCGAAGATCATTACTTTGGGCGCGTAGCCATTCGCCGGTGTCAAAGGGAGAAGTACAGATGAGCCGTAAGTCCGGTTTCCGCCGTAATTCGTCGTAGCAATCGTCCCCGACCAAGTGTTGGAGGAGGTGAAGAAATACTGGGATTGCGTGCCCCAGCCTGAATAAAAAACGTTACCGTTGGGAAGAAGATGCATTCGGGGATACAGAGGAGGAACCCAGGGGGCGGTGTAGGGAGTGCTCCAGCCCGAGGCAACTTTATATATCTCGACTTCCGGATTCGTATTTCCGTTTTCATCGAGGCCTGAAAAAACCAGCAGCCTTCCATCGCTCAGTTCGGTGGGAGTGGGATACCAGCGTCCATGGGCCATGTCCTGCATGTCCGAAAACTGGCCGGTGGCGGGATCATAGATGGAGGTACGCTGCCACCCATGGAACGGGTCATATTGCAGGGTTCCCCCGAAAACCATCTCGCGACCGTCGGGCAGGGCAATCATGCCGCTGCAGAACATGTCCCAACCAATGGTCTGTGTGGTGACCGAATTGTTTGAGGGATTCCATATCGCTGCCTGGTAATTGGTGTCCGGAGGATAGTTTCCGGAGCCAGACACGACCAGTATTTGGCCATTGTGCATCAAGCTCACGTGAACAGGATTGATGGGCATGGTTGTCGACAGGGTTTGCCACTGCCCTTCGACATTCGCTTGGCCATAGACACTAGCCGCGCCTGGGAGCAGCAGAACCGCCAAAGCAATGATGGCGCAGATTGAGCCAGCAAGGTTTGATCCGCGGGAACAACGTTTGCGGTTCGCAGAGTGATTGTCGCCTTGTCGGGTTTTATCCCGCAAGCGTGCGGCTGGGCTTGAAACCAGCATATATAGAGCCTCCCACAGGCATGCTGAACAGGCTCGAATGGTCAGCCGGAAGCAAAGTGCCATTCTTCCGGCGCGACCATCGCGGGCAAAACCCCGCAGCTGGAGCACACATAGAGTTCACGTATGAGTACCTGTCGCATTTTGATAGCCTTGCCAAGCACTTTGTTTACAGCGGGACAGCGCCGACTTCAGACAATTAAGTGACAAAAAGTGGAAGATTATCGCCACAAAGTTGAAATCGCGAGGGTACCTGTGGTAACGGAAGGATCCAGCTTCAAGCGAGCACGCGTCCGAGAGTGCAGCGTGATTTGGACAATTCACATCGCCATGCGGTGTTCGCCGAAAAGGTCCCAAACAGCCCAAAATTCCCTCATCTCTTCGGGAGCGCCAAAGGATACCCGCACATAGTTCGGCATGCCAGGAATCTCGGGTCCGAGAAGGATACCATTTTTCTGGTAGTGCGCTATGACTTCTTTGGCAGGGCGCATGGAATTCAAGCAGGCGAAATTAGTATGCGAATCGAGGACCCGGAGCATCCTGGCATTCACTTGATTCACAAATTCTTGCCGATCGTTCTCGTTTCTCTGCACACAGCTTGCTGTGAATTCAGCATCCGCCAAAGCAACGAGTCCCGCATCAAGAGCCAATGACCCAATTTCCGTTTCCGGCTTTTCCCTGGCTAGAGCTTTGAGGATTTTTGGCTGGGCCAGTGCAAAGCCGAGCCGCAAGCCCGCGAGTCCGTAGATTTTGGAAAAAGTGCGCGTGATGATTGCGCCGGGATGATGCGAGGGACGGTCAACGAATGAGACATAGGCCCCAGAACCTCCCGCGTATTCGTGATAGGCCTCGTCGATAATGACGGGAACCCGTTCCGGGAGCTTCTCCAGAAACCGATCAATCTCTTGCCTGTCCGTTATAGTGCCGGTGGGATTATTGGGATTGCAGATATAAATGAGCCCAGTCTCGGAATTAACGGCAGCGAGCATGGCTTCCAGATTGTGCCCGTGGTCACCACGCAGGGGCACGGCACTGATTCGTGCGCTGTTGGCCACGGCGTAGCGATCGATCAATTCGAAAGTTGGAGCGGCAAGGACCAATTTGCGACCGCCGCGGAGAAAAACATTCATGGCCGTCTTCATGATCGCGGTCGAACCCGCCCCTAGGAGTATTTCTTCCGGCCTAACGCCGTGGACGCCAGCGAGAGAAGACGCAAGTGCATCGCCGGAATCAGGGAAACGGTTGACGGAGTTTGCGTTTTTCAAAATTTCTGCGACGGCTTTGGGGGAGGGCCCGTAGGCGTTTTCGTTCCGGTCCAAACGAATCGGGTTCTTGGTACCGACTGCAACCTGCTCCGCGATCTTCAGTTCCTTGGCCGAAGCGAAAGCCGGCGAGGACGCATAACCGGCCGTCACCCCGCCAACAGCCAGCTTTAGAAGGCCCCGCCGACTTATGGACATGTTTTGAACTCAACTTTCAAAAGATGGTTGGACAAAGAAGTATCATTCGGGTCGAGTAAACGGACTCTACTCAATCGGCAACGCGCGGCAGCAGGCTTCGGTTATGTTCTTGCAAAGTTTACTTCCTCATTGCGGCTCGGCGTACAAACCAGAGTACTCATTTTATCTGAATACGGGAATTAGTGGGGCGCCATTAAACGGCGCTGAAGAATGATGGCGCCTCTGCTCGCTCGAGTGGCGACGCCGGTAAGCAGACGAGCTACGGGGTGTTTCCAAGAAGTCGCGTGACTGACAAGAGCATTCCGCTCATGTTCCAGCGATTCCATCTCGCGAGACAATAGCGGGTCTACGGCCTTTTTCAGCTGTTCCCATTCCTTGGCGGCCTGATCGCTGTTGTAACCGCGGCTTTTCAAGTGACCGGCGGTGAAGCGATAGTCTCTCACGATCCTTCGTCCGCTGCGCCGGGCCACAGCGCCTACCAGATATTCAATGCCCCAGCCTAAACGGTTTACGCGCGGATCCACGCGCGGCGTGTTCCGAACTACTTCGGCAGGAATGGCCCAGAAGGAACAATCGGTAGCGGGAACTTCGTAAACACCTTCCTGAAGTTTCCGCAGGGACCGTGTGCGATAGACGTGCGGATTGAAGTCCACATTTGGAGCGTATATGCCCACACCATAATTCGTGATAAAGCGGACACTTTCGGATAGCAATCGGCCTACCTCAGTGGGCCAGATGTCCCCTTGAACGTGGACAAACACGTCCGAGTCGAATCGCTGGAGGGCGGCGTTCCATTGATCGGTGAAGTAGCCATCGTTGCCAATGTGCAGCCAATGCGGGTGATGAGCACGGAGGCTATCGTCGGAGTTGACAACGATGACTTCGCAATGCGGGCGGAACATTCTTTCCAACTTTTCGGCGTGTTGCTTTTTACCAGGCCAGTTGAATATGAACGCCTGCATTCTCATAGGGCTTCTTCCGGCAACGTAGAGTGCGCCGATCCTATCACCAATTGGTAACTGGGAGAACTCCTAAGCCTGTCACAGATCGCGCCGCGCATTCGGGCAGCGGCGCCGCTCTGAATTGCAGAAAATGTTCAAATATCGAGGCGTAGTCGTAAACCGACCCATCGGCGCATTTGCTCATGAGGGGCACGCTCGCTCCCACGCAAGGAACGGCGACACAGCCAAGGCTCGCGCCGAGTGTCAGAAGCGTACTTGCCTTCCTCTTCCCCACTTCCTATCATCGTTGCGATGAAAATTTGGCTTAGAGCCGGAGCTGAGCGCGGCGGCGAGCGATCGCGCCGGCAGTATTGTTCCGCCATTCTAATTGTCTTAGCGCTTTTAGCTACCACGGCATGGTCGCAATCCCCGGCCGGCGCACCACTTAACTCACAGGATGTCGGAGCTTTCCTGGACGCGTATTTCGCCCAGCACCTGGAAAAGTTTCACGTCCCGGGAGCCGCGGTTGCCGTGGTGAAAGACGGCAAAGTCATTGCCATGAAGGGCTACGGCTACTCGAACGTAGAGCAAAAAATCCCCGTGGATCCGGACGACACCGTTTTCCGCCTCGCCTCCGTGTCCAAGCCCTTCACCGCAATCGCGGTGTTGCAACTTGTGGAACAAGGGAAATTGCGTCTGGATGAAAATGTAAATCACTATCTGCGTCTCTTCCAACTCGAAGAAAATTATCCCCAGCCAGTCACGCTTGAGAATTTGCTGACTCACACCGCAGGGTTCGACGATGGCGGAATCGGGATCACTTCGCGCAGCGCTGAGGAGCAAATTCCTCTGGGGAGTTATTTAGCGCGCCGGCTGGGGCCCCGCGTGACGCTCTCTGGAGAGGAATACAGCTACTCGAATAGGGGGTTTTCCCTCGCAGGATACATTGTAGAAATGACATCCGGCGTGCCGTTTGCACAATATGCAGAGGACTACATCTTCAAGCCGCTTGCTATGCGCCAAAGCGGTTTCGTCATCACGCCCGAGCTCTTCAAAAACCTTGCCGTCGGATACGATTACAAAAAAGGACGGTTTGTGCCCGTTCCACTGGATTACCCCAATGTAGTTCCCGCCGCGTCCCTGGTTTCCACCGCTAGCGACATGACTCACTTCATGATCGCCGAGTTACAGTTGGGCCGCTACGGCGCGCAAAGAGTTTTGACCGAAAATTCCGCGCAGAGCATGTTCCAACGCCAGTACGCAAACGACCCACGGATTGCGGGCACCGCATTTGCCTATTGGGAGCAGTTTTCAAACGGAATTCGCGCCGTCCGGCAGGATGGAGACTGGATGGGGGCGGTCAGCACAGTTTATTTCTTGCCGACTGAAAACACCGGTATTTTCATCGCTTGCAATGTCGGAGATCAGGGGCTAATCGACGATCTCCTGCGCCAATTCATGGACCGCTATTACTCGGCGAACCCTGAAAATTCTACGTCCCCTGTTGCCGTTGCATCGCCCGTTCCATCAGCCCGTTTTGGCGGAAGCTATCGCTTGAATCGCTATTCACATCGGACCTTCGAGAAACTTGGCACCCTGCTTCACGAATGGGAAGTGTTTCCCGGCGAAAACGGCGAGATTACTCTCCTGAATCCGAATATCGGCCCTCAAAATTACGTCCCTAGTGCTCCGCTGCTCTTTCGGCGAAAAGGCGCACAAGACGAGATAGCATTTCGTCAGGATGAACGTGGCCAGATAACCCGGCTCTTCGTCGGCAGGTACGTGCTGGAAAAGCTTCCGTGGTATGAAACCGCGACGGTGCAGAAAGCGATATTTGCGTTTTTCGGTTGCATCTTCGCCGGTGCAATTCTCGCTGCGTTTGTCGACTGGATGAAAAGGAGAAGGCCTGCGACACCTACGCTTAGAAATAACGGCGATAAAGGTCTGACTAAACTTTGTTACTGGACTGCGCGAGTTGCCGCCGGGAATCTCTTCTTTATCGCCGGCATGTTTCTGGCACTCCTGAACAAGGGCGCCCTAGCCTACGGCCTGCCGTTCTACATCGGTCTCTTGTTGTGCATTCCGCTCATCACCACCGCCGCGACGCCGATAGTCCTGTCGCAAGCGTTTCGCGCCTGGCAGACCCGCTCCGGCAGCGCGCTCTCTCGCACATTCTATTCTTTGATAGCATTCGGCGCCGTCTGTTTCGTTCCCTTTTTGGTCTATTGGAACCTCCTCGGTTTTCACTACTGACGACCAAACTCAAGAATATGCCGGCATCCCGCCCTTTTTTGTATGGGCCGCCCCCGCTCCCGAAGTCGTCGAGAGGTCGGCTCCCTTGATTTCCTTGCCGCTTAGCGAGATGACGACAACCAGCGTGGCAACCAGCACTACGGTCCAGGCAAGAACCGGGGCGAGATTGCCGCCGTAGTGTTGTTCGGCGATTTTTGCCTGGAACACGGAATTACGCGATGACAGGAGATTGCCGAGCTGATAGGCGAATCCTGGAAACGTCGCTCGCACGGCCGGAGGAGAAAGCTCGTTCAAGTGCGCAGGTATCACTCCCCAAGCACCCTGCACAAAGAATTGCATCAGGAACCCGCCCAGGGCGAGCATCGGAGCGGTGTGAGAGTAGGCCCAGAGCGGGATCACGGGTATTGCGAGAAGAGCAGCCGTTATGATGGCTCGCCTGCGGCCAAGGCGCTCCGACCAGGAGCCAAAAGTGATTCCGCCCAGGAGAGCGCCGACGTTGTAGATGACGGCGATGGTGCCCACCACACTCGGCGAGAAGCCGAGATTCTTCTGTAGAAATGTGGGGTAGATGTCCTGGGTACCGTGGCTAAAGGAAGTGAAGGCGAACATCAGCAAGACCACGAAAAGAAAACTGCTGAGATAGGCGAGGATGCCTTGGCCGACGTGGGCGTTTTTCTTCTTGGCCGCGCGACCCTGGAGCCAGGCGGGCGACTCGTCAACCTTGGAGCGGATGTAGATCACGAGAAGGGCGGGAAGCGTTCCGACAACAAACATGCCTCGCCAGCCGATGAAGCGAAATAGGACCGCATAGACAGCGGCTGCGAGGAGGTTGCCGGTAACGTAGCCTTCCTGCAAAAGCCCGGAAAAAAAACCACGGCCTTTGGCGGGCAGCGTTTCGAACGCCAGCGCGGCGCCGACCCCCCATTCCCCTCCCATGGCAATGCCGAAGAACGTGCGCATGATGAGAAACCAGTGGAACGAAGGAGCAAACGCGGAGCCGAGCTCAAAAATCGAGAAACAAATGATGTCGATCATCAGCGCGGGACGGCGGCCGTAGCGATCAGCTAGGAATCCGAACAGGAACGCGCCAACTGGGCGCATGGCCAGCGTAAGGAAATTTGCCTCCAGGACGACCGAAACCTTAATGTGGAAATCCGCTCCGAGGGCACTGACGCAGAAGACCAGGATGAAGAAATCGAATGCGTCCAGCGACCAGCCGAGAAAGCAGGCGACGAAAGTATTGCGTTGAGTGGAGGTGAGGCCGCGAAAGGGACCGAAGAAGTTCATGGTTGGCCTTAGCGATTCAATTCGCGTGAGATGCTAGCACATCCGTGACGCGGGCGACCTCGGACATTTCAGCGACATCGTGCACGCGGACGATGTGCGCACCTTGCAAAATGCTCGCTGCGACCGTGGCGGCGGTGCCCCAGATGCGCTCGGCTTGTGCGACGCTACCGCGCGGGCTTCCCTCCAATGCACGGCCAATGAAGCTTTTTCGCGATGTGCCGATCAAAATCGGGAAGCCAAGCTTTGCGAGTTCGGGTAATCGCGCGAGCAATTCAAAATTCTGCGAGTAGCTTTTGCCGAAGCCGACTCCCGGATCAATGATAATTTGCGACTTTGCGACGCCTGCATGACGCGCGATCGCTACTGCTTTGCCGAGACACGCTAGTACATCGCGAACTACGTCTTTGGCGAAGGGGCCTTTCTGCATAGTGCGCGGCCGGCCACGCATGTGCATCAGGATTAGCGGAAGTTTGCGCCGGCGCGCTACATCCGCGATGCGGGGATCGTTTTGCAATGCGGTAACGTCATTGAGGATTTCCGCGCCTGCAGCGGCTGCTGCCTCGGCCACTTCGGATTTGCTGGTGTCCACCGAAATTGGAATCTTGATTTTGCCGCGAAGTTTTTCGAGCACCGGAAGGATACGCCGAAGTTCCTCTTCCGCAGAAATGGCCTGCGAACCGGGGCGCGTGGATTCGCCACCGATGTCGACGATATCGGCGCCGTCGCGTTCCATTTCTAACGCACGCGCGACCGCAGCATCGGCGTCGAGGAACAGACCGCCGTCGGAAAAACTGTCGGGCGTCACATTGAGCACGCCCATCACGAGCGTGCGTTCGCCCAGCAGTAGGGTGCGTGAGGGCAGGCGCAGCTTGAATTTTCGGCGACGAAACATGGCCATGATTAAAACACAGGATTCGTTTAATTCGGGCAGGGGAAGGACAAATCACTCCAGGGTGGGAGCGTTATAGCCCGCGCGATGGACGACGGTGACGCCGGGGTATCCCGCAACTTCCACGCGCAGTGTGTGCCATGCCGAGCGATCGGTCGCACGGGCGTCCTGCGTGGGCGCAAATCCGAGTGTGTACTCTGCGCGAATTGTGTGCGCGATCTCACGAAACGTGTCGGCTAGCGTTTTTGTTTCGTGCAGGAAATAGAGTTGGCCTCCCACACGACGGACTAGTTCGGCTAGATACAGGGTGTAAGCGGGGATCTCTAACCTGCGGGCATCGGATTCGAGCAATGTTTCCGTGGAATGCTTGGTGAGCCAGGCTGCGGTCATTACTTTAGGCCTGCTTTGCGTGGAGACGGCGAAGAACTGGATGTCTGCAGCGGCAAGGGCGCGAGCGACATCGTCGAAGGTCAGGCGATCAGTAGGCAGGCCGGGACGCAGCGACGCGCTGGCAGGGTCCAAAGTTAAGCCGAGACCGCTGTCCTGGCCGTCGGTTAATAACACGATGGCTTTGCGGCCAGTGCGTCCGGCGAAGAGTTCGCGCGCGGTGAGAAACACCGACTGATAAATATTCGAGCCGCCGGTGTCGCCAAAAAGTTCGCGGACGTCGATGCGCGAGATGGCTTTGCGGATGAGGCCCCAATCATTCGAGAACGGAAGCTGAAGATAGGTGTGCGCGGAGAAATCGACGACGGCGACTTGGTCGGTGGGTGAAAGGCCATCCACGAGTGCGCGAGCAGCATCTTTAATCTCCGTAGACTCGGGCAAGGTGCT